>MDTB01031251.1_pt1 | contig 15760 bp, 17 predicted proteins | sample 811161 | NCBI WGS metagenome assembly MDTB01 (sample SAMN05326650, study PRJNA326480) | marine metagenome | isolation source: seawater | place: Mediterranean Sea | collected 2009 | reverse complement strand
CCACCTCAGTTTGGTCCACCTCAGTTTGGTCCACCTCAGTTTGGTCCACCTCAGTTTGGTCCACCTCAGTTTGGTCCACCTCAGTTTGGTCCACCTTATCCTTATGTTCAACCTAATTATAATGAACCATATTATAATTGGAAATGTATTTATTCTAAAAAAGATGATTCACTTTATTATATAAATAATATTACTGGAAAAAAATTGGAAAATAGACCAGATGTTCATTATGAAATGATGATTGAACGTGTAGAATAATAATTTGATATTACTAATAAAAAAATTGATTATTTTTTTATTAGTAATATCAAATTGTTATAAGACTAATATATAATAGTAAAATGGATACTATTGATTTAAATAAGTTAGTAAATGATTATGATGATATTTTATTAAAAGATATTCTAAGAGTGAAATTTGATAAAGAAATTATTGATTATGCATATATGTATTTATCAATAATTTATTTTTATAATGATACTAAAAAAAAAATGAGTAATAATAAGAATAAGAATGATCTATTATCAAAAATTTATATGAACAAAATAGCTGATTTAAATTATATTTTTAAAAAAAAAAAAGATAAATTATTCTTTATTAATGATTTCATAATTCTTATTGTATTAATTTGGTATAATGCATATTCTAATATAAAATTATATATCAAACTATTAATTAATACTTGTATTAATTATCATAATTTCATTCATATACATGGAAATATTCATAATTATCCAAAAATAAAAATCGTATTTAATGCTGATCCTAATTCTTATTATTCTGATGAACTTCAAAAAAAAATATCATCTAGAATAGTGTTTTTAAATAATATTTATTTAAATTATTTTAAAAATAAAAAAAATGTTGATGCTAGAAATAAAATTTATTCTTTTTGGAATAATAAAAGAATTAAATGTAATTGTTGGAAAGATAATAAAGAATGTCTAAAATTAGATTATTTAGATAAACATTTACATAAAAAATGGAAATTTAATGTTAATAAAAGTTTGTCAACACAAATATATAATTTAGAATTTAATCCAAGTGAAATTGATAGAGATTTTGTATTGTATCATTTTAATAAATATATTAAAAGTAAAAATAATATCAATATAAATAAAATATGTGTAAATGTAGATATATATAATAAATATATAAAAAAAAAATGTAATAGTAATACTAATTGGACTATTGATATTCATATATGGTTTTTTATAATGTTTATTAAAAGTAATCAAATAATTATAAATAATAGACATAATAACGAATTATTATTAAATTGCATGAAGTATATTTGTTATAATGAAGTTATGTATATTAATAGTGGTATTTTTACATTTCATATACCTATTCCTAATTATGAAAAATATTATTTTCAAAATAAAAATATTGAAAAAGAAATTACGAAAATAAGTCATATATATTTATATACAAAACGATTTAAAAAGATATTTGAGTATGAAAAATATACCCTTAATACAAAATTTAATAATATTTATAAATTACAAAAGGAACAAAAAGAAAAAAAATTTCATTTAAAATTTTTATGGAGAAAGTTTTATAAAAATATGTATTTAAAAAAACAAATGAAAATATCTAAAGAAGAAAAAAAAGAAATATTAAATAATAATATTGAAGAAATAATAGATGAATTAATATTGATTAAAGAAAAAAAAAAGAAACCATCGGATAAAATTTTAAAAAATGTGAAGAAGAAATTAAAAATAATTAAAACAGAAATATATGATATTAAAAATAATAAACATATTTATGATAATATTTATGACAAATTAAAAAAAAAAATATAATTTTTAATTTTTTATATTTAATTCATTAAATACTCGGTTTATTTATCATTATTCATATCTTAATAAATATTTATATATGAATAATAATATTGAATTAATCGAAAAAAATAATATTAATATAGAAGAAGAAATAATTAATATTCATAAAAAATTAGATATTGTTACAAAAAAAAATAACTGTTCATTTTGTTATTCTAATTCATTTGAAAATAATATTATTGATGTTATTAATATATTAGAGTTTAAGAAAAATGAATTGTATAAACGGAAAATATTATTGAATAGATATGTTGAATTAATTAAAACTTATAAAAAAAGGAGATATATCGCTGGATTATTTTTTTACTTACTGAAAGTTATTAATCAAATCTGTAGTATATTAACGCCTGCAATATTATCTATACAACATTTTGGTGGAGAAGATATTATTAATAATCCATTGTATTGGGCATCTTGGATTATATCAATTATTGTAGGATTGATCACTAATTTTATTGCTATGTTTGATCTTGATAAAATATATTTTTCAACTAGTATTACATTAGCACAACTTAAAATAGAAGGGTGGGAATATTTTGAGTTATCTGGTAAATATTCAGAAAATGATTATTTTGGAAATGAGGCAACTCATGATAATAAATTTATTTTATTTTTTAATGAAATCGAAAAAATAAAAAAAACACATATTAAAAGTGTGTATAAACCAAATAATAAAAATAATAATAATAATAATAATAATAATAATAATATTGATACAAATAATGAAATTATTAGTATTATTAATGACAATGATTCTGAAAGTAAAAGCTCTTTACAAAGAGAAAATTCATTACATATTGTAGATTTAAATATAATCAGTGATATTTTTAATTATTATTTATTAGATATATATTTAAATAATCCTAATTATAAATTTGATTTAAATAATAAGGATTACATTAAAAATAAAAATGATATAGAGAAATATTTTAAATCTTTGGATAATAATAAAAACTATATTAAGAATAAAAATAAAAAATTATATTATATTATTTTGGAAAAAATAGATATTTTAATTAATAAATGTAAAATGTATGATAACAATAAATTAATTAAAATAAATAATGAAAATATTAATAAAATAAATAATGATCGTTATGAGTATATACAGCAAAATATTGATAATATTATAGATTATATTAAAGATATATTTGATTTTACTAATTAAAAAATTGAAAATTTTTGTATTTAAAAATTATATATTTAATTAAACTAACTTAATAAATAAATATTTATATTAAAAATGGCTAGTAATAGTTTATTAGAAATTATAAAACAACCAAATAAAAAATTTTTTAAAGATGAAGGTGGTAAAAAAAATAATATGTTGGTACAAATAAAATATAATGGTTATAAAAAATTAAATATTCCATTAGTCGCTTCTTTATACTTTGATAATGGCATGTATGCCATGGAGCAACAAGACATTTTAAAAATGAAAGATAATAATAAGTTTTTATTTGATACTTCTAAAGAAAATATAAAAAATATTTATTTTCGTATTGAAAAAGTTAGTAGACGACTTGATAATAAAAAATTACGTGTTAGATTTGAAGTTGATAAAACACATGAAAAATTTAATAATTCTTTTAAAGATATTAATTCAATTAATACAAATTCAATAGAAGTTTTATCTAAAAGAAAAATACCAGCACATTTAAGAGATAACCCTAATGAAATTGAAAAGCATAAAAATAAAAAAAGAAAAAGAAAAATTGAGAATAAATTTAATTTTTATTTAAAAGAAAAATTAAAAGAAGAATTAAAAGAAGAATTAAAAGAAAAAATAAAAGAAGAATTAAAAGAAGAATTAAATAACAATTTAAAAAAAGAATTACACTCTTATAATAAAATAATATTAACAGATTTTAAAACAAGGCTAGAAGAAACTAATAAGTTATTATTAAAACAAATAAGTAATTTAAAGAACACATTAGAAGAAACGGATAAAAATAATGAACAAATTATTGTAAACGTGAATCGTTTTCATGAAAACTTTATTGATACAAATTTTATTGATAAAACAAAATCTCAATATAAATTTACACCTTGTGGATATTTTCCGAATGATAATATACTACCACAATATGATGATTTATACAACACATTTGTAAATGTTAATGATATTAATCCTTTATTTTTTAATTTATAATTTATTTAATTTCCATAGGAATTGAGTTTATATTCTATATAATTTAAATTATATAAAATATATATAATGGATAACATTGATAAAAAAAAAAATAATAATAAAAGTAAAAATTTTAATAAATACAAATTAACTATTAAAATACCAAATGAAACTAAATTACAAAATAATAATATTCCTCTTGTCCCAAAAGCATCAGATAAAAATTTATTAAATAATAATAAAAAAATTGAATAATTTTTTACATAAAACTTCTACAGAAAATACTATAAAAAAAATATACAGGTATTAATTAAGAAACATTTAATTAAATGGAAAAAAAAAAATCTTTTAACTCACCAAAATTCAATATTGGAAATATAGTAATGAATTTAAATGAATCTTTTTTATTAACTGGAGATTCAGAATATGGTGGAACTAAATATAGAGTTGGTAAAATTATATATATAGATAATGAATACACACATTCTATTAAATATACTATAAAACATCAGGGACAAAAATACATTAATATACCAGAAAGTTGTCTTGAATTATACGATGCGACAAAGGATATGACTATTGAGAAAAAAATACCTGATAAAAAAAAAATGAAAAAAAAACAACGAAGGGAAATTGGAAAAAAAGAAGATATTGAAAAAAATAATAAATTGGAAAAAATTAAAATACAAAATCGTAATCGTGAAAAAACTAAACAAAAAAGGGGAAAGGGGAGATATTTAAAAAAAAAATCAGATGATGACTAAATTGATTATAAGTATATTATATACTGAAGTTATATATAATTATAAAATTTAAAAAAATTTATTATGTTAATTTATAAATGAATATAAAAATTATTATATTATTTATATTAACGTTGTGCATATTTTTGTGTATATATTACATTATAATAGGTAATATGAAACAATACCCGAATGAATATATAAAAAAAAAAAATATAATAATTAAACATAGCGGTAATAATTATGAAGATAATTATTTAAAAAATAAAATTCCAACTAATTTAGATGCTATTATAATCGGATCTGGACTTCCTAGTTTAATCGTGGGGGCTTTGTTATCTAGAATAGGAAAAAAAATTCTTGTTTTAGATAAAAAATCTTGTGCTGGTGGCGATCTTAGTATAATTAAAAAACAAAATTATAAATTCAGTACTAATTTTCAATATATATCTTTTATTAGTGAATGGAAAAAATTATTAAACAAAATTACTTTTAATAAAATAAAATGGTTAAAAATAGGGAAAAAGAATAAAAATTATATTGATCAAATTTATATTGGAAAACAACATTTTATATTTAAATCTGGTATAAATAATTATTGTAACGCACTTAAAAAATATTTTCCTAAAGAAGGAAAATCTATTGATAAATATTTTGAATTAATTAGTTTATGTTCTATCAAAGAAAATCTAGAATCATTTTATATGTATATTATTACAAAAAAAAAAAATAAAATGTTTAATAAATATCATAATTTCTTTTCAAAAAATATTCAAAAATATACAACAGTTACGGCATATGAAATAATTAAAACATTGATAAAAGACGAAAATTTAATAACTATTTTATTGTGTCGATTCTTAAATCATGGTACTCATCCAAAAAAAATAAATTTTTTAAATCATGCTTATGTTATAAATTCGCATTATAGTGGTATTTATTATCCAAAAGGTGGTTCTACTGAAATAATAAAAAATCTTATTTCCACAATTGAAATGTCTGGAGGTAGAGTTTTAGTTAATCAAGAAGTAAAAAATATTATTGTTAAAAATGGAAGTGCAGTAGGTATCACTACTGAAAAAAAACATGATATTTATGCCAAAAAAATTGTTTCTGGAATAACAATTAAAAATACATATTCTAAATTATTAAAAAAAAAAAATATTTATAAAAATATTAAAGTTACATTAAATGAATTGGATTATTCTTTAAATTACATTTATGTATATTTAGGGATGAATTATAAAAATTCAGATATACTTAATGATTGTAATATATTTTATATACCTACAAATAATATAAATGAATCATTAAATAATTTTTTTAAAAATCCTGAAAAAGCACCTATACCATTTTATTTATCATTTCAATCTACAAAAGAAATAAATAATAATAATACAACATGTATTGTAAAGTGTCCTATAAATAATAAATTTTTCAAAAAATATAAAAATAATAATAAATTTTACAAAAAATTCATTCATCGAATTATTTGGGAATGTGTATATTCATATTATCCAATACTTATGAATACAATAACATATTCTAAAATTATTTTTGAAAAAAATAATTCTCTTAGTCCCACTAAATCACGATTTTTGGATAAAAATTTACAAATAACAACAGAAACAGATATTAAAAATTTATATGTTACTGGAAATGATATAATGTCTATGAGTATACCTCATCATGGAAATTTAGTTAGTTCTTTTATTACAGTAAATGAAATGTTGGGATATTTTGATGATTATTTGAATTTAATAAAAGAAAGAAATATTTTAGAAGATATATATAATATATAATCAATATAAATTTAAATATTATTATTTTACTAATAATAATATTTAAGTATATGGTGCTATTACATTTAAATTATTATAACTACTATTTCTTAATATTCCTTTTTTCTTTTTATTATATTTTAAGGCATAGGGACCTATATCATTTTTGCTATTGTTATTCCATATATCATTATAATTATTATCTTCTTTAAATTCTTTTTTATTTCTTAGTTCATATAAATCTCTATAACTATTTTGTATATTAATATATTCTTGATTTAAATTATTATATTCTGATAATTTTAATTTACTTAAATTATTATATTCTGATTCTATATTGCTAGTATATTCACTATAATCAGTTAATTCTTGTTCTTTTCTTTTTTTATTATTATATTCAGTTTCTAAATAGTCTAAAATTCTTTTCTCATCATTTGAGTATTCTTTCTTAAATTTATCTTTATTAATATATCTATAATAAAAAAAATAAATTATTAATGATAATATTACTAAAAATAATATATGTGGTATAATATTCTCATTCATAAAATAAAAAAAATTATCTGTTATATCATTTAATAAATTATTATCTTTTTTATTATATTTTATATTATTATTTGTAAATTTCTTTTCTATTTCTTTTTTTAAATTATTATCAATTAACATTGGTTTTGAATTTGAAAAATATTCCATACTAATATATAATGAAACATTATAAATTTTTATAATAAAAAAAATTTATAATATTTATTGAAATGAATTATTTATATATTGTTAATTTTTTACCACAACTACCTCTGGTTTTGTTTCAGATTTTACTTGTGATTTCATATCTTTTTTTAATACACGTTTTTCAGTATATAACCATATTGCTATAACTAATCCAAATATTACAACTAAAAGTAACATACATAAACCAGCCATTTCATCACTCATACCATCATTCGAAGGATCATTATATGTAGCTGATGCATCAGGAGATGCGGGAGATGCTGATAAAGCTAAAGACTGTGCGGATGATGTTAGTGTATTACTTCTTCTAGGAGCGAAATTTAAACTATTTTGTCTAACAATTGGTTGTTGTCCTAATGATTGCTGTAAAGGTACTAAAGGTGCGGTAGCTTGTCCATATTGTGCCCCACCTTTCATATTATTTTTATACATTATTGTATTATTTAATATATTACTAAACAATTCTAATATCATTCTATATATAAAACTTATATAAAATAATTATAAAAAATAAATTTTTTTATATAACAATAATTATATATTTATTTTATAATGTTATAATTTATAAATATAAGAATTAATTATTTTTAATATTTTTTTTTTTATTAATTTATAATATAATACCTATAATGACTGACACAATGGAAATAGATAATCCTATATTAAATCAAGGTACTGAGTTTGATATTCCTGAAAATCAAGAAGAAAAAAAACACGAAAATACTGCATTCTTAATTGCTTATGGATTGGTATGTTTATATCTTTTATATAGAATATATGTGTATTTTCAACCACCTGAAGATAGATTTGGTTTCTTTTCATCTTCTGATACATCAGATATGTGGCAAAGAGGAGGAGGCTTGGCAGATGGACCTATTAAAGCAGGGTTTAATAATATAAATTCTGTTCTTTCTGAATTAACTTTTGATTAATTATATATTATTTTAAAAATAATATTTAATTTATTTTTTAATCATTATCTTTTACACCCTTGGAAATTTAAAATGGAACAAAAACAAATCTTTTTTAATTATAAATATGAAACATAAAACAGAAAATTAAAAAAAACATAAAAATTATAAGAATTAGATATTATAAATCGGTTCATTTTATGTTTTTATATTTTCTCGCAGGGAGAGTCATTGTAATTTTAACTTATTAATACCTTTAATATACTATCATCACTCCTAATTAACTCATTAAATAATTCTTTATTAATTTTTTTGTTTTTAAATAAATTATTAATAACTAATTTATATTCGGGTAAAATATCAGTACTTGTTTCATCTGTTAATTTAAATTCGTTACATAATGTATGGGTTAATTTTAATTTTAAAAAATTACAAAAAATACTATTTATTTCATTTATATCTTTTTCATAAAAATAACAAAATTGATCTAAATACCCACCATTTATATTATTTTTACACATATAAAACCAATTTAAATCTTGTAAATACCACTTATACATATCTTTTTTATTTTTTAATTCTGAATATATTTTATAATGTCCAGTTTTCTGATTTGATAAAACAGACTTTAATATATTTCTTACTGGACGAATAAAATATATTTTATCCTTAAAATAAGATAATAATCGAATAATTTTATTAAAATCCTTAAAATTATTTCTTAAATCATTTGTTATTCGTCCAGAGTCCTTTATTAATATATATTTTATATTTTTTTTAATAGGTGGTATATATTTTGAAATTACATTTTTTTTGTCTGAAGCGTGAGCTAACACAATATCACCCCCGTAACAACCTCTCTTTCCAAGCAAATAATTTTCTTTAATAAATTTAACAAATTTATTATAACTCTTTTTAGTCATTTTATTCCAAAAATCACATCCATTATCTTTTAATCTATCATAACCGTGATTAAAAACTATTATATTTTCATGAAGATTCATGTATGTTGCTAACATTGTAGTTAAATTTCTATATGGACCTAATATAAAAACTATTTTTATCATATATAGTATATCATAATAAAAAAAATATTGGTGATGAGGTATAAAGAATAAAATAAAAAATTGAATTTATTATTGGTTAATTTGAAAAATTCTATTCAAAAATAACAATAATAACAATAATAAACAACAACCATTCAATTTGTTAATGATAAATAATAGTCATTGTTTAAATAATTATATTAAATATGATTCTAAACATTATCATAATGAATATGATTTTATAATATTACATATTTTTATTACAATATATATTTCTCTATATTTTATAGTTTTATGTATATGTGATACAGATTTATTAAATCTTAATGAAATATTTGAATAATATTATTTATATATGTATTAATTATTAAATTAAAAAAATTAAAAAAATTAAAAATGAAATTATGATTAATATTATAAATAATATTAATATCCCTAATAAACTCCATAATAAATAAAATAATATATACATTATACCCATTGAATTGCAAAAAAAATCGATAGGCCCTAATATTAATATAATAGTTACTATTCTACCAATGAATGTTAATATTATAAATATTAAACAAAAAAAACAATACCAAAATATAATATGAAATATATTATCACATCTTACTAGGCTATAAAAATATATTAATTTATTAATTATATACCACCAAATATTACTAATTCTTATATATATATTCATATTTTCATTATAATAATCTATATTATTTGTTATTCGTTCTAAATTATTATTTCTGAAATTTATTTCTCTTCTACAAGATGGACATAAACTATTTGTTTCTATTATTTTATTCATACATTTTTCACACAAAGGATAATTACAATTATTATTTGAACATATTATAATATTTTTTTCTTTTATACAACAACAATTACATTCTATATTTGATATTTTTTTATCAATATCATTATCCATATATTTAATATTTATTTAACTATGATTTAAATCATTTATTACATATATCCCACCAATAATAGTAATCTTCTTTTTCCCACAATGGTAATCCTAATCTCTTAATTTTTAATTCAAAATTATATATTCTTTTTAATTCATCTTTCCAGGAATTTAATATATTTTTTTTATTTTTCTCTTTTGCTTTTATCCAATATTCTTTATTAAATTTTAAAATACAATAATATTTCCATATATAATCATACTCTTTATTATTTAATTGTTTAAAATATTTATTAATTAATAAGATTTTATTAAATTCAAATATAATTAGATATTTGTAAATGTTTGTTTTTTTAAATAATAATAATAAATTTATTTCCATTCTATATAAAAAAATATAATAATATATTTTATATATTATAATTAATTATTACTATAATATTATTCTTATTATTCATATTTTATAAAAAATATGAATAATATTAATAATCATAATAATCGTAACTTCTGTTTGTACCTAAAATACTTTTCGCATCACTTATTGCACTCATTACTGCAAACCCTTTTTTACATTGTTCATTTTCATAACAAACTTTTAATGTATATAATAAGCAACAACCGCAAAATAATGCAAATATCATCATACCTATACCTGAATTAGGAGGAGGTACATTCAATGCTATATCTGTTGGGTTATTTTTTACATAACCAATCATAGTTTCACTATTAACAGATGGTTTACTAAGAAGATCTTTTTGTTCTAATTTTGTGGAATATTGATTTCCATCTATGTTATATTCATATTTATTATCACAATCATATCTTTTGCTTTTAGTATACTCTGTTCTTCTTCTTCTTCTACTACCAGTAGTAGTTTCTGTCTCTATTTCTCTTTCAAAACAATCTACCTCTGTAATTTTTGCCATAGTACGACCCGCATATTTTCTAGAGTGTGTCTCTGACATTATTCCCATTATAAAAATGCATGTGTAACAAACACATATACAACACGCTTGTGACATAAAACTATAATTTGTATAAGCATTAAATGCTGATTTCGCAAGACTATTGCCACCACCATCCATATTTAAACTAATAGCTTCTGAAGTTGTATTTAATAAATTATCACTCATATATATATTATAATCAGATAATAATATAATATATATTATATTATTATATTATTATATAATATTAATATTATGTCAGATTATTATATTATTCTTAATATTTTTATGGATTGTTGTAAATATATTACTAAATTATTAAGAGAAGGTAATTTATTAAATATGGGAGAAGAAATTGGTAATAATAAATCAGGTGATCTTGTTAAACAATTAGACATCCAGGCTAATGATTATATTAAAAATAAATTATTATCTTGTGATCTAATTAGAGAAATTACTTCTGAGGAAGAAGATGATATTATATATACAAAATTTAAAAATGCACCTTATATGATTAGTTATGACCCTATTGATGGATCATCTAATATTAAAGTAAATATTACAGTAGGTACGATTTTTGGTGTTTATAAATATGACTCTAATAATAAAATTACTAGTGGCAGAAATTTATTTATGTCTGCATATAGTCTATATGGAGCATCTTCACAATTAATTGTTGCAAAAAAAAATAATCTCAATATGTTTTCTTTTATAAATAATTCATTTAAATTAATTAAAAAAAATATTACTATACCAAATAAAGGTAATATTTATGCAGTAAATGAAGCTAATAAAAATATATTTTTAGATAATAATGTTAATAAGTTAATTGATATTTTAATTAATCAAAAATATACACAAAGATGGATAGGTAGTCTTGTTGCTGATGCTCATCGAACTATTATTAATGGTGGTCTATTTATATATCCATCCAATAAAAATAATATTGATGGTAAAATTAGATTACTATATGAAGCATATCCAATTTCATTTATTTTTGAACAAGCAAATGGTATAGCAACTAATGGTACTATTGACTTACTTGATATCCCCTTTCCAAATGATATTCATAAAAGAACCCCTATATATTTATCTGGTAAATATGAATTAGGATTACTAAAAAATTGAAAAAATATCTTTCTCCTATTTTTTATTAAATTATTATTTAATAAATAATGCATTTACGTTCAATGCAATTACGTGTTGGAATTAACGACAAACCTAATCCGGGATGGATTATGGGTAAAAAACTTGGCTCTGGTAGTTTTGGAGATGTTTATTTAGGAAATGCTGAAAATGATGAAAATGATGAAAATAAAAAAATGAAAGTAGCTATAAAACTTGAAGAAGATAAAGATAAAAATAAAAAATATTTAAAAAACGAATATGATTTTTATAAAATTTTAAATAAAGATAATAAAGAAAAAAAATTTGTTCCACAATGTTATTATTTTAATCACGAAGGTATTTATAATGTATTAGTTATTGACTATCTAAGTAGTGATTTGTATTCTTTATATCCTTATAATAATATTGAATCTCTAGCTAATATAGCAAATAAACTATTAAATTGTATAGAATATATTCATAGCAAAAATATTATTCATCGTGATTTATCTCCAAACAATATAAGAAGTCATAATAATGAATTATTTATTATTGATTTCGGTGCATCTAAAATATATTTTGATAAAAATAATAATACACATATTCCTAATATAAAAAAAAATAAAACTCCTGGTACTAGACGTTACCAATCTATTAATTCTATGGAATTAAATGAATCAAGCAGAAGAGATGATTTAGAATCTATTGGTTACATTCTAGTTGAATATTATATTGGAAAACTTCCTTGGGAACAACATAAAAAAGATATTGATAATACAATTAAATCTAAAAAAGAATCAATTGAATCTGGAAGATTATTTCAAAAATGTCCTAATGAATTAAAAATTTATATAAATTATTGTAGAAATTTGAAATTTGATGAAAAACCGGATTATAAATATTTAAAAAAACTATTTTATAAATTGTTTAAAAGACGGATTACACATTTTTAAAAAATCTATTTAATGATCTTGAAATATAATACATTAATATTTTTATTCAAAAAAAATTAAAAATTAAATGAAATACATAAACATATAATTAATTTTATAAATTCAAATTGATTAAACTTTATTTTATTAAAAAAAATTGAAATTTTAATATTTTGTAAAATATATATCAAGATTAAATAATATATTTTACTTACTATAAACCTTTATTATATTATATATTATTAAAATGAATAATCAGATAACTTCATATATGAAGGAGTCTCCTCAAAAAGATATTGATATCTTAAATAGTAGTAGAAAAAATCAAGAAGATATTTTCATGAATGAAAACATAGAAGATTTCTTTGATAATTTATCAGAAAAAAAAAAAATACAAATATCTAAACTTATAAAAAAATATAATTATGAAAAAATAGAATTAGAAAATGAAATTCCTTTAAAAAATTTAAAAGATGGTCATGATGCTACTGTAAAAATTAAAGATTTATATGAGCTTTTTAATAATGAAATAGAAAAATTTATTCCTGATATAAAATTTATAGATAATTTTAATAGTAAATACCAAACAAATATAAAATTTAAATATAACTTTACACAAATTATAAAATGCTTTTTAGAAGGTCATTATGAAAGAGCAGAATATCTAGGAGATGGTTTTTTTAATACAATTATTAATATTATAATATGTGAAAAAAATCCAGATAGTATGACACATGTTGCAGAACAGAAAGCTGCTGCTATTTCTAATGGTCATCAATTTTGGATATCTGAAAAAATTGGATTAGTATCAACTATAAAAAAAATTTATGAATATTTAAAAAAAAATTATGAACATTCTATGAAACCTCATAGCAAAAAATTATATTCTGATATTTTTGAAGCAATTATTTATTGTATTTTTGATTTTTATAATTTTGAAGTTTTAGAAGAATGGATTAGACTAAAAATATGGCCATATAGAAATGTAGAAGTTATAGAAAAAATATCATACAAAACTCAATTGAATCATATAGTACATACACAATATTCTAAAAGAAAGGAAAAATATAAAAATTTTAATAATAATAATTTACTTGTTTTTTATCAATTTGCAAAACATCAAAATAGAAAAAAACCTATGGCATGTGCAATTAATCCAAAACTTTATAAACTAAATAGTGGTAGAGGAACTGTACAAGTATTTTCACATGTGAGTGGTCAAGTGATTGAGGTAGGTAGACAGGGATATGCATTCTGTTCTTTTAATGATTTTGAAAAATATTTAAAAAAAATTGGTGATATTGAATATAGAAATATAGCACTAATTCAAAAATCAAATTCTAGACCTTCATATTTGAAAGGAAAAGATTATATTCAAGGTACTTTTGATAATAAAGATAAAGTATATAATGTTAAATATGGTTTTAATCATAATTCATCTTTATTTGACTTAAATATACTAAAAATCAAAGATATAAATGATAGAGTACACATAATAACAGTACCAGCCCCTGGTACTTATATTGCAGGAATTGGAAAAAAAAATGATAATGATAATGGTTACAAACATATTAAAAAAGGTGATCATATAAATATTGATCAAGAAATTGCACAAATATATTTACCTAAAGAAATTATATATGGTTTAGGTAATGCATCAAAAATAGCTGAAGCAGAAGAAAATGCTGCACATAGACTTTTGAATTTTCATCACAAAATATTTAAAGTTAAATATAAAAGTGAAAAAGAATTTAATAATGAAGTAAAAGGTTTAAATTATAAGGTTAAAATTAGAAAATTTATGTCAAATAATAAAAAAAATAATTATAAAAATAAAAAAAATAATTATAAAAATAATTATAAAAATAATTATAACAAAACAAAAAATAATAATAATAATAATTATAATAGTAATTATAAAAGATATTAAAAAATTATCACTGTAGATTTGGAAAAAAATGCATATTTTCACATTAATAGATAAATTATTATATTATTAATAAATTACTTTATAAAAAATTGAAATTTTTTTACCATACGATTTATATTCTATCTAAAAATAGTTCACTCAAAAGAGTGTTTCATTAATAATTCTTAGTATAAGTTAAAAAATATAAAACATCACGGATAAACTTAAAACAAGTGGAATTACTTGTTGATAATAATTAAATCTTATCATAGAATTTAAACAAACCAAAAACAAAATTAATTTTGTTTTTGATTTGTTTAAAAAATTGAAATTTTTTTATATTAAACTATTTATTTAAAAAAATAATAGTTCACTCAAAAGAGTGTTTCATTAATAATTCTTAGTATAAGTAAAAAACAATAATTAGCGATTTTTTGTTTTATAAGTAAGGGGTATTACCTCTTGATAATAATTAAATCTTATCATAGAATTTAAACAAACCAAAAACAAAATTAATTTTGTTTTTGATTTGATTAAAAAATTGAAATTTTTTTATATTAACCTATTTATTTAGAAAATAATAGTTCACCCAAAAGAGTGTTTCATTAATAATTCTTAGTATAAGTAAAAAAATAGAAATTATCTGTTGTCATCTTGACAATCCAAAGGTAATTCACCTTTGGCTTGTTTAATAATTAAATCTTATCATAGAATTTAAACAAACCAAAAACAAAATTAATTTTGTTTTTGATTTGATTAAAAATTGAAATTTT
>MDTB01238332.1_pt1 | contig 15763 bp, 20 predicted proteins | sample 811161 | NCBI WGS metagenome assembly MDTB01 (sample SAMN05326650, study PRJNA326480) | marine metagenome | isolation source: seawater | place: Mediterranean Sea | collected 2009 | reverse complement strand
TTTTAGAATTAGTAGGAATTAAAAATATTTCAGCAAAACAACTTGGTGGTAACAATATACTGAATAATGCGCGTGCAACTGTTTGTGCACTCGAAAATTTAAAAAATGTAAAAATTGTAGCCTTTGAGAGAAATATAACAATCGAAAATTTAAAAACATAACATGACACTAAGAGAAACCCTATTCAGGAAATTTTTGATAACAATTACTGCATTAACAATAACAAGAATTGGAAGTTATATTCCAGTATCAAATATTGAATCTACATACATATATTCGTTAATGAGTTCATTACCATTGCTTAGAAATAATTTACTAATTACAAATATTAATCTAGGAATTTTTACCCTTAACATCTTTCCCTATTTAAACGCTTCAATTTTAATTCAAGTATTAACACGTCTTAATCCAAAATTAAAAAATATTCAAAAGGAGGAAGGAGAACGTGGACAAAAAAAAATTAACCTATTAATACGTACTTTAACATTATTAATCGCTATAATACAAAGTATTATTATAACTTTTAGTCTAAAAAATGGGATGTTTGAATGGAGTTTCAATACATGTAGTGATATTGTACTAAGCTTAGTAACAGGATCCATGATAATGTTATGGCTAAGTGAAATAATAACAGAAAAAGGGATTTGTAATGGAACAACGATACTCTTAATTACAAATATTTTAACTAGTCTCCCAATATCAATCGTACAAAGAAACAATGGGAATGTGTCAATTTACCAACGGGTGATAATCTTAATATTCTTAACAGCTATTATTTATACAATAGATGCAACGATAACAAAAATACCCCTTATAACTGCACGCCAATTAACTATAGCTCCTTTAAAAAATTTAAATACGATTGTATATTTACCACTAAAAATGAATCAAGCTGGAATTATGCCAATTGTATTCACAACAATCTGTTTAAATATACTTATATCTTTAAGCTCATCTTTACTAATAAATATAAAAATTATAAATATTATTACAAATATTTTAAATTTCATCTTAGTAATAATATTTAGTAACATCTATGCTAATTTAACACTTGACTCGCGTGATATAGCGAATAACTTAAACAAAAATTCTGTTGCAATACCAAATATAACACCAGGGATAAAAACAAAAGAATTTATAGAAAGAAAAAATAATCATTTAGCAAATATTGGAGGTTTATTCTTAGCAACAATTTCTTCAATTCCAAATATTAATACAATAACAATAATTGGAATACCATCATTAATGATTGTAATTGGGGGTTTAGTAGAAATGAATAACCGAATTAAGACAATAAATATATCAAAAATTTATGGTTTAAACCTAAAAGATAATAAAATAAAATAAATATTATGAAAGTCCGTCCATCTGTAAAAAAAATGTGTGATAAATGCCGAGTTATAAAACGCTTTGGAAAAATTCGAATTATATGTGTAAATCCAAAACATAAACAACGACAAGGTTAAATTGTAAAAAAAAGGAGTTAAAATGGTTCGTATTGCCGGGATAGAATTACCAAGGAAAAAACGTATTGAGTATGCTTTAACAGCTATTTATGGGATTGGATTAAAAAAATCACAAACAATATTGATTGATGCTAATATAAATAAAAATATTCGAACATATGAATTAACAGATAGTGATATAAGTAAAATAAGAAAAATAACTGAAGAAAAAAATAAAGTAGAGGGAGAATTAAAACGAGAGATTAATATGAGTATTAAACGCTTATCAGAAATAAATTGCGTACGTGGGCAAAGACACCGTAATAAATTACCAATGCGTGGTCAACGAACACGAACAAATGCACGAACAAGACGCGGGGCAAAAAAAACAATGGCAGGGAAAAAAAAATAAAATAAAAAATCTATGGTATTAAAAAATTTTAAAAAGATAACAAAAAAACAAAAACTTGGAATTCAAAAAGGAGTGGCACATATTCAAGTAACATTTAATAATACAATTATTACTATTACTGATACAATAGGTAATACAATTACTTGGGCTTCGGCTGGAAGTGTTGGCTTTAAAGGAGCCCGAAAAGGAACCGCTTTTGCTGCACAAACCGCTTCTGAAACTGCAAGTAGTGTTGCATTAAATTTAGGTATAAAAGAAGTCGATATTATTATAAAAGGAAGAGGTTATGGTCGAGAAACAGCAATACGCGCTTTATGTACAGCTGGTTTAAAAATTCAATCAATTAAAGATAATACACCAATTCCCTATAATGGCTGCCGACCACCAAAACGTCGTCGTGTTTAATAAATAAAAACCCACAAAAGAAAATGACCGACTTAAAATTTAAATATTTCAAATCTCAAATAGACGAAGCAGGGCAGGTAACAAGTGGATTTATGTTAAACGCATTAGAAAATGGACAAGCAATAACAATCGGAAATACTTTACGACGCGTATTATTATCAAATATACCAGGAATCGCAATACATGCAATAAAAATACCTAATATCAAACATGAATTTTCTACTATATCAGGTTTACGTGAAGATGTTTTAGAATTAATTCTAAATTTAAAACAAGTTATAATAAAAAGTGATCTAAAACATATACAAGGATCAATTAATGTAAAAGGGCCAGGGATTATAACTGCAAATTGCCTAGAATTTCCCCCCGACGTTACTATAGTGAATCCAAATCAATATATTTGTACACTTTCGAGTAAAAAAATTTTCCATTTAGACATAAAAGCTAGTAGAGGGAAAGGCTATAGCATAGCAAAACAAATTAGTTATCAAAACTTAGATGGGTATATACCTATAGACACTGTATTTTTACCGGTTTTAAGAGTAAATTGCAGAATTAAACAAATTGGTCCAACTGAATCTCTATTAATAGAAATTACAACAAACGGTAGTATTACCCCTGAGTATGCTCTCAACCAAGCAGCTTTTATTTTAGTAAAATGGTTTGGTAGTCTAAATACTAAAATTATAATGGATGACGAAGAGGAAGAAGAAAAAAATTCAATTATCCAAAAAGATAACGTTATTTCAATTGAAGAATTACAATTACCCGTAAGAGCAATAAACAGTTTAAAACGGGCAGGTATAATGACAATAGCAGATTTGAGCCAATACTCAGAAGAAGAAATTTTAGAAATTCGAAATCTTGGTGAAAAATTATTAAATAAAATTACTCAGGCTTTAAAAATAAAGTTTAATATTGAACTTCCACCCTCAAAAAATACCTAAATTTAACATTTCAAAAAATTTATATTATGATTAAAAAACAAGAAACATTCATTGATTCAGAACAATTAATAAATAAAAAATGGATCCTAATTGATGCTAATGAACGAACTTTAGGACGTCTTGCTACTGAAATAAGTTTTCTTCTAATGGGGAAAAATGAGAAAAACTATACAACATTTTTAAAAAATGGAAATTATGTAATTGTAAAAAATGCCGAAAAAATAAAATTAACAGGGAAAAAAACAATTTTAAAATCTTACCGACAACATTCGGGTCGACCAGGTGGAATGAAAATTCGTAAATTTTCAAATTTAATTAATGAACGTCCGGAATTTATAATCGAAAAAGCCGTAAAAGGTATGTTGCCAAAAGGACCACGAGGACGTAAATTATATAAAAACCTTAAAGTATATAAAGGTGAAATCCATCCACACACTGCACAACAACCTGAATTAATTTAAGAATTTAATAAAAAATGAATAAAAATTACTACTATGGGATAGGAAGACGTAAAGAAGCAATCTCAAAAGTTATCTTATCCGAAGGAAAGGGTAAAATAACAATTAACAAAAGAACCATTGAAAACTATCTTCAAGATAATGTAACATACATAAAAAAAATTAAACTACCATTAACTCTTTTAAATGTTTTAGATCTTTATGATATAGAAATTAAAAGTAAAGGAGGGGGCATAACAGGACAAGTCGACTCGATCTCATTAGCAATTTCAAATGCTTTGTTAAACCTGAACCCTGAGAATAGAACAATCCTTAAAACAGAAAAGTTATTAACACGTAATTCACGAGTTAAGGAACGTAAAAAATATGGACTAAAGAAAGCTCGAAAAGCTTCACAATTCTCTAAACGATAATACAAAAATTAATAATGCCAAAAAAAAATATACATCCAACATGGTTCAAAGACACGCAAGTTTATTGCGATGGTCAATTAGTAATGACTACAAGTTCAACAAAACAAAATCTATATATTGATATTTGGTCAGGAAATCACCCTTTTTATACTGGTTCATTAAAAATATTAGATACAGAAGGGCGAGTTGAACGATTTGTAAAAAAATATGGACCTGAAATAAAAATGACATAACCTATGCCAACAATACAACAATTAATTAGAAAACCACGTCAACCAATTAGTAAAAAAACAAAATCTCCTGCACTAAAAAATTGCCCACAACGACGAGGCGTTTGTACACGCGTCTATACTTCAACACCCAAAAAACCAAACTCTGCAATACGTAAAATTGCGCGGGTTCGATTAACGACAGGTTTTGAAGTAACAGCATATATTCCAGGAATTGGGCATAACCTACAAGAACATTCAGTTGTTTTATTAAGGGGTGGAAGAGTAAAAGATTTACCAGGCGTCCGATATCATATAATTCGTGGAACATTAGACGCTGCAGGAGTACAAAAACGAACTCAAGGAAGATCAAAATATGGAGTGAAGAAGCCAAGAGCATAACCCAACAATTTTTATAAAAATTAATTTAAAACTATGTCACGTCGATCAAACATTAAAAAAATATATTGTAAACCTGATAAGAAACATGATAGTTATTTAGTGACACTACTATTAACACGTATTTTAAAAAAAGGGAAACTGACTATAGCAAATAGAATTCTAGACGAAACATTTGACATTATAGAAAACAAGACAAATTCAAAACCTATAGAAATTTTTGAAAAAGCAATTCAAAACGTTATACCACTAATAGAAGTTAAAGCAAAACGAGTAGGTGGATCAACATATCAGATACCAATGGAAGTTAGTCGCTATCGCGGTACTAAATTAGCACTACGATGGGTTTTAAAAGCTTCAAAAGATAGAGCAGGAAGAAAAATTTCTTTTAAGCTTGCAAACGAGTTAATTGATGCATCAAATGGAATTGGTAATGCAATAAGAAAAAGAGAAGAAACACACCGTATGGCAGAAGCAAATAAAGCTTTTTCACATTTCCGTAATTAATTCATTTAACGCCAAAAGTACAAAATTTTATAAAAATAAATTAATTCATGGCAAGAGAAAAATTTGAACGTGGTAAACCACATGTAAATATTGGAACAATTGGACATGTAGATCACGGAAAAACTACATTAACAGCGGCTATTACAGCAACACTCTCAACACTAGGAAATGCTGAATTACGCGATTATAGCGACATTGATGCAGCGCCTGAAGAGAAAGCACGTGGTATTACTATAAATACAGCTCACGTAGAATATCAAACTGAAAATCGCCATTATGCACATGTGGATTGTCCAGGTCACGCTGATTATATTAAAAATATGATTACAGGTGCAGCTCAAATGGATGGAGCAATTTTAGTTGTATCAGCAGCAGATGGGCCAATGCCACAAACAAGAGAACATATCTTACTTGCTAAACAAGTAGGCGTTCCAAGTCTTGTTTGTTTTTTAAACAAAGAAGATCAAGTTGATGATGCTGAAATTTTAGAATTAGTTGAATTAGAAGTTAGAGAGATGCTATCTGAATATGATTATCCAGGTGACGAAATCCCAATTGGAGTTGGGTCCGCTTTAAAAGCTTTAGAAGCTGTACGTGATAATCCAAGTATCGCAAAAGGAGAAAATAGTTGGGTTGATAAAATATTCGATTTAATGGATAAAGTCGACAGTTATATACCAACACCTGAGCGCGATACAGATAAATCTTTCTTAATGGCTGTTGAAGATGTTTTTTCAATAACGGGACGTGGAACAGTTGCAACAGGAAGAATTGAAAGAGGAACAGTTTCTGTTGGTGAAACAATTGAGATTATTGGTATTCGTAAAACAAAATCAACAACGGTTACAGGCATTGAAATGTTCCAAAAAACTTTAGAATCTGGTATGGCTGGCGATAATGTAGGTATATTATTACGAGGAGTACAAAAAGACGATATTGAACGGGGCATGGTACTTGCGAAACCCGGAAGCATAACTCCACATAAAATATTTGAAGGTGAGGTTTATATTCTAACAAAAGAAGAAGGTGGCAGACATACTCCGTTCTTCCCCGGTTATCGTCCTCAATTTCATGTCCGTACAACCGATGTAACAGGAAATATTAAAGAATTTAAAAGTGATGATGGTAAAGCCCTAGAAATGGCAATGCCAGGGGATCGTATAAAAATGATAACAGAACTAATTGCACCAATTGCAATTGAGTCAGGGATGAACTTTGCAATTCGTGAAGGAGGAAAGACAGTTGGAGCAGGTATCGTTACCGAGATTATAGAATAAAAAAATGGAAACAAAATTAAATCGGAAATTTAGGATTATAATAGAATCATTTGATTCAAGTTTATTAAATAGTGCATCAGCAATGATAAATGAATGCTTAAAAGATCTTGAAATCAAAGCAATTGGTCCTATTTATTTACCAACAAAAAAGAAAATATATTGTGTACTTCGTTCTACCCATGTAAATAAAGATGCACGTGAACATCTAGAAATACGTATTTATAAACGAATAATGGACGTGTACCCGACTAATTGGAAAACAATGGGAAACATAGTAAACTTAGATTTACCAGCAGGGGTAAAGGCAACAATTAAATAGTATAAACAATAAACAAAATATTATACTACAATAACTATATAAGATAAGTAAGAAAGTCAAAGATAATCGTTTTTAAGGAGAATGAAAATGGGACTACCGTGGTATCGAGTTCATACCGTAGTTTTAAATGATCCAGGAAGACTAATTGCCGTTCATCTAATGCATACATCACTTGTTGCAGGTTGGGCTGGTTCAATGGCATTATATGAGCTAGCTGTATTTGATCCATCTGATCCAATATTAAACCCAATGTGGAGACAAGGAATGTATGTAATGCCCTTCATGACAAGATTAGGGGTAACAGATTCATGGGGAGGTTGGAGTATTACGGGTGATGCAGTTTCAAATCCTGGAATCTGGAGTTTTGAAGGAGTTGCATTAACACATATTATTTTATCAGGTTTATGCTTCTTAGCTGCAATATGGCACTGGGTATATTGGGATCTAGAAATATTTAGAGACCCACGTAGTGACGAACCTGCTTTAGATTTACCAAAAATTTTTGGAATACATCTATTTTTAGCTGGAATTTTATGCTTTGGGTTTGGAGCATTCCACGTAACTGGTTTATTCGGCCCTGGAATCTGGGTTTCAGATCCTTATGGAATTACAGGGAAGGTTCAACCTTGTGCACCGAGTTGGGATGCTAATGGATTCAACCCTTTTAATCCAGGTGGCGTAGCAGCACACCATATTGCAGCAGGAACTTTAGGTATTTTAGCAGGAATTTTTCATATAACAATTCGACCACCACAGCGATTATATCGTGGTTTAAGAATGGGTAATATTGAAACAGTTTTATCAAGTAGTATCTCAGCCGTATTTTTTGCTGCGTTCATAACATCAGGAACAATGTGGTACGGTAGCGCAACAACACCAATCGAGCTTTTTGGACCAACTCGTTATCAATGGGATAGTGGTTATTTTGAACAAGAAATAGAAAGAAAAGTAGATACAGCATTAAGTGAGGGGAGTTCATTAAATGAAGCCTGGTCAAAAATTCCTGATAAACTAGCATTCTATGATTACATTGGAAACAATCCAGCAAAAGGAGGTCTTTTCCGTGCTGGACCTATGAATAAGGGTGATGGTATAGCAGAAACTTGGCTTGGACATCCAATATTTAAAGATAATGAAGGACGTGAACTTACGGTACGTCGTATGCCTGCTTTCTTCGAAACTTTCCCAGTTATTTTAGTTGATAAAGATGGAATTATTCGTGCGGATATTCCGTTCCGTAGAGCTGAGTCAAAATATAGTATTGAACAAGTGGGTGTTAAAGTTGATTTTTACGGTGGTAAATTAAACGGTCAAAGTTTTAAAGATGCACCAACAGTTAAAAAATTTGCACGAAAAGCACAACTTGGAGAAGTTTTCGAATTTGATAGAACAAGCTTAGAATCAGATGGAGTATTCCGTAGTAGTCCTCGTGGATGGTATACTTATGGACACCTAAATCTAGCACTTCTTTTCTTTTTTGGACATCTTTGGCATGGAGCACGTACGTTATTCCGTGATGTATTTACTGGAATTGGGGCTGAAGTAACAGAACAAGTGGAGTTCGGGATCTTTACAAAACTAGGTGATAGAACTTCACCACGTCGTCAAGGTGCTGTTTAAAAAAAACATAAAAGGATATATAAAATGGAAGCTTTGGTTTATACTTTTTTATTAATTGGGACATTAATGGTTCTGTTTTTTGCAGTTTTCTTTCGGGATCCACCGAGAGTTATTAAAAAATAAATTTATTAAAAGCGAAAATATTGTGTATATGCAAAGTCCTAGTATAACTATTGAATAAAGAATATTAAGACAATTTTTAATTGTCTTAATATTAATTAAAAATAACTTATTAAATAAGATTACAGTACGAAAAGCAAAAAATTATTTAAATTCTATATAAATTATGGCATTACAAACACGATTAGGTGAGATTTTAAGACCACTAAATGCAGAATATGGTAAAGTAGCTCCAGGATGGGGTACCACAACGATTATGGGCATAATTATGGGTCTATTTCTTGTATTTTTAGTTATAATTCTTCAAATTTATAACTCATCTTTAATTCTTGAAGATTTAGATGTAACCTGGACAAGTGGATTATAACTTATAAAAATTTTTAAGGGGGTCGCCACACCAATTTTAATTTTTTGAAATATTTATTAAAATTAAAATAATAATTATAATAAAAGTAGTAATTCAATAAATTTTTTACTCTTTTATAATCCCATTGTAAGAGAATTGAACCTCAATATATCTGGGATTGTAAAAGGTGTACATTAAACTGTTTAGACGAAAAAAAGATATATTGACAGTGATAAAGTCATTATATCAAATTTTAATAGTCTTAATCTTCATGTTCTTCAAAGGGATCTTTTAAATTACTTGCTTTTGGTCCAAAAGCTGTGTAAATCGAATATAAAATGATACCGAGTAAAAGACTCGATAAAAAAACGACTACGATTGTTGCTGTTTCCATAATAAAAATAAACTATTAAATAAAAATATTACTAATAATAATATAGTACGAAAAGCAAGAAATTATTTAAATTCTTTATATGAAAGTGAAATATAAACAAAATTAAATAATTAGAACTTATAAAATTTTTAGCAGTATTAATTCTCTATTAGAATAAAACCAGATATTTTATGAAAGGAGAGAGAGGGATTCGAACCCTCGGAATCGTTAAATTCATTTGATTTCAAATCAAACGCAATCGACCAACTCTGCCATCTCTCCGTAAATAACTTTGACATGATTATAGGTAAAATAAAACATTTTGTAAAGTAAAAACTTGTATGTTAAATCAACACACAAGTTTTTACTTTTTCTCAAATACAAGCAACCATAATAAAAAAACACTTCCAAATTCTATATTTTATTATCGAACTGTCCACCAAAATTTTCTTGAATTCGCCCTTCATTAACTTTTTCCGGGAAAACACCATCAAAAGGGTGCAAATACTGCACTACACCACTTGGCAAGATACGTACAATATAATAATTGTTTATTTTAAATGTACGTAATTGAGTACCTAATGCTAAACATTGTTCTTTACGTGGAAAATATAATACATTAGTACCCTCACGCATAAGCGAACTACCACCAGTTGGTAACTCAAAAAAATCGGGAGATTTTGTTTCCCACCTAATAGCATACAAATCTTCAAGATCACTATTCCATATGAAACCACTAATGTCAGGATTAGGATCAAAACTAAGAGGGCGGGGTGCGTAAAAATTAAACTCTTTAACGATCTTAATTTTACTAGACACAGATACTAATTCGTTTTGTTCCATAAGAAATCCTTTTTGGTAATAAAAAAAAATATATATATATATTATATATCAATATTGTAATTAAGATTTAATTTCAATAATATTAGCTTTAATCAACAAATTTTTTACAGTTTTTGTAGGCTGAACACCTGAATTTAAACTTTTTACAATACCAGGTACATTGAGCTTCAATTCCTTTGTTATTGGGTTATAAAAGCCCAACTCTTTAATGGGTTTACCATCTCGACGAGTAGTGGATAACATAACGACAAGTTTAAATACCGGTTGTTGTTTCCTACCACAACGTTTAAATCTAAGTTTTAACATTTTAAGAATATAATTAATAATAATTAGTATTATATTAAACACTAAAGAATGTGTAAAGAGTAATATAAAACAAAAATAGTTATTTATCGTTATTATAATATTTGTAGAGTAGATGATAAGCAAAATAATTAAATTTTTATTTACACACAAGCATAAGTCTAATTTTATGACTTTTGCATTAGGACAAAATAGAGATAAAGGTGTTTTTGATTTAGTAGACGATTGGTTAAAACGTGACCGATTTGTATTTGTTGGATGGTCTGGACTATTACTGTTCCCAACAGCTTACCTAGCAGTAGGTGGTTGGTTTACAGGAACAACTTTCGTTACCTCTTGGTACACGCATGGTCTAGCAAGCTCATACCTAGAAGGCTGTAATTTTTTAACAGCTGCTGTTTCAACACCTGCAAACAGTATGGGACATTCACTTATATTACTTTGGGGACCTGAAGCAGGGGGAAGCTTCACACGCTGGTGTGAAGTTGGTGGACTTTGGACATTTATCGCTCTACATGGTGCCTTTGGACTTATTGGATTTTGTTTACGTCAATTTGAAATTGCACGTTTAGTTGGTATAAGACCATATAATGCTATAGCATTTTCTGGACCAATTTCCATATTTGTATCAGTATTCTTAATATACCCATTAGGACAAGCTAGTTGGTTCTTTGCACCTAGTTTTGGAGTTGCTGCAATATTTCGTTTTCTTTTATTCTTACAAGGATTCCATAACTGGACACTAAACCCATTCCATATGATGGGCGTTGCAGGAATTCTTGGTGGAGCATTATTATGTGCAATTCATGGTGCAACTGTAGAAAACACACTATTTGAAGATGGTGATGCTGCAAATACATTCCGAGCATTTACACCAACTCAATCAGAAGAAACATATTCAATGGTAACAGCAAATCGATTCTGGTCACAAATTTTTGGTGTTGCGTTTGCAAACAAACGCTGGTTACACTTCTTCATGTTATTTGTACCAGTAACTGGACTTTGGACAAGTGCAATTGGAATTGTTGGACTTGCGTTAAATCTTCGTGCTTATGATTTCGTATCACAAGAATTACGTGCTGCAGAAGACCCAGAATTTGAAACATTTTATACAAAAAATATTCTTTTAAACGAAGGTATTCGATCTTGGATGGCTGCACAAGATCAACCACACGAAAATTTTGTATTCCCAGAGGAGGTTTTACCACGTGGAAACGCCCTTTAATAATGTCACTGGTCGCGATATTGAATCAACAGGTTTTGCTTGGTGGTCAGGTAATGCGCGATTAATAAATGTTTCAGGTAAATTACTAGGTGCTCATGTAGCACACGCAGGGATTATGGTGTTCTGGTGTGGAGCAATGACCCTTTTTGAAGTATCACATTATATTCCAGAAAAACCACTATACGAACAAGGTTGTATTCTATTACCACACTTAGCAACTTTAGGATACGGTGTCGGACCTGGAGGAGAAATTATTAGTACATATCCATATTTTGTAGTTGGTGTATTACATTTAATATCGTCAGCAATTTTAGGATTTGGTGGTATTTACCACTCTTTAGTTGGGCCAGATACTCTTGAAGAGTCATTCCCGTTTTTCGGATATGACTGGCGTGACAAAAATAAGATGACTACAATTTTAGGCATACACTTATGTTTATTAGGACTTGGATCTCTATTATTAGTCTCTAAAGCAACTTACTTTGGAGGATTATACGATACATGGGCACCAGGTGGTGGTGATGTTCGAACAATAACAGACCCAACATTAAGTCCATTTGTAATCTTTAACTATGTTTTACGCTCACCTTTTGGTGGAGACGGTTGGATTGTGGCCATAAACAATATGGAAGATTTAGTAGGGGGACACTTCTGGGTTGGGATTTTATGTCTGACAGGAGGATTTTTCCATATATTTACTAAGCCTTTTGCGTGGGCAAGACGTGCTTTTGTTTGGTCAGGCGAAGCCTACCTTTCATATAGTCTTGCTGCCTTATCTATTATGGGATTTGCGTGTGCCACATATTCTTGGTACAATAACACCGCTTATCCAAGTGAATTTTATGGGCCAACAGGTCCTGAGGCTTCACAATCACAAGCTTTTACTTTTTTAGTACGTGACCAGCGTTTAGGAGCGAATGTAGCTTCAGCACAAGGTCCAACTGGATTAGGAAAATATTTAATGCGCTCACCATCTGGAGAAATTATTTTTGGTGGTGAAACAATGCGTTTTTGGGATTTAAGAGCTCCATGGGTTGAACCACTACGTGGCCCAAATGGATTAGATATTAATAAGATACGTAATGATATTCAGCCATGGCAAGAACGTAGAGCAGCAGAATACATGACTCATGCACCTCTAGGATCATTAAACTCAGTAGGAGGAGTAGCAACAGAAATTAACTCATTTAACTATGTATCACCACGTTCATGGTTAACATGTGCACATTGGTTTTTAGCTTTCTTCCTACTTGTAGGTCATTGGTGGCATGCAGGGCGTGCACGTGCTGCAGCAGCAGGATTCGAAAAAGGAATAAACCGTGAAATTGAACCAGTATTAACAATGCGTCCAATTGATTAAAGAATAAAACGTTTTTAAATTAGAAACGCCTGTATTGATACACTATATGCATTATTACTTCTTACAATCAAGCATACTATATTGGTAACTGTAATAACATAGAATAGCTTAAAATAAAAAAAGGATCTACCCTAGTTTAAGATAGATCCTTTTTTTATTTCTATAAAAATTATTACCACTGGCCTTTAAAAAAAAGCCGATTACGATTAGTTTATGGCTAAAAATACTAAAGTGTAAACTTATTAAAATTTAAAGTATTTCATAAAAACCCATATTTCTTTTATTAAAACTAGATTAATGATATTTTAATTTATTAATAAGTACACCAATAACTTCAATTTTAATTAAGTACAAAAAATACAATTTATCACCTCGATATCCCACATTCCTCGAAATGTGATCATATCCTTTTTTTAAAATAAAAAAATCAACATCCCATTTTCGTACTTTATAAACGCCATAAAAATATTGAAACCCATTTATTCTACATTTTTTCTCCCATAATCAACTTGAGTAAATTTAAATCGTACGTAATTAAACATTAACTTATTCCTAATTTTAAAAATCCATTAACTAACTCGTTTATCCTTTTATATTTCCTTAATTATATTTAAATATAAAAGGATAAACTTTTTATTTTTTGATTTAAAGTATTATCCTTTTTCATCATTATCGATAGAAATATCCTTATTATAAATTACCTTTTCGTAAAGCTAAGAGTAAGATAACAATAGGACCCGATAATAAGATAACTGAAGCTGAAGTTAATTGACCAATAATTTGCCAGTTCATTATAATTTTGTTTGTATTAATAATTGATATAATTAAATTTTTTCATTTATAGAATAAAATAATTTTATTTTATTCGCACGTGAGTCGGTTCTTTTATTATCACTAATGGTATAATAAAAAACACAATAATATTAAGTATACACACTTAAAATGATGAAAACCATAATAAGAAATAGCTTTTAAAAAAGATTAGGGCTTAAATAGAAGTAAAAACCTTCGTTATTTATATAACACACAAGTATTATAGCATAATTTAAAAGAAAAAGAAGTATGAGGTTATCGGTCACATAAATTAATAACGTCATTAAATTAGGATAAAATAACCCTACTTGAAGTCTTTGTTAATATTGAGTTAACTACATATGCAACACAAAATTTACACCTTTATAAGATATATAAATTAAATATAAAAATGCTTGAAATCCAAGGAAAAAGAACCAATACGGCAAATGAAAGTAGTTTGGAACGTCTATTATTATTATTACCCCAAGATTATAAAGAAAATATTCAAAGGATTAATTATAAAATGCAATTGGTTGAAATTATAATTGATCTAGGGAAAAGACCCGAAGCACGATTTAGTGATCATTCAGAATATATTTCACTACGACCAGTAAATTGGGAAGATCTTCAAAAATTAACAAAATTAATAAACGAATTTGGAGATAATAACCGAGCAGGAATTCCCAAAACACTACATCGAATAAGTTGTCTCCGAAATCGATATGGTACAGTAATTGGCTTAACATGTCGAATTGGAAGAATGTTATTTGGTGCAGCAGATCCAATTCGAGATCTGTTGGAAAATCAAAAACCATTAATAATGTTAGGAAAACCGGGATTAGGGAAAACCACAATACTCCGTGAAATAACACGTATATTAGCTAATGAATTACACAAACGAGTAGTCATAATTGATACATCAAACGAAATAGGAGGAGGAAGCGATACCCCATACCATAATCTTGGGCGAGCAAGGCGAATGCAAATTCCATACACACATTTACAATATAAACTCATGGTTGAAGCTGTACAAAACCATACTCCAGAAATTATTGTAATTGATGAAATTGGAACAGAACAAGATGCACTTGCAGCACAAACAATTGCCGAACGTGGGGTGCAATTAATAGGTACAGCACATGGAACCAAAATAAAAAGTTTTATCCAAAACCCTATTTTGAATCCTTTAATCGGGGATCTACAAAGTGTTATTATTAGTGATGAAGAAGCAAAAAGAAGAAAAATAAAAAAAAATTTATTAGAGCGTCAGAAAGGTACAGTATTTAAAATGGCAATTGAATTGAATAGCCTAACTCATTGGACAATCTATGAAAATTTTGAATTAACCATTGATTCAATACTTGAAAATTTACAATTTACATTACAAGCACGTAAATATTTAAATTCTAAATATTTACGTATTTATTATAAACAATATAATAAAAATGAAAAATATAAATTTTTATTATATTTTAAAAATAAAAATTTATTTGAAGCATATATTAGTAAAAATATAAATTATCACATAGTATGCAAAATGATTTTAAATATAGATAAAAAACAAAATTTACTAAAAAAAAAACGGGAAATATCATACTCAATATTTAATAAACAAGAAATGGAAAATTTACTATTTAAAACCCAGCAGTCAAAGATCTTATATTTAACACATTTTTTAGTCGGTTTTAATAAACATTTTAAATATAATAGCTCTATACTTTATGAAGCAAAAAAATTAAAATTACCTATAATATTATTAGAGGATAATATTATAAAAAACGATAAAATATTAAATTTTTTAAATCGATTTCATCTTAATTACATAACGATATATAATAAAGGTTCACTATGCAAAAAGATTAATAAATAGTATAATGATAATTAGGACGAAGCGGGATGTAGCGCAGTTTGGTAGCGCGTCTGCTTTGGGAGCAGAATGTCACAGGTTCAAATCCTGTCATCCCGATTATATTTTATTTATAATAAA
>MDTB01166828.1_pt1 | contig 15763 bp, 22 predicted proteins | sample 811161 | NCBI WGS metagenome assembly MDTB01 (sample SAMN05326650, study PRJNA326480) | marine metagenome | isolation source: seawater | place: Mediterranean Sea | collected 2009 | reverse complement strand
TTTTTGAGCCTCTTGCACTTCCGTCAAACGAACAGGGCCCAGTGCTTCCATTTCATCACGAATGTTTGCGGCCGCTCTTGTCGACATACATCCTAATAGTTTCTCTTGTAATTGAGCATCGGCGCCTTTCATTGCCACTACCAAGACATCCTGGTCAACGGATCTCAATAGTGTTTGCAATGACCTATCATCGGATCCTCCAAGATTTTCGAAAACAAACATGTTATCTTGAATTTCAGCCATGAGGTCTCGATCTTCTTTCTTAATGGCATTTAATATGCGAGATTCCATATCAGTTTTGGTAAAATTCATGATCTTAGCGGCAGCTTTAACACCACCAATTTGAGATGCACGCAATGAAGTATTAGCTGCAAATTTCGCTTTCATTACTCTCTCTAGTTCCTTAATTGCTCCAGGTTCAACCGTTTCAAGAGTCGCAATCCTTCGTACAATATCGGCCTGAAGGTCATCTGGCAGAAGGGTCAAGACATCTGCTGCCAATCCAAATTCCAAGTAAGATATTATAAGAGCTTTAATTTGTGGATGTTCATCAATAATCAATTCAGATATCGCTCTTGCGTCCATCCAATCCAGAATATCAATTTGTGACTCTGAACTTGCAGGTGTAATTCTACCTAGCACAGACTGTGCTTTATCGTCGCCTAGTGCTTTAGTAAGAACATTTTCTATGTATTGCCCAGCACCCAAACCGAGACCAGTCTGTTTTTTAATTGTTTCAAGAAATTCGTCTAACACAGCATTTACTGTTGTTTGATCGACCCCAGTTACAGAATACATTGCCGTACCCAAATGTTGTACTTCTCTGGGGGTTAATTTCTGAAGCACCGCCGCAGCTTCATCTTCTCCAAGAAGCATCATAAGTATCGCTGACTTTTCCGTACCACTTAATTCCTGGACACTCTCATCTGTATTTTCTTCAGCCATTTTTTGTCCCCTATTTGAGTAACTCTAAATCATCGCGCATCATCTGTTTGAAAACATTTGCAACTCGTCCTGCTTCATCTGTAACAATCATACGAACAAGAGCCACTTTGTCATCATAAGTATTCGCGGTATCTAATAGATCAGCTGAAATACCACCCTTTTTCTTTGGTTTCAGCTTTGCCTTGATTTCATCAAGACTTTCCCCTTCATCAACCTCAACTGCAGCCGTTTCAGTAGCTCGCTTAGCCGCAATTTCAGCCATTGTCTCAGCCTCAGCATATAATTCCATAACTGAGTTCGTACTTGCTGTGGGAACCAAAATTTTGTTCAGCATAGGTCGAACAACACCTAAAGCTACGACGCCTATTAATAGAATTAAAAGACTATTCTCAACAGTAGATCTAAACCAAGATGTATCGTACAATTTTTTCTCAAAACCATCAAATTCATCTACAAAAGGTTGAGATGTTATTGTAAGGGTATCGCCTCTCTCAAGCTTAATACCAAGAGCACTCTTTACAAGGTTTTCCAATTCTTGAATAACCTCTTGCGCTACTGGTTCATAAGAGACTTCTTCAGTCTCAGGATCTACAACTTTTTTATCGCGAATTAAAAGAGCAGCGTCAATTCGCGTAATAATATTGGAAGGATTTTTCACCGTTTCAAATGTTTTGCTATTTTCGTAATTCTTCAACTCAGTAGAAGACTTTGTCTCAAATTTTTGATCTTCTTTTTTGTTTGCCTGATTTGTTGCAGCGCCTGCTTGGTTTTCCTCTTGATTAATATTAGCCTCTTGAGGAGGTTCATTAGAAATTGCACCTGGAATTCCCATTGCCTCCTTTTTGGCAGTAACATTTAAGGAACTTTGCTCACTCAAAGTAGCTTGAGCGTCGGGGTCAACAATCTCTTGCGAGACCTCACGCCTTGTAAAATCTATTTCAAGATTAACCTGAGCGTTGACATTATTGCTACCAACAATAGGGGTGACAAGGCTTTGAATTCGGTTTCTATAAATATTCTCAAGTCTCATCCGGTACTCGAGCTGGCTGTCAGCCAATACTTGATCTGGATCATCGGGAGCATTCGATAATAAATTTCCAAATTGATCAACAATAGAAACATTATTTGGGCTCATACCAGGTACCGACGCCGAAATTAAATTCGTAATTGCCAGAACCTGCGTTTTATCTAATTTATGGCCATTTTGTAAGTTTACAAAAACTGATGCAGTGGGAGGTGTTTGATCCCGAACAAAAACAGATTTTTCGGGTAAAGCTAAATGCACTCTTGCCGCTTTAACACTGCTGATTTCTGTTACAGATTTTGCCAATTCCACTTCCTGAACTTGACGTAATCTCACGCCTTCGACCGATCTGGAAATACCTAAAGGCAAATTATCTAAATTGTTTGCGCCATCACCTCCAAAGTCGGGCAAACCTTGCGCTGCTAAAGATATTCGGGCCTGGTGATATACGTCAGTGGGCACTAAAATTTCACCTGTCGCTGGGTCTAATTGCACATCTACGCCCATATTTCTCAATGAGTTTAATACTTGGGATTTTTCATTCTCTGATAGAGAGCTGTATAACGTTGTCATATCCGCTTTTTGCATACCCAAATATAAAACGATCGCAGCCACAGCTGTTAAAGTAGCCAATAAAGTTGGAAAGGCTCTTCTAAAACCCGGTTGATCTATTGCTTCTCTCACACGTGATAACGCATTTGAAGATGTTGCAAGTAATCCTGTCCTCTGTGTAACTAGAGGTGCTTCATTTTGAAATTGCTCTACATTTGCCATAATTTAAATCCACTACACTGGCATATTCATAATATCTTTGTATGCGCTTAATGCCTTGTTGCGCACATTGAGGGTTAGTTGGAAAGCAAGTGAACTAACCTGTTGACCAACCATGACACGAGCCAAATCGTTTTCGACACCAAGCTCAAAGTTTTTAGCTAATTGATTAGCAGTATTTTGAGTTTTAGCCACCTGCTCTAAACCCTCACCCAGACGCTCAGAAAAGCTGGGGACAGATTTTTCTTGCAATAAAACATTTTTATCAGTTGCTTGACTGATATTATTCATTTTTTGCTGAACTAATTGCGTATTTGAAGCAGTAATTTTCATAGCACCATCTCATTCGAGTCCGTTGTTCTAAATTTTGCAGCTAAAGCTTCAGCGGTGTTGGTAGATTTGTTTTTTTCACAATCATCAAAAATTAAATCAGAAACACAAATCAAATTATCCGCACAAAGTATCTTTGCTCGTTGAATAACATTGTAAAGTTCGCGAACATTGCCTGGCCAAGAATATTCCATTAATTTTTCAAAAGCTTGCCCTGATATTTTTACCCTATCGGCGCTATCTTTATCCAAATTGAAAAGCATATTAGACACGATAACTGGAACATCAAACTTTCGGTCAGATAAGCGCAAGGTGTTTAGCGGGAAAACATTTAATCGATAATAAAGGTCTTCTCTAAATCTACCGGCTTTTACCTCCTCAGCCATATCTCTGTTCGTTGTTGCAACTATTCGTACGTCAACACTTACCTCGGTACTGCTTCCTATGGGCATTACCTTTTTTTCTTGAATCACTCTTAGTAATTTTGCTTGGAGAGTTATCGGCATTTCCGAAATTTCATCCAAGAGTACTGTACCCTCATCAGCAGCCCTAAGGAGACCCTTGTTTGGCTGTATCGCACCTGTAAAAGAACCTTTCTCATGTCCAAACAACATTGATTCAAGCATTTGATCTGGAATTGCCGCACAGTTTACTGCGACGAAAGCTTTTTCACTTCTATTAGAAAAATGATGTATTAAATTTGATACAACTTCTTTACCTGTTCCCGTGGGACCATTGATAAGTACCGTAGCATCAGTATTTGCAATCCTCTTTATTAGCGCGGCTAATTTAAAAGACTTTTCGTCTTTTGCTGGAAGATTTGGATGGTTTTGTACAATTTGTTCAATCACATAATGTAAATAAAAATCTTTTTCTGGACCTTTAAAATCTAGATCAATTGGTAAGTGAAATAAGCTCACAGCTCCGTTTAAAAAATACTCTACTTTGAATTCAGTGGCCGAAAATATGGCAAGAACTGACTTTTTAAACTTATGTTCTTTCAAAAAGGAAACAAATTTTCCATTGTTAGAAAATTGGAAATCTGGAGTTACACAAGCTACATAGACGTCATCAAACGCGTCGGCTGGCGAACAGCTACTATCATCAGATAAAAAGCAGTCCACTCCACGACCATTCAAAGATGAACGTAACTCAGAAGCGAATATTTCGTTTTTATAATCAATTTTGATCATAGATTTACCTCCGGGAAAAAATTGCAATGAAAATGCCAATTTATTTTTATTGTTATTTTTCAGATATTTAAAATATTTTTCGTTTAGATTTTAAGAAAATTTATTTATTTAAAAAAAATAATTTCAAAAATTTGACAAATCAGCTAAATAAATAATCCGACACGACGTTTTCTTTACCACGGAGGACAAAAGATGAATGTAGCTTTCGCTCGTAATGAATACAAAAACACCAAGACTAGCTCTTTAGGTAGTAAATCAGATAATTTTGAGGCCGTTAGTGTCGCCTTAGGTCAACTTTTAAACTCTATGCAGGGATTGCGAGAGGCTAACAGTATAGAACAAAAGGATGCTTTTTTTGAAAAATCCTTAACAAGTATTTATTTTCTACAAAAGTGCCTGGATTTTGAAGCTGGTGGAGAATTAGCTAAAAACTTATTTAGAGTTTATGAATTCACACGACAAGCAGTTTTAGACTTTGTACTCAGAGAAAAAGGGTCAGAGAATATGGACAAATCCATAGAATACGTTACTTTAATCCATGAAGGTTGGAATGGAATAGAAGACTCTTTGTAAGGACACATGGATAAGCACTGCCCCGTATTTGTTTTAGAATGCGCAGCTACTTTTATTTGCGAAAATTTTTTGGTTGGTACACTACCGCTAGAAACAATAAGTAAAAAAGTATGCGATCATATCGCTTCAGAATATAAAGAAGTTCCAATGGAGGACTTACGTGATATCACTGAGTCTTTCTTAAGGGTCTTAGCTGATGCCGATGTAGAAGAGGCTGACATTGTTCTAAGAAACTATGCCTTTGAACGAATTACGTTTAGGAGAACCGGTAAGGAAAGAAATTGGGAGTCAATGTTATTTGACCCTATGAAAGGTTTAAAAAAATTCAAACTAGATGCAAAACTCTGTAGAAGAAATTTTCAAGCTTTTCTATTTAGATATAAACAACAAAAAAGTAACGAGATGCCGGAAAATTGGGAACTTAAAAGTTCTAAAACAAACGACTTTATGATAGCAATGGGATCTATTGAATTCAGCCCATTTGATGTACTGGATCAGGCATAAACATTGGTTTTATTATGATCTGCTGGACTTGCGGGCTTAGATACTGAAAAATACTTTGTTCTGGCAGCGTTATGTATAAAAACTGGGGCGATATTTTGGCTCAATACCATCTGCTCTACTGCTATATGAGAGGGTGATAGATATGGGCTGTATACTCGTTTTAAATTATAATTTTCACCTACAACACGCTCAGTTTGATTAACCTCAGAAGTTAAATTTGGCTGCAGATATGTATTTCTAACGTCATTAGTCGCTGGCGCGTTTAGAACCAGAGGTCGACTTTTTCCTAGTATATTGTATTCTTGGTATGACGTTTGCATGCAGAAACGTTAAACCAAACATAGCATTAAATCAATGAGAGCGAAAAATGGCAAAACCATGTGAAAGATGCAAACAAGCAAGAGTGCATTTATCCATGGTCTTTGCGACTTTAATTTTGTTAAATTTTGTAGGGAGATCCCTACTTGATATCGAAACAAATACTTTATTAGATGTTCTACTCTTACCGAGCTTTGGGCTTATTGTTTCCGCAGTGATTCTTTATATATTTATCAACAATAAAGTTAAATGAGTACAGGTCGCACAGTTTGATTGTCGTCTCTGACAAAATCAATTCGTTTATCTTCTAAATTAATTAAAGCCTCAAGGTTCCTAATATCCTTTTCCTCACTATGCTTGTTGAATGTTCTACACTCAAAAAACATTTTTAAGACATTTTCTGTATAAGGGGTTTCAATCACTTCATGTTTCATAAAATTCTCCAATTCTTATTAGTTTTGCAAATTAAATGCCAACATTACACGATGTTCAGATTTGTAAGAAAAACACTAGTAATGCCGGGAAACATATCTTTCTCTTCAACCAGCCACTCATTCACATGATCTTTTATTGCCCTTGTGAGATTTTCTCTGCCATCATGAGCAGTTAATTGTTCATGGGTAACTTCCAAAATTACTTTAGTAATTTCGGCCACTACGTCAGCTTCTATTTCGTAAAGTGCTGCAATAAATAAATCAGATGAAATTGTGGGTTGTTTCGTTAATAAAGCCACCTCGATACTAAAGAGCTTCTCCGATCCAACTAATTTACCAGAAAATATATTTTCAATTTTTAAGTAGTTATATTTATCAGGCAATATTAGACCTGTATCCGGATCGATATCAATTGGATTCACATCTTCTTGCAAATCTAATGGTTCATCAATTTCAATATTAAATTCTGATATGTACAAACCAGAACCACTACTGGAAATAAAAAAATGGCCAAATATAAATATTAAAAATACCAAAACGGCCGGAATGATTGTTTGAAAAAGCAACATAATTTACCTCACAAAACAATTAAGCACAAATCGTACCACTCTGCCTGGCACTTTTCTATATGATTTCTGTGGTCACTCCCATCTCAGCCTCTTTTTCTATAATCTCTTTTGAAGCAGAAAGATCGGTCAGCCCTTCCAAATTAGTAATTTCAAAGGATACTTTGGCCTCATTTGCACTGAGTTTTTCAACTATTTCATTTTGAACAAACTCTGCCCGCTTTTCAGCGTAACTAAGAAAAAAATTATACCAAGCCTCATAAGTGGAATTTTGGATAGTTATTTTGGCTGTTACTTGCATAGGAACTCCATACTGACTAGTCATATCCTATTTTTTTACATTTAATGTGTCAAAAAAATAAATCACATTGAATTTATTGTATTTTTTTCAAGAAGGCACAAAACTTGCAATTTTCTAAATTAATTTATTTGTAAATTCATATTTCATGAAAGAACTAAAAAATGGCAAATTTATCTACTAATATTTCCAAAAAATTACTCGCGTCATTGATACTCATATTCTTTTCTATAATGGGTTTAGCTGCAATTGCCGAGGAGGATTGCAAAAGTCTGCAATCAAATAGCGATTTTTGTCAGAAAAAAGGTGAAAACCTACATTCCATTAATCTTCAGTTTGACAAGGCTTTTTCTGCCGGGGGTGTTGTAAATATAAGCCAACCGCCCTTGGTAATAATCCCAGAAATTGAAATAAATGTTCCAACCGCCCTAGGAAGTGATAAAACGATTAATCTAAGGCCAAAAACTGCCAAACGGTTAAAATTGGAAAAGAACTTAGACAAAAATTATTTTACAAAAATAGTTGAAGCGTTGGATAAAACAGGAAAAAAGCATCTTAGTCAATGCATGTCAAAGATATCTGACGACAGACTAAAGAACCACTATCCAGACTTTGTAACTGAATTAAATGCTTTAAAAACAATTACTTTTCCGAAACAAGAAAAATTTAATAAAATCGGCTTCTTATTGTCTAAGTCGCCATCGCAGAAGGACTGCTTTAAGTATTTAGATTTTATTTTGATGATAAGCTGATGTATTATATATCTACCTCTAACCATGATACATTAGTGAAGTTTAAGTAACATTCTGAAAGGAACGACGGTGGCCACAGAAGAGATACAAGAAGAAACAAAAACGTCGAATATACAAAATATTGTTCAAATTATTGAGGATGAAAACTCCTATATCAATAGTGCGAAAGAACGTATGAATGATGTTATTGATACATTCTTAACTAATGCAGAGAATTCCGTCGCATTAAACGATTTTTCACTTATTTTTAAATCAGTAACTGTCTGGATTAAATTTCGACCAAGAAAATTAGGACAGTATGTAGAAATTATAAAAGAACGAACAACGGCTGATTCAATAACCATACGTTTCAGCAGTAATGAATATGTTCCTCATATCAAAGAAGTCCTGAAGGAACATAGACTGAAAATCATATCAACGGATAATAATATAATTGTTTGTAAAACTCCCCGACCGAGTGATCAAGATATTGAAATTGCATTACAGAAAATCAAGGTTCTAGCCAATACTGCAAAAAACTCCTTATCCCAAGTTAAGGCAGACTCAATTCAACGGTTACAAGCCGCCCTCAAGAATGAATACCTAGAGGCTAAAGATGTTAAGTTCGCTATTACAAATATTGAAAAGGTTGAAGAGAAATTTACTGCAGTATTAATTTACTCTCGTCTCGAGACAGAAAAGAAAATCGGAGGAAAACTTTTCAGGTACGACTCTCAGGAAGCGAAAGATATTCATTTTGGATTAATCAGACGTGTCAAAAAGAACTCCTATGTTGAAATCTAAATTATTTTTATTTCTTCGTGTCTACTTTTTATGTGTCCTTGGCATTATGAGTTCCCAAGCTTATGCCGACGGATATTTAACTAATTCAGACTTAGAAAATATAAAATATGAATGCTATCTAGAAGAAGCAAAAATTGTTTTTTGTTCGGAACAGGATATTTCTGATCCTCAAGTTATAGTCAGAATTCCTCTGTTAGAACCTATTATTCTAAAAAATAATGCGCGAGCATACCGTGTGATGGCAACGATTGAAAATCTTACAAAACGTAATTTAATTGGAGCCCGAGTTGAGCTTATTTTCGGCACCAAAAAACAAACTGTTGAGATTATGATATCAGAAAAAATAATTTATAGAGGAATTTCAACAACAAATCGATCACATCTAATTAGGTCTGATGTACCAAAAAATTTACCTTTATACGAAGCTTTGGAAAAAATATATTACAATGCTGAGATTTCAAATATTAAAATAAAATTGATAGAAGTTAAATTTGCGGATACCTAATAGGAAAATCCCAAAACTTCACAATATTGTACCGCATTCATAGTCGTTAATTGATTGTTAACTATTTCGGTCCATTTTTGAACGCCAAATGAATTTATATAAGCACCATCTACTCTTTGAAGAACTCTACTACATTCGCCATAACTACCAGGTTTAACGTCTAAAGCTTCTACTGAACAATTTAAAAGTGCGTTTCCGATTACATTTTTTGCACTGTCTTTATAAATTACAGAAACACCATTTATACTACGGCCAGTAGTATTTTTTACTTGTAAGCCTAACACATAATTAGCAACCGACCCGGAACCATCACTATCAAAAACCAGCCGAACACCACATCTCCAGTCTTCTCTTGCGAGGCTTAATTCCGAAAAAAAAAGGGAAAAAAAACAAAATAATATTAACTTGCGCATATTTTAAAAACCCTTTTTCCAAAATTATTATTAAACAATTCATATGTTTCTTTGAAGAGTTGTATAAATTTCATCTCTTTTCCATTTCAACAGTTTGGTTTTGTTTTGATAAGTAGGCTTGGAATATGGCACCCTCAGTAATAATCGCAACAGCTTCATTGGTATTTTTGTCTACAATAGGTATTATTTCGCCAACAAAGTTAGCGGCAACTTCCATCGCATCTTGTAGAGATGCGTCATGAGAGATAACCACACAGGCCGTATCGACTTCGTCAGATGAATTCAAAGTTCCATTTTTGTTAAACAAAGAAAGAGAATTTATTTTACCAAAAAATTTTCCATTTTTATTCAACACTATTAATTCTGACTGATCAGTTTTGGCCATCAGTTTGACCACCTCGTCTATGCTATCATCCAATCCAACAGTCGTAAAATTCCCTTCTGCATATTTCAGAATATCCGTCTCAGTCATGAACAAACCTGTTCGGCCATTTGAAATATCAATGCCCCTATTAAGCAATTGCACATCAAAATAGGATGATCCAAATCTTACCTGGACATATCCAACCGAAATAGCAAGACCTACAAGCGAAGCTAAAGCGAAAGTATATGAATTTGTCAGTTCTAGAACAATAACAACCATACAAATCGGGGCACCAATAACAGAACCTGCAACAGCGGCAATGCCACTTACAACCAGTGCCTGCTGAAATTGATCAAAGATTCCTATATATACCAAGACCGCAGATAGGAGAGCCCCGGAACTAGCTCCTACCAGTATAGCAGGAGAAAATACTCCACCAAAGAAACCAAAGTTAAGAGAAATTGATGTTGCTAATATTTTTCCTAACAAAATAATTAACAGCATTATAACCGTATTTTTTGAGGTTAATACGTTAGCAACCGTTTCCGTACCAAGTCCCATGACTTCAGGTACATAATGACCGATAAAGCTGAGCGATAAAATTCCAAAGGCATATTTAAAGGCTATATTTCCTTTAATATTCTCGGCTAATTTTGCAAAAAAAAGCAATGAACGCATGTATAGTATTGAAATAAAACCAAAAACCGGACCTGCGATAAAAGATACTAGTAAAATTGCTAGAAAGTTAAAATCATCGGATGAGACGGTGATAATATTTGCATCACCCCAAATAGTGCTTGATATCCCGTAAGAGACACCTGAAGCAGTAGCAATTGCCAATATAGATTTGTGTGAATAGTGACGAAGTATAGCTTCATGGGCAAAGATTAGTCCGGCTAATGGGGCTCCAAACCCTGAAGATATAGACGCAGCCACACCAGCTCCAATGTATAAATCTGGAGTAAAATCAAAAGGTATTTTTTTCTTCAACCACGCCCCTATGGTCGTTCCAAAGTGTACCAAAGGGCCATACTGGCCAACACTAGCACCACCACTCGCAGAAAAAAAAGCTGCAATTGTACTTACCACTCCAACTTTGACATCTGTCTCATTATTAAATTTATGAGCCAAATAAATGCTATCAGAGACACTTTGAAAGGCTTTTCCGTTAATAAAAATTCTTGAGTAGTGTACAAATATAAGTGCTATCGAAAGAGTGATTAAAAAAAATAAAAAATTTGGCTGGCTACTTAGAAACAACTCCAAATATTCTGTGATTATCACTATTCCCGATCTGAAACCCTGGGCTGCAAAAGCACCACTTATGCCTAATACTACTCCAACAAGAATAGAAGCTAACAAATACTTGGTTACCGTTTTTATATCGATAAGTGTCAAGAAAACCTCCTTGATCCTACAATTCCGGATTTTCTCTTGTTTTTTTGACGTGATTTATCAAAGCATCTGCTTGTAATTTAGACATTCCAAATTTTTTCCTAAGGTCATCCAAGGATGCCTCTTCGTCGCTATCCAAAACACCATCCAATAAGGCGTTTCTAACTTGATCTTCAAAAATTACTTTCCGTCGATCCATTTGAGCATTAAATGAATTTGCAACGATACCAGTCAAAAGAGCTACAACTACCACCCCGAATATAGCCGTGATAGCTGCAATACTTTTACCAAACACAGTAATTGGACTGACGTCACCATAACCTACGGTGGTTAGCGTTATTATAGACCAGTACATAGCATCAGGAATAGAGCGAAAGTCTTCCGGCTGAACTTTGTGTTCAGCATAGTAAATTAATGAAGAAGACAGCACGAATGCTACTGAGAATATGTACAGTGTAGTCAGAAAGGATTTTTTTTCCTCTACAATCGCCCCGAACAAGTCATCTAGTGCAGAATTATAGTGATTAAGTTTTAAAATTCTTAGCAAACGTAATGCTCTGAGAACTCTTAGGTCTAATCCTGGGAAAAACGCTTGGATATAAAACGGCAAAATGGCGACCAAATCGATCAAACCATAAAAGCTAAAAATATAACGGATACGGGCTTTTAGCCCTGTTTCTCCATTTTTATGGTCACGTTTCGCAGGAGCTGACCATACCCGGGCAACATACTCAACTGTAAAGACTATTACAGAAAAAATTTCAAAACTATAAAACCAAGAACCATAATTTAATTGAAGTGTAGGTACTGACTCCAACGCAACGGCAATAAGGTTCAAGACAACCAACCCAAAAAGGCTCAAGTCCCAAATTTTTGATGTTCTATCGCCGAGCCTTGCCGGTTCTAAGATCCTTAATACATTTGCCTGTAAAACCTGATACTGAGAATTCATAGTTAATGATCGGGTATTTTTGGGTAATTTACTAGTTTTTTTTCAAATTATTTAGGAGCGCCAGCGTCTAAATGGGCCACTATCTATATGAATAAAGTTGTCATACACGCCCAACCCCCCAAAAGCATGCTCTTTAGCAATATTTTTTAACTTAGCATAAGGAATATTATCAATGGTGAAATCAATCGCCTGACCTTTTATGTGGAGTGAGTTTTTGGCGACGTTTCTACTCAACTTACGTAAGTATGAATTTGTTTTATTTGTCCGGTATCCAGATGTAATCTGAGCTGCCAGAGCGTTATTATCTCCAAGCGCTTTTTCACTTATCTGTAAGAAAATATCGACTACTTGCTTATTCATTCTGATGATCTTGTTCTCTCGCCAATCTCTAAGAAAGTAATCTAATTCCGTGTAGTTTATCCCATGGTTAAAGGTATCTACTCTAACTGACTTTATTAGTTTCTCACCAGTATTAGCATTCTTAAGAGTAAGTTCAAAATCTCGCTTCGGTTTATATTTTATCCTGGGAGTGAAATTTTTTTCAATTGCATCATATTTGATCAACTCTGGCTCTGGATCGAAGTACAAGCTATTCTTTTCTAGGAAAGGTCTACTATCATCGTTTCCAAATAGTTGTCCTCTACTTGATAAATCTACTAATGAAGAATGTTTTTTATTTAAGTTTATTAACGGAGTAGCCGCATCACAAATGCCTGCTGAAGCCATTCCAAGTGCAAAGATACGACGCGAAATTTTATTTTGATTGAGCATATGTTCTTAAGAGCAATTACAATGCCAAATTACCCATAAAAAAATTAACCAACCGCTAAACTAATTTAGATCCGGTCGTTTAACAAATTATGGAAGAAGACGAGAATTTAACTGATTTTGAATTAGCTCTGTTGTTTATAAAACAACACGTGGATAACAACCCTTATGCCGCCACTAAAGAGCAAATTGACCTTTTAAACCTTAACCAAAAAATCCATGAAGAAGTTAAGGAAAAATATAAAGATTAAGCTCTACTGACTTTAGGTATTTTTCTATTTAAAATTTTTGAAAAATTGTTAAGTTTAGACTATTGAAACCATTATTAAAGTTTTGAATGGAGCACTAGTCATGACCTCGTCAGCTTGCGGAACTTGCAAACATGCTTTTATGGAAAAGGATAGGCACAACGAATTACAAATCGAGTGCCGAAAGTTTCCACCCACTCTTTTCAATAGCGGAAGCTTAGCAAAGTTCCCAAAAATTTTGCCTAACTGGTCGTGTGGCGAATATCAGACTGGAGCTCAAGATTATTGGGAACTTGAAAACAGTTAAAATAATCAGTTTCAAAAATACAAACATAATACTTTTTGGGATCGCTTTATTATAGTGTTAGTAGTGCAATTAAATGAGTTTGACCCAAATTAGCTTGAGCTAACATAGCTGTGGCAATATCGTGCTGGATTTGGCGTCTTGCTAAATAAGCTTGAGTAACTGACAAGCTCTTAACAGCTGCATTCGTTGCCGCCACGTCTAACCGGAATGTATAATCCATAGATTTTAGAGAAGCTATATCTTTGGCAGCCCTATTTTCCTGTGCTGTAGATAATCGATCAATACTATTATCCAGCTCTTTATTGAGCTTGTGGATAAACCTGTCAGTGTAATAACTAGCATTTGAAATGCCTAGATTAGCCATTCGGCTCAGCTCCCTTTTTATTGTCAGCCCTCTGCTTTCTGCACAGGTTATTTTAGAAAACGACCTGAAAAAAAATAGTTTAGTACCACAATGAAACTTTTTACTTAAAATTATAAATAAAAAATTTGACGCTATAAAACTAAAATTTATTTTTAGCGGTCGTTTTGAAGATTATGGAAATAGGTATTGAAACTAATTTTGACAGCATTCTGGAAAAGCTGGTGAACAGGTTTGAAAGTAACCCTTACAGCTTGTCTCCTAGCGAACTACAAATGCTAAAATGGTTTTCCCAAAACCCTGGTTACTTGGGAAAATCTGGCTCATCCTCCGTAAGTAGTCTGATTAAGACAGGCATGGTTACTGCTTTTGTTAAAAAAAATTTGAACGATGACAAAATCAAATAAAAAACTACAGTTTATTGCTGCCCTAAGACATAAATTTTCTTTATTTATCTTCCTAGATAATTTAAATTCGCGAACTCCAGGCTAAGAAACCTATACCAAAATAAAGTCAAATCAATGCTTTGTATTTAAGTTGCGTGATTTTTATATAATAAAAATCCTCCTGCTGCAGTAACGATACATATTCCAATTAAAGCAGTTAAATCAGGCCACTCATTAAAGAAGATTAATCCCAGTATAAGTGCAAAAATTATTGCGCTATACCTGAATGGAGATATAAAAGAAATATCCCCAACACGCATAACGAGAACGGCAGTATAATATCCAAATATAATAAAAAAAGCAGCTAATATAATAAAAAAACTATTTTGAATGTTCAGCGGTTGGATAGGTGTTTTAGCCATTAAAATTACTGAGAATAACAACACACCAAAAGATGCAGATACTGTTGGTAAGAGGGTAGGCACCTCGACAGATAATTTTCTAGTTATTAAATCGCGTGTTGTTATCAATATAACAGCTATTAGTGCGTAGCCCGAATACAAATTAAATCCATCTGCGGAAGGATTAATAATGAGAATTACCCCTAAAAACCCGACTATAATTAATATGATACGGATCAAACCAACTTTTTCTTTGAATACTAAAGCCGCAGCCAAAGTAACAGTCATAGGCAGGATCTGTAGGAGGGCCGTTACATTGGCAAATGGCATATTTAGAACAGCAGTAAGAAAAAAATAAGCCGTAAGCGCTTCAGCAATAGAACGGAAAAAAATTTTCAACTTGTCCTTTTTAACCACTCTAACTTTAAAAGTACCTAAATAAATTGCGAATGTTAGTAATACTAATGTTGTCAACACACCTCTAAGAAACAATATCTGAGCTAATGGCAGTGAATTACCTGCAAGGCGAACGAATGCATCGTTTAGAACGAAGGCACCCATACATACCATCATTAGTAGTGCGCCACGAAAGTTCTCCGACATAAAAGCCTGCACTCAATAGATAAAAAAACCAGAATTAAATATTTCAATTAGGTATGAAAGTTGAGTAGTGTAAACACCTTCAAAAATTTTGAGGCGTTTACACCGCTTTTTATTATTCCTCAGCTACATCTTCTGTTGGAGCAGCTAGAGCAACAGCTTGCCGCTCCTCTTCTTCACGAGCTTCTATAACCACGTTATCTCGCTCTGATGCAATTCGACGAATTTTTTGGGTAGCACCACCAGTGCCAGCTGGTATCAAACGACCTACGATTACATTCTCCTTAAGACCAACTAGCTTATCTCTTTTTCCTTGAACGGAGGCCTCTGTAAGCACTCTGGTTGTTTCTTGGAATGAAGCAGCCGATATAAATGATCGGGTTTGCAAAGATGCTTTTGTTATGCCCAGCAAAATCGGCTCGCCTTGAGCGGGTCTGTCTCCTTTTGAAACGGCCTTTTCATTTGCTGTATCAAACTCAAGTTTATCAACATGCTCACCCCTGAGTAGAGTAGTATCCCCACTGTCGCTTATCTCCCATTTTTGGAGCATCTGTCTCACAATCACTTCAACA
>MDTB01158564.1_pt1 | contig 15763 bp, 9 predicted proteins | sample 811161 | NCBI WGS metagenome assembly MDTB01 (sample SAMN05326650, study PRJNA326480) | marine metagenome | isolation source: seawater | place: Mediterranean Sea | collected 2009 | reverse complement strand
CTTAATTTTGTTGCAGGCATGGGTTATCGCGATATTGAATTCCATGCCATGGATAAACCCTATGAAGAACGTGGCGCGTGGATGGATCACGTACTCGAAACGTTGTTAGCCGCTTGGGGTGATGAGCCTTTTGAATACCGCGGAAAAATGATCAATGTCACACCAAAACCATTGACTCAACCTCACCCGACTTTTTTAGTTGGCGGCATGAGCAAACCTGCCGCACGACGAGCGGCAAGATTAGGCCTGCCATTTTGTCCGCCCATATCAACACCCGTGTTAGAAACCTACTACTATGAACAACTGGCTAAGTACCAACAGCAAGGTTTTGTCTATTCGCCTGAAGCCGATTTTAGCCTACTGTTTATTGATGAGAATCCTGACCAAGCTTGGGATGAACTGGGTCATCATTTTTTAAACGAAGTCGTTGAATACAGCAGCTGGAAAAAAGAAGGACTCAATCGGCCACTGGAATTTAACAGTGATTCCGTTGACGCATTGCGTGCTGAGGGTCGCTATGAAATTATCACGCCGCAAGCCTGCCTTGAACGCCATGAGCAACGACCCGACTATACAGCGACACTGCATCCGCTAATTGGCGGTATGCCGCTCGACCGATCTTGGCAGTGCCTTAATCTTTACGCCGAAAAAGTTTTATCTCCCCTACGCGCTTCATCGTAAAAATGACACATCCCTAAGGTAAAACTCGCACTCAGCCTATTTAGTGGACATTACAACTTTTCAAATTGACAGCGCTGACATAGTCAAATATGATTAATATTCATCATAATGCCTCATATTTAAATTATATTAAATACAGTAACTTATATTACATAACTTATTAAGATCAAACTATCCCTCTCGAAAAGGATTCGAAATGTTAAGATTGATCCTCAAAAAACAATTTTGTATAGCACTTGCCTTGCTTATCTTTACCGCTAGCAGCAGTACTATTAGCCATGCGAAGGACTATTCAACCTCGGCTACACCTCAAAATGTTATCTATATTTTAACAGATGATCAGCGTTTTGATGAGCTTGGCTTCATGAACCCCATTATTGATACCCCCCACATGGATCAACTAGCCAAACAAGGCGTGCATTTTAAAAATGCTTTCGTCACAACAGCTCTATGCTCACCCAGTCGCGCCTCTATTTTAACTGGACAGTACATGCACAGCCATGGCGTGGTCGATAATAACAAGCCTGCAAAAGAAGGAACCATTTATTTTCCTAGCTATTTACAACAAGCTGGCTATCAAACGGCTTTTGTTGGCAAATGGCATATGGGTGGACATCACGATGATCCACAACCAGGTTTTGACTACTGGCTAAGTTTTGCTGGACAAGGAGACTACTACCCTAAACGCAAGCTCAATGGCAAGATGAGCCGCTTCAATATCAACGGCAAACACGTCAAACAAAAAGGCTATATAACCGATGAACTGACCGACTACACCCTTAACTGGTTAGACCACCAACGTGATAAAGATAAGCCTTTCTTTGTCTACCTATCCCACAAAGCCGTGCATGCAAACTTTAGTCCCGCTGAACGCCATAAAGCGCAATACAGCAATGCCAAAATTGTAGTGCCAGAAAGCCAAGCCGATACTGAAGAAAATTACAAAGGCAAACCGATGTGGGTTAAAAACCAGCGCAATAGCTGGCATGGGGTCGACTTTCCTTACCACAGTGAATTAAATGTGCAAGAATATAAGCGTCAATACCATCGCGCATTATCAGCCGTTGACGACAGCTTAGGGCGAATCAACGCGTGGCTAAAGGCTAATAATCTCGACCAAAACACAGCGGTAATTTTAATGGGCGATAACGGGTTTTTATTCGGTGAGCATGGCCTGATCGACAAGCGAAATGCCTACGAAGAGTCAATGCGTGTGCCCTTAATTGCTTCTATCCCTGGCGCTAAAAAAGGTTATGTGGTTGAAGAAATGGCTGCGAATATTGACATTGCTCCGACTATTCTTGATATTGCGGGCATTCAAGAGAAACCACCCCAATTCGCAGGCGATAGTCTACTCCCTTTAGCTGAAGGTAAAAAAGTAGACGATTGGCGCGACACCCTGCTATACGAATACTACTGGGAATTTAACTTCCCGCAAACGCCGACCACCTTTGCGGTTCGCTCAGATGATTTTAAACTTATTCAATACCATGGAATCTGGGATACCGATGAACTCTATGACATCAAGAACGACCCTAAAGAGATGCATAACTTAATCGATGACCCCCGCTATTTAGCCGTTAAAGTTAAATTGAGAAAGGATTTATTTGCGCGCCTCGCAATGGATGGTGAACATGCCGTACCCTACACCAAAAAATTTAGCTCGGGCTCTGTTTTTCGACAAATCGATCGATCTAAAGCTGCCGATTTTCCTGATCATTGGCTGCGCAAAGGTAACGAGGGTGATCTTGAAAGATTTTTCACACCCGATGATCGTCGTCTAAAGGCCGGCAATCAGTAACTTCAACGTCCAGTGATGAGATAATATCATGAAAAAAATTACTATCCTGCTTACCTTACTACCTCTTTTATGCTTTGCACAAATCGATGAAAAGTGGCGCCTCTTTGATAAAGACAATAACAATGAATTAAATTATCAAGAATTTAGCGAACTTCGGATCGCTCAGTATGCCGAGCTGGATGTAAATGGCGACAGTCAGTGGGCACGCAGAGAATTTGTGAAACGCGAGGATAATATGGCCCATGGCCGTATCGATTCGCTTCGCGGCAAGTTTAAGCGCTGGGATAAGAATGATGACGGCTTATGGAGCATAGAAGAGGCAGAAAAAGCCATTATTGGAAACTTTCGCTGGCTGGACAAAAATAGAGACAGATCTTTATCTATTAATGAATTTCCAGCTCAATTCTAGGGCTTGACGGTTAGCGTGACTGTTTTTAAGTCACGCTTACGCGATGATGAACCGACCATTATAGTAAAATCACCTGGCTCGACTCGCCATTCCATATTCAAATCATAGTAAGCTAAAGTGTCCGGCGTAATGTCAAAGATTATTTCTCGGCTTTGCTTGGCTTTTAAATGAATACGCTGAAATCCTTTTAATTCCTTAACCGGCCGCGTCACCCGCGAAAAATTATCGCGCATGTAAAGCTGAACAACCTCATCGCCGTCACGATCACCGCTGTTAGTTACGGTGACCGATAAACGAGCAGATTCATTTTCAGCGATTTGAGAAGCTGATAAAGTTGGCTGGCTATAAGTAAATTGCGTGTAACTGAGACCATCACCGAATTCAAATAAATTTTTCGTCGGTGCATCGACGTAACGACGAACATAGGTCGATGGCTTGTGATTATAAATCGCTTGTAAATGACCCACACTATGTGGAATCGTAATCGGCAATTTACCACTGGGGTTAATCTCACCAAAAATAATCTCAGCCAGTGCTTGACCGCCTAATGCGCCCGGTTCCCAGGCTTCGATCAGTGCATCAACATTGTCAACTAACCAAGGTTCTGCTAATGGTCGGCTATTAATTAACACAACGATGGTCGGCGTACCAGTCGCTTGAATCGCTTGTACTAAACTTAACTGCTGGCCGTATAAATTTATTGAACTGCGGGCAACGTTCTCGCCAGCGGTCTTACCTTTCCTATCGTAACGCAAGGCATTACCCCCCACCACGACAATAGCCACATCGGCCACTTTCGCACGCTTTGCGGCCTCTACAAATAATGTTGGATCAAGCGTTTTAACCTGACTGCCAACATCCAAGTAATCAATACTTGTTGATGACTTGGCCACAGCCTTTAAGCCCTCAACAACAGTGGTGATGTTCTCTTCAGGCTGCTTGAAGACCCAGTCACCCATGATGGTATGGTTATTAGCATTAGGGCCCGTAACAAATATCTTTTTCGCCGTTGTTAGAGGTAATAGCTGGTCATTTTTGAGTAACACAATCCCCTGCCGGGCTAATTCAAGAGCTGTCTGCTGATGCTGGGCATTAAACATAATACTGCTAGCGGCCGCCGCATCAACCTGAGCATTTTCGAATAGACCCAAACGAAATTTCGCTATTAAGATAGGCCTAACAGCAGCATTTATGCGTGCTTCAGAAATACGCCCTTGTTCTACCAATTTAAGTACAGGTTTAAGGAACCTTGGCCCATGCATATGCATATCTAAACCCGCATCAACAGCTTGAAAAACGGCTTCAATTTGTGTTTCTGCAACACGATGTAAGCCTTTGAGGCGCTCGATATCCATCCAGTCGCTCACGACAAATCCCTCAAAGCCCCAGTCATCGCGCAATACCTCAGTAAACAGAAAGCGGTTGGCATGGGCAGGCACACCACTCACTTCATTGTGAGCGGCCATAAAAGAAAAGACGCCCACGTCAACGGCACGCTTAAACGGGGGGAAATGATCCTGTTTCAAACTGCGCAAGGAAATATCCATCGGGGAGAGATTAAGGCCATTAATAGGTTCGCCGCCCGCCACAAAGTGCTTGGCATTAGCCAATACTTTTTTATCTCCTGAAAAATCACCTTGCTGTAAACCTTCAATAACTGCAACGCCCATCTCACTGACTAAAAAAGTATCTTCACCGAAGGTCTCACCAACTCTTCCCCAACGCGGATCACGGGCAATATCAATATTCGGCGTGAATGACCATTGGGCACCATTGGCCCGCATCTCAATCGCAGTCTCAACATTGGCTTGTCTGACTAAATCCAGGTTCCAACTACTGGCCATGGTTAACGGTGAAGGATAAATCGTGCTGCCATTCACCAAACCATTCCCGTGTATCGCATCGATACCAATAATGAGTGGTATACCCAAGCGACTTTCACTGGCATATTGTTGTAACTGATTCGCTTCTTTCGGGTCAACAACATGAAGAAAGGAACCAATTTCACCACGCCGTATTAAATCAGGCATTTTTGAGGAATGAAGGTTGGGATAGACACTGTACGCATCACCCGCGCGCATCTCTTCCAGCGTTAAATATTTTTCAGATTTTTTAATATGTTCAATACCCACGTATTGACACATTTGACCCACTTTCTCGGTCAAGGTCATTCTTGACAGTAAATCGTCGGCACGTACTTCGGCACTTAAGCGAGAATTCTTATAATCCGCTAAGGGAGACGATTTTTCAGCCTGCTCACAGGCCGACAGAAAAGCTATAACGACTAAAAAAATCTTCTTCATGTTAAGTAATCCCTATGCATATTATTGAAAGTCAGCTTGATAGCGTTTAAAGAAATGAGTTCTTGCTTTACCGTCTTCGCCAATACGGCTCCAACTTCCACTATCTTGTGGTTTTTCAGCACCAACTGAATTTAAGTAGTCATAGAGTTTCGTTAGCAGTCTATTAGCAATTATCAGTTCTACCTGCGACAAGTCAGTTGATTCACCAATATCATTTTTCAGATTAAATAGTAAACGCCTGTTTGAGGCAGGAAAGTTAATGAGCTTATAATCGCCAACCCGTATAGCTGAATGCGGCTCATTCATGCCGACACGGTTATAATGGGGAAAATGAAATACCAAGCCGTCAAAGGGTCGTTGAACGGAGACATTAGGATCAGTCAATAATGATCGAAAGCTGCCACCGTCGAGTTGCTTGGGTAAATTCTGTGTCGAGCCCGCTAAATCTGCAATTGTCGGTAATAAGTCGTAGCTCACCACCGGTGTATCGGTTTGACTGTTTGCGGCAATTCCCGGCCCTAGAATGGCAAAGGGCACACGAATACCACCCTCGGTTAAGTCCCACTTGCCGCGTAATAATGGACTGTTCAGCCCTTTCCTGTAGGGGCGACCGAGATTTAACTGCATCGGTAACACGGGCATACCGCCATTGTCGGCAATAAAAATAAGGTAGGTATTATCAGCCAGACCCAGCGATTCATAAGCCCCTAACAGGGTGCCAATAGAAAGATCAAGATCTTCAATCATAGCAGCATAAGCTTGATTACGGTGCACCTTGCCCTTTTCCCGCTTACCAACATTTTGGTAGGAAGCATCACTGTATACAATATTAGAGTGCACAGCATAATGTGAAAGTTGCAAAAAGAACGGTTGGTCTTTCTCTACTGATTCACGCATAAATTTGATAGCACGAGCAGTGAGTGAGTGAACACGTTTAGGATCATCTTCGGCATAACCACCCCACTGACGCTGACGATTATTATTATCAAAACCACCTTCCCTATTTTTCGTTACGCCATCGTGCTGATCGTAGCCATAACGTTCAGGATCAGCATCGATATGCCATTTACCGATATGAGCAGCGCGATAGCGTGGGTCGATTGCTTTGAGTACTTGCGGTATTGCTACTTGATTATGATCGGCCCGATTTTTACCTTGTACGCGAGTGCGGTGAAGTCGCGCTGGAGTTTTTCCGAACTGAATACTGTATCGCGTCGGCGAGCAAACGGGCGCAGCTGCATAACCATTCGTAAAGCGCATACCTTTATTGAGTAGCGCATCGATATTCGGTGTTTGGTAGTAATCACTTTTCGCATTGGGAAGATTCTTATCCATTGGTGCTGAAAAACTGCTCCAACCGTGATCATCAGTCAGCACCAAAATAAAATTGGGCGCCGCCACCAACGACTGACTGACTGTCAATAAAACAGTGGCAAAAATAAAAAGAAGTCTATTCACTAACATGACCGCCTGTAAAATAAATGATGATACTTACCACTAATCATGAGTCAAAGGTTGATAGCCCGCGCCCACTAAGTTTGGCACGGACGACAAGGGGTTACCAAAATAATCTATCGTAGGCACGGCACTGATATGACTAAAAATACCTTTACCTGCGGCAGGAAACGACGGGTGTTTCACGGCTTGCACAGCGCCAATCGTTTTAAACCAATTGATTGCAACAGCATAACTATTGGCATCACTTGGCTCGCCGTTAAACGCAAGCTGAGCCACTCTAGGCTGTTGATCTAGACGAATAAAATTGGGCGACACGTTTCCTACAAAAGCATTGCCACGCATAGCTAACCCCTCGCCTTGCTCCCAAGCCACATTGAGTTTTTTAGCTAAGCGCCCCCCCTCCTCAACCACAAATAAATTATTGAGTACTTGCAATTGCTCAGCGTTAAATTCGATATAAGGGTCTGAGGCTGAGGCAATAAGGTAAGTATTATTATAGATAGCCACTTCGCGAGACTGAGTCCGCTTAGGGACTGAAAAGTCACTTACGAAAATAGTCTTGCCAGGATATATACTTTTACCACCCTCGGGTCGAGATACATTAATTTTTCGCGTACCATCAGCCACACTGATATTGTAGCGCCAAATAATATTTTTATTTTTACCCAATATCTCAGTACCGTAACCCTCATTGTCATAGCTAAAATTGTATTGCACTAAAATATTTTCATTGGCAAAGTCTACATGAATGCCAGCCGAGTCATTGTGGCCACGCGATCCATACGTACTATTATACTGTGCAACAATATGCTGACTACGAAAAAACCATGCGCCACTGCCGCGATTAACTGACAGCTTAGGCTCAACCATTGCCCCAGAACGGACGAAAGTATTGCCTTCTAATAAACCTTGCCAAATACCGTTCATGAGTACACAACTACCCGCAGTATCCTCACAGCGATTATTCGTAATACGGACATTCATATCGTAATCGAGAGGGGTAGCTGAAACGCCATCAATTCTTGATGGCCGATGCCGTAATGCAATACCAAAGCGTGCCGTGTGCCGTATGAAATTATCATGAATATAAATGTCGCGAGTATTTACTGCCGAGCGCTTTCCTCGAGCAGGATTAGTTTCAAACCGTATGCCCGTCACCGAAGTCTCGTTAAAGGATCGCCTTGCGCGAATCGGATAAACCTCTTCAACCGTTAAATGATGCAATTCATAACCAGACAACACACGCTTGCCGGTATTCTTAACTAAGATGCCATAGGCATTCACATCGGCAATATCGGCCTTTGATTGTTTGCGAAAATTGCGCACCGTTAAATGGCTAATTTCAATGTGATCTTGATCAACCACCATAATAGCCGCCAGCTCATCGCCACCTGAACCCGCAGATCCATCAATAATAGGCGCATCACCTTCACCATAAGCAGTGAAGTGAATAGGTGCATTGAGCATGCCCGACTCATCAATCAATAACTGACCTGCAAAGCTATCGCCCGCTTTGAACTGCACGGTATCACCAGGTTTTAATTGCTGTTTTGCAACGCGCTTGAGGCTGGCCCATGGGCGATCGGCATGCTGACCGTCATTGAGATCATCACCTTGTGAGGAACTCACATAATAAGTGGTTTGGGCAAAGCTTATTAAAGAAAAACCACATAAGAAAAATGAAAGACATAATTTCACATGACTGCTAGCCATTAATTTCACCATCAGAATTTCGCTCTAATACCAAGAGCGAATCGCCGATCAGCATCTTTTTGTTGGACAATGGGCCCATCTTCATACGCAGCTCGCCGAATTCCTTGCTCCTTAGTCAAGTTAACGCCTGAAAAAGTAATGGCGAATGTCTTATCGATACGATAAGACATGGATGCATTTAGCTGACCTCTATCATCACTATATACTGGCTGGCCAAAAGCCAACTCATCCGATTCAGAAAACAAATAACCATCTCGATAGGTGAAGCGTAATCGACCGCTCCATCGATAACGTGGCCGCTCAAAATATAATGTCAAATTGTATGAGTTTTCAGAGAGTCGAACAAAATTTAATGGGAATTCTGCATTTGGATCATCTACTTGTCCTTGTAAGAAAGCTGGCACGCCAAATGCTTTATCCCGTTCACCATCTTGAAGGGCATAATTTGCGATGACCCCTAAGCCATCAAAAGGACGAGGCAGGTGATTAAAATTATGCTGGAAAGCTATTTCAACACCTTGTATTTTTCCTCCTGGTAAATTTACAGGTGAATTACGATTCACTAAAACGCCATTTAAATCACCATTTTGACAGGGTATATCTTCCTGATCTTGTACGCTAATCTGTGTATTACAAATTGCGTTATAACGCAATTCTGTGCCTATTACACTGTCTAGATCTTTATAGAAATAACCAAAGCTAACTACACTCCCTTTACGAAAGTAATATTCTAAAGATAGGTCATATTGCTTAGCTGTTGTTGGCTGTAAGCTAGGATCACCAACATTAACGCTTTGAGCCGAATTTAATGGGAATTGTACCGTAGGTGAAAGCTGTGAAAAATTTGGACGCCGAAGTATTTCCGCATAACCCAATCGCACCTGTAATTTATCAACTGGTAAAAAAACTAAGCTAGCACTTGGTAACCAGTGAGTATACTTTTGCTCTTCCGAAATGTATGTAAGCTCACCAGTTTGTGAAACCTCATTACCAGCAGCCAGTTGATCTGTATTAACTTGTCGTATACCCAAATTGCCTTTAATATTTAAATTAAAGACATATGTTTCAAAGTCTGCTCGAAAATAAAAAGCCTCCGTTTCCTCTTCAACAGTAAATCCTTGTAATGGATCTATCACTCCGTTAATGTCTAAACCAACAAGGCTGCGTAATTCTCTTCTTCTAGAATTCACTTGGTAGGCATCTGCTGTTAAGAAATTATCAAGATAAACGCCGTCGCCATTAAATTCAAAAAAATCTCCAGGGGTCGCAATTAAAAAACTCTCGAGATCGGCTCCTGTCAAACCAGGCCAGTCGACTTGCTCTGAAGTTTTACTCCGTTCATTTGATCGCTGACTAGCACGAAAACCTAACTTAATGGCTGTAAAAACTGAATGGTCTAAGTATTTAGTGACATCTAACTTTTGAGTATCTTCTCTATTTTTATAGGTCGTATCTGCATCTTTTACTTTGTATAAAGAGTAGTAATCCGGATCAAGCAACTGATTAACATATGAAACATTATCGATAGGGCCATAAGACAAGTCATCATCTCGAATGTCGTAAATAAAGGGGATTCTCAATCTTGCGCCAACGCTATGAAAATTATTATTTGTTGGATCGTTAAACTGAAAAATTGTAGTTAAAGAAAAATCTTCAGTATCTGCACCAGCAGAAGAAACTTCAAATTCATAAAGCCAGTCTTCAATATCCCATTCCCCGCCAAAAGCGGCCAGAAAGGTATCTGTATTACGAGTATTTGACCGGTTGTTCATTCTCAATTGGAGACCATCGTTTGGTCCTGCATTTATTTTACCTGAAGTCATTTGACCGACGGGCGTATCTGCAATGGTTACATATCCAAATGTTGCATCATCAAGAAAATCTAATTCTTGCCCACCATTAGCGATACCTAAAAATGCTGATTGAAGTCGTCCTAACTTTGTATGATCTGTATAGGATCCTTCCGCAAATAATTTAAATCCAGAATTTACTTGCCACTCAAGTGATCCAGCAAAACTTTTATTTTCTCTATCTTGCAAACCATATGAAAGATCACCAAAAGCAGGTATATAATAAGGATCATTTGTACCATCGTCATCAAAATCGATTGTGCTTACATTAGCTTTTCGTGTTCCCACTGATACACGTAGCGCATCTTCTCTGACAGTTTTATCGATATAAGATAAAGTCAACATCCCGCCGACATCACCAAATTCAGTTTCATACTTTTTACCAAGTGTTAATGCAAAATTGTCATTCCATTCGTCTGAGTTTTCAGCATACTCAGATGAGTAACGCGCTACTTTGAGGGGTTTCTTTAATTTTAATCCACGATAGGTTTTTACATTAATTGTTCCACCTACTGAACCTTCAACCATATCCGCTGTTGGTACCTTCACGACATTGAGCGAACGAACTAATGATGCAGGCAAATCAGAAAAACTCATACCTCCTCGATCGTCACCGCTAGAGGTAGTGCCTCTGCCATTAATTTCAACACGGTTTTGATCACTACCTCGAATAGAAACCGTTTGCCCGATACCTGCACTTCTTGTTATTTGAACGCCAGGAATATTCTCTAAAACTTCAGCTACATTCTCATCGGGCAATTTACCAATGTCATCCGCATTAATGACCTCAGTGAGATTACTTTTATTTCGCTTTTCAGCGAGTGCAGACTCTAGGCTCTTACGAATACTATAGACCACCACTTCTTCAATCACGTCAGCACTAGGGGTGGTTTGGGCAAAAGCAATATTAGCTTGAAACGACAAAAAACCCACCATAATGGCGAATATGCCTTTAAAGATGTTCATCGGCTGAATCATTGACTTCTCCAATGGATAGATAACGTATAAAGAGGTGATGTCAGTAGACTATTGACTACAAGCTCAGTGGATATTATGCAGAAAATCTACTTTTTACCGAAGAGTGACAGCGCTGTCATTAATGGTAACATGGTTTATTGTATTTGCAAATCACAGTAAAATGGCCTGCCTTCCAATCAGACTTAAAACAGCCGCTATCGCCTGTTTCATTCTTCTTCACCTTTCTTCACTGAGATCATTTGTTTATACATTATTAGGGCTTTGCTACCGGCCCGGTTGACTCTCTCACGATGAGCTCCGAGTGTAACTCCTCCGACTCAGACCGTTCGAGGTGTTTTTTTAATTTTCGAATAAGTAACTCACCAGCATGCTGTGCCAACTGCTCAACGGGATGACGAACCGTCGTTAACGTAGGCGTCATATAACGAGCTACAGGGGTATCATCAAAGCCGCAGACAGATAGCTCATAGGGTATTGAGATACGTAACTGACTAGCCACCTTCATCACCCCTGCGGCCATGTAATCATTACTAGCAAAAATGGCCGTTGGTGGTTGCGGTTGGCGAAGCAATTGTAGGCCAGCAGTCACCCCCGACTCAAAAGTAAAGTCTCCCTGAACAACTAAACCCTCGTCAAAGGGAATATTATTTTCTTCTAAAGCCTGCTGATAACCCAATAAACGCATTTCAGTGCCGCTTCTTTCCCGAGCTCCCAAGATAAGACCAATGCGCTTATGGCCAAAATCAATTAGATGCTGAATACTTTGCCTAGCCGCCATCACATCGTCAATTGACACTAATGGACAAGATTGCTCTAAATTTAACGGCGTGATTAATACATAAGGTGTGCTGTTGCTGTCAAGAAAGTCTAATAATTGACGGTTTTCTGTCATCGGCGGAGTTAACACCAAACCGTCCATCCGAGAGCTGGCTAACAAATTTCTTAACTTCGGCAATAAATCAGGCGAGTTATTTTCGCAGGGATGGATCACTAAGCCATAGCCAAACTCGTTACAGGCATCTAAGACGCCCGCCTGTAAATTAATAATATAGGCTGAACTGGGGTTATCGTATAACAAACCAAGTAGTAAAGAACGATCTGCAGCAAGACTTTGCGCCGACTTATTGGGCTGAAAATTTAACTCGTCAATGACTTGCTGGATTTTCTTTCGAGTAGACTCACTAACACGCGGCTCATTGTTAATGACACGTGAAACGGTTTTTGATGAGACCCCCGCTCTTTCAGCAACATCTTGCATGGTTATTTTTTTCATTACTGTATCACACACTCTGCTCTTTAATTAAGTTGTTCGTCGGCTTATAGCCATAGACAGCGAAGAAAGCTATGTAAGTATAGCTCACTAGAGCCAAAATCAAGGACATCTGCAAACCCACTGTATCGGCGAGCAGGCCCTGAAAAATCGGTATCACTGCACCGCCAATAATCGCTAAACAAAGAATACCAGAAGCTTGAGGAGTAGCAGCTCCTAATTTAATAATCGCTAAACTAAAAACAGTGGGAAACATAATCGAATGACATAAACCTACGAGTAAAATAGACCACATCGCTAGCTGACCCGTAGTGAAAACTGATAATAATATGAGCACACTGGCCAAAGCGGTATTAAATGTTAAAAGTACATTGGGCGCAACATGGAACATTAAGTAAAAGCCTAAAAAGCGCCCAAACATCGCGCCGGCCCAAAAAATAACCACATACTGGCTGGCCGATGCCTCGGACATATTGCCGATAGTAGGATCGGCAATAAAATTCACAAGTAAACTGCCAATCGATACCTCTACCCCAACATAAAAGAAAATACCTAATACGCCGTACATTAAATGTCGATGCTTGCATAACAGCGATACCATACTTTTTAGATTTACCGATTGTTTATTTTCATCGAACTCAACATTCGATAAAGACGAATAAGTCGTTGTTGGCAAATCAAACCGACTCAAAAATAGTGCCAGTAACACTAATAATAAAGCGATTACTAAATAAGGAGCTTGTACTTCTTTTGCACTAGGCGACAATTCAGTAAAAGCAGAAAAAATAAAAATAGACGCAATGAAAGGGGCTACCGTTGTTCCTAAGGAATTAAAGCCTTGAGTTAGATTTAATCGATTAGCCGCCGTTTCTTCAGGCCCCATTGAGGTAACATAAGGGTTAGCTGACACCTGCAAACAACACACACCTGTGGCAATTACAAACAAGGCCAGTAAAAAAGCCGTATACGAAGGCAATTGAGCAGCAGGCAAAAACATAACACAACCTACTGCGCTTATTAATAGCCCCAGAACAATCCCTTTTTGATAGCCAATACGATTAATCAACAACCCTAAAGGAATTGAAAACAAAAAATACGCACTAAAAAAACTAAACTGCACCATCATCGCTTGGGTATAATTTAAATCAAAAACACCACGTAAATAAGGCACCAACAAATCATTAAGGCAAGACAACAAACCCCACATAAAAAATATAAAGCTAATAATATAAAGCTCTCTACTCCCCTGCTTAAAGGAGGCGAGAATATTAGATATGCCGTTAGATTGACTCAAGGCTGATAGTCTTTTTTATTTATTAGAAAGATAGCCATCATTATTATCGAAAGAATGATTGACAATAAGATAGTCAATGTAGGGATTTCAACCTCCTCAACACCAACATAGGAGGCAATAAGTTCATTCGCATTATAGGCGCCTATGTGCGGAGCGGTAGAATCAGAAACAGTATTGCCAAAGTAATCAAGCCCACCATTATTGTTGCTGTAATCTAATGGATTAATAGAGGTATTAATAATAGCACCTGCATACTTAGCATTACTTCCACTAAGCAACTTATACATCGAAGCAGAGCTTGAGCCAGCATTTCTCAATTTGGGGTAAAGGAATAAAGCATTATGTGTCAAACCATTCGCTAATGAGAAGGCACTGTACGGATAAAATAAATTATGACTAATATCATACTGTACTCCCTGACTGGCTAACGAAGTGAATATCGGATTGTCGCCGGGCTCTACATAAACCAAGTTGTTATAGAATTTAGTTTCACCGCTGCCACTTTGGAAAACAATTTCTGGTCTAATGGTTGAAGGCACAAAGACCGTGTTATTATAAATAAATGACCCAGTGCTTTCACAGGGAGAATTAACGCCACAATAATCAGAGACATTAAAGATACGTCCATTTTGGACAGCGCCGTTAATCCCATTTATTCGACTACCATCTGCCACACTAATATTATAACGATAGCCTGAATTAACATTATCGCCAAGTATCTGGACAAAACCGCCCTCATTATTATAGCTGAAATTATACTGCACCAAAACGTTAACGTTACCGTAGTCAATATGAACCCCATATGAATCCAATGAACCCGTTGAGTTCATCAAAATATTTTTTTCAATTACCACGTCCTGGCAATTAAAAGTCCAGGTGCCACTTCCCCTTCCGTACATTCTAGGATCAAGAGTTGACCCAGTCCCATCAAAAGTATTATTTTCAACTAAGACATTTGAGGATTTTGTGGGCACAAAACCGGCACCACCCGTATTTAAGAACGAAGAGTTACGTAAGGTAATATTAGAATGCTTATAATCTTCACTTCCATTTGGTAGACCCAGTGGTTTTATCCAAACGCCATAATGCCCCGTTTCACTGACACTTATACTATCCATTATCACATTTGAAATTGTATAAAAAAGATTAGAGCTAGCATTAGATTGTGATTCAAACTTAATGCCATAACCTTGATTCTTGAGCTTAGTATTATATCCCTGCTGAACGCAAGATGTACCCGTTTCTTCTGGAGAATTTGGTGTTGGAAAAATATTATGTATTAAAAGATCGCTAAAAGTGAATTGACTTAAGTCTCTAGAACTAGCGACTACCTTTACACCGAATCTGACATCTCTTCCTGATCCATAACTATTTTCGCAACCACCAAAACCACTCAACTTTTTTGTCACGCCGTTGCTATTATGGGATGCTTGATTAGTCAATTCTAATCCGCTTATATCGTAATGATCATCGTTGAAAAGCAAAATGCTCGCCTGGAAACCATCACCATCAATTTTTGGCCGTTCGCCATTACCATAAGAAGATATGATGATTGGATTATTTTGAATGCCGGAACCTTTAGGCCATAGCATTCCTTGCCATGTTTCGCCTGACTTGAATAACAGCCTGTCCCCTGCTGACAAAATCAAACTATTAACACGCGCCAAACTTTGAAACGATGATGATGGCGTTAAACCATTATTGGAATCATCTCCATCCACTTGACTAACATAGTAATCGGCGGCATGGGCAATTATCGGAAAAATGGTTAATGACAAACTAAGAATATGTTTAAGCATTTTGATATACCATTCAAATCTATCAATCGTAGCTATATTATCATAATGAATTTCTATAAAAAAACCCCACCAAATGGTAGGGTTTTAATTAGATCCGAAGAGTTTTATCTAACTTATACAATTCGTTTAGACAGATAAGTACGAATCGATACTAGAGCTAAACCTGCGGCAAGCAATAGTTGAAATAAAACTGGAGTCATAGGAATT
>MDTB01066528.1_pt1 | contig 15764 bp, 15 predicted proteins | sample 811161 | NCBI WGS metagenome assembly MDTB01 (sample SAMN05326650, study PRJNA326480) | marine metagenome | isolation source: seawater | place: Mediterranean Sea | collected 2009 | reverse complement strand
ATCCCTTAAAACTAATGCAGCTCCATTATGTGCTGTTATTGGACTTGGTATAATTACTATGACTTTACCTACAATTCATTATAAACCTGGTAAAATAGAAATGGATGGTATTAGAACATCATGGGAGGGATTAGCAACACTTAACTACTTTTATATGCTTATTGCGTTATTTCCTCCAATGGCTCCAAATATTACACTTGAGGAATCATTGTATAGTATGTTTTTTCCCCCAGGAGGTGAATTTGATAAAGTATTAGAAAGAATTATACCATTAATATTTATGATGATATTACAATCTACATTTGCTACTGACTTTTTAATTTTAAATATTTGGTTTATTTGTATGGTTCCTGCTGTATGTTTATTAATATTTCCTTTATTTAGAACTTTTGCTAGATATCTAGGTGGAGATATGGGTAATCAAGCAGCAACAATGATAGATAAAATATCCAGCCAACTAGTTGAAGATAATGTTAATGAAAAAGATTCTGATACTGGATTATCTATGATGGACCTTGTTACTAAAGTTATTTTAGTTTTAGCAGTATTTTTTATATTTGCTGAATTCTTTGATGCAGTTAATGATCATTTTGGGTTATCTAATTTAATTATACAAATGGTAAATAGTTTTCGTACTATCACTACAATTATTCCTGAAATTCTTCTAGTATTTTTCATTGTTATGACATTCAGTAAAGCTATTAAATCTGTTGGTATGTTTAATGAAGAGGCTTCAGCAACTGCTAAATGGGATAATGAAACAAAACAAGAATTAAAGAATGGTAAAAATCCTGCTTATGCTATGTTAGAGTATTTCATTGGAGCATTTAAAGATGTTGCTTTATTAAGTGTAGGAACAATCACCGGTAAACAAGATGCATTTACAGCTGACAAAAACAAGCAAATAAAGGACCTCGAGACGGCGCGCGACACGGAGCAGGAGGCCATAAAAGCAGAAGCGAAAAAGCAGTCGGCGACTCTTAGGGAAGACACAGAACGTAAAAAGATCTACGCCAAGAAGCAAGAAGCCAAAGATGCCCTTGATGCACTGCTGCAAATTGAGTTAGATAAGATTAAGGCAGATGAGAAGGCGACGGCGGACAAGGCGGCCGAGGCGAAAGAGGCAGCCATTAACAAGCTCAAAGAACTCAAAGAGAAACAAGGAATGGCAAAAAAACGACAAGTATTTTTAGAAAGACAACAAAAAACCAGACAAGAATATGAACTTAAACGTTTAGAACAAGCAGCTAAAAATGATAAAGAAATTGGAGAAAGACAAATAGAAATGGCTATGATACTTGGTTCTGGTGGTAAAATGGATATTTCACCAATACAAATTAAACAAATGATGACAGCCGATTCTAGTTTTAAATCTAAAATGGAAAATGCTATTAAATCAGGACAAGATGTTACTAAAATTATACAAGATCAAGTAGATAAATCTAAAGCTTCTGCTGCTGGATTTTTATCTGCTGAACAACGACAAGAACAACAAGAGCGCCAACAGGAACGAGATGAGAAATTAGTAAAGCAAATGGAGAAACAGCTCGAGACAGCTGAAGAGGTAATTAAACAAAATAAAGAGATGAAGGACGATTTTGATAGAAAAGAGAGAGAAGAAAAACTCGGAGTAAGTTTACCAGATATTGGCAATACACCAGATACTGCAGAACCTAAAGAGGATTAAACTTAATAAATAGGAGGGGGGTTTGGGGAAACTTGGTTCCCCCCTATTCTAATGTTCTTTCTGGATTATTAAAATAATTATGTAATAATACTTCACCATTTGAATTTTTTACCTTACCTGTTAATTTTGCTGATTTATATAATTCACGTAATACGTCATGTGGAGCATTTGTTCCACATTTTATTAATGAATTATTATATAAAAAATTCTTTATTTCAGTTATTGATTCTTTATCATAATCTTTTATTTGTTTTTTAATTTTACGCCTTGACTTCTTACCACGAATCTGAACTTTTGCTGTGCGTTTTCTATAATTTAATCCTAATTTTATTTTATTTATTTCATTATTAGTACTATCATTACTAGTCGAATTTAATATAGAGTTTTCAATAGCTGTATTATTATTATTATTATTAATAGTATTCATATAGGTTCTATATGTTGGTTTATTACCATTTTTTAGAATACCATATTCTGGCTCTTTAGATTTATTTAACATCTCGGTAAGTGTATTTAACTGTTCTGTAAATTTATTATCAAACTCAGTTTTAGATTTTATTTGATCTTTCTTTTTTCTTGATCTATTTTGTTTTGATGAAACACTCCATAAATTTGAATCAATACTTATTGTTTTATTTTTATCATCCATTTAATAGCATTTAAAATTTTATTTTTTTATAAAAAACGCAAAAAATTGAAATAAAACTAAATAAAGAAATGCTATTAAATAAAATATGTCTCAATTAAAACAAAATGATTCATGGTCTATTATAGATGCTTATTTTAAAGGTTATCATTTACAAAGATTAGTTAGACATCAAGTAGATTCATATAATTATTTTGTTAATTATCAAATGCAGAATACTATTGATATGTTTAATCCAATTAAAATTCATTCTGAAAATGATTATATATCTGAAACAAATTCATATAGTTTAGAACTAGAAATACAATTGAAAAATATGAAATTACATAGACCACAAATTCATGAAAATAATGGAGCTACGGCTATTATGTTACCACAAGATGCTAGATTAAGAAATTTTACATATAGTTCTGTAATTACTGTAGACTTCCATATTACTATATATGTTAAAGATTCATCAAATATTATCAAGACAATTAATAATGAAATTCTTAATGTACATATTGGTAAAATGCCTATTATGTTAAAATCTTCCATTTGCTGTTTAACACAAAATAAAGATTTTAGCCATAAAAATACAAATGAATGTAAATATGATCCTGGTGGATATTTTATTATTAATGGTTCAGAAAAAACAGTATTAGGACAAGAAAGAGTTGCTGAAAATTCTATATTTTGCTTTCCAGTTAAACAAACTACTAAATGGTCATGGACTGCTGAAATAAAATCTGTTCCAGATTTTAAACAAATTTCACCTAAACAAATTAATTTAATGATTTCTACTAAAAATAATGGCTTTGGATATGGAATATATGTACAATTAGCTAGATTTAAATCTCCTGTACCATTATTTATATTATTTAGAGCATTAGGTATTATTTCAGATAAAGCAATTGTACATAAAATTATTCTATCATTTGAACATAATAATGAATTACTTAAAGCATTACAAGCATCTGTTATTGATGCTTCCCATATTTTAACACAAGAAGATGCTATGCAACATTTAATTAATATTTCAATGTATACGCCAGTTAATATGACTCCTGAAGATGGTAAAAAAAGAAAACGTGAATTTACTGAAGAAGTTCTAGATACAGATCTATTTCCTCATTGTCAAAATTTAGCTAATAAAATTTACTTTCTTGGATATATGACACATCGGTTATTAGAAACCTATTTAGGTATTAGAGAATGTGATGACCGTGATAACTTTCAAAATAAAAGAATTGATACTGTTGGTGTTTTAATAAATAATTTATTTAGAAATTATCTTAATAAATTAGTAAAAGATATACAAAAAGCTACAATTAGAGAAATTAATAGTGGGTCATGGAAATCTACGGAAGATTATAAAAATATTATAAATAATACAAATATTTATAAAATCGTTAAATCTACTACTATTGAAAATGGTATTAAACGAGCTCTTGCTACTGGTGATTTTGGTATTAAGCAAATTAATAATAATAAAGTTGGTGTAGCACAAGTTGTTAATAGAATGACATTTATTTCTACATTAAGTCATTTAAGACGTATAAATACTCCTATTGATAAAAGTGGTAAACTTATTCCTCCTAGAAAATTACATAATACCATATTTGGTTATTTATGTCCAGCTGAAACACCAGAAGGTCCATCAGTTGGTATTGTTAAAAACTTAAGTTATTTAACACTTATCACTATTGCTAGTTATTCTGGAAGTTTATATGATTATGTTAATGATTATATTGTAAAATTATCTTCAATTGATACTAATGATTATAATAATAGTATTTTTAATGAAGTAAAAGTATTTATAAATGGATGTTTCCTAGGATTTTCTAAAAATCCTATTGAATTATTTAATGATCTTAAAAATAAAAAACGTAAAGGTATTATTAATATTTATACCTCTATAATATTTAATTATAAATATAAAGAAATTAATATATGTAATGATGCTGGTAGATTAGTCAGACCATTACTTATTGTAAAAGATAATAAACTACAAATTACATCTGATATTATTTCTAAATTAAATAATAATCAAGTTAAATGGAATGATTTATTACTTGGTTATAATGAAAATATTCCTTCATGTATAGAATATATTGATCCATGTGAACAAAATAATACAATTATTAGTATGTTTTGGAATGAATGTAGTAATTTATCTAAAAAATATCAATATTGTGAAATTCACCCTAGTTCTATTTTTGGTATTTTAGCTTCATGTATTCCATTTCCTGAACATAATCAATCTCCTAGAAATACATATCAATGTGCTATGGGTAAACAAGCTATGGGTGTCTATGTTACTAATTATAATGAACGTATGGATAAATCATCATTTGTATTATCTTATCCCACTAGACCCTTAGTTGATACAAGATTAATGAATATACTTAAATTAAATAATATTCCTTCTGGTACTAATGTTATTGTAGCTATTATGACATATTCTGGATATAATCAAGAAGATAGTATCTTATTTAATCGTGGCTCTATTAATCGTGGTCTATTTCAAGCAGTTATTTATCATACTGAAAAGGATGAAGATAAAAAAATTTATGGTGACGATGAAATTAGGGGAATTCCTAATAAAATTAAAACTAAAGGGTATAAATTTGCTAATTATTCAAAAATTAATTCACAAGGCATTATTAATGAAAATCAACTTGTTGAAAATCAAGATATTATTATCGGTAAATATGTTCCTATTAAAGAAAATAAGAATGATAATATGAAAACTATTAAATATGAAGATCAAAGTAGATCATATAAAACAAATGAAGAATGTTATATTGATAAAAATTATTTAAATAGAAATGGAGATGGTTATAACTTTTGTAAAGTTAAAATTAGAACTTTAAGACAACCTGTTATTGGTGACAAATTTAGTTCTAGACATGGACAAAAAGGTACTATTGGTAATATTATCAATGAAGAAGATATGCCATTTACTGCTGATGGTCTTAAACCAGATATCATTATTAACCCACATGCCATTCCTTCTCGAATGACAATCGCACAACTTAAAGAAACATTATTAGGTAAAATTTTATTACAACTTGGATTATATGGCGATGGTACAAGTTTTAATGATTTATCTGTAAAACATATATGTAGTGAATTATCTAAACTTGGTTATGAATCTAAAGGTAATGAAATATTATATAATGGATTAACTGGTGAGCAAATTAATACTTCTATATTTATTGGTCCTTGTTTCTATCAACGCTTAAAACATATGGTTATTGATAAACAACATAGTAGATCTATTGGTCCTATGGTTAGTCTTACTAGACAACCGGCTGAAGGTAGAAGTCGTGATGGTGGTTTACGTTGTGGTGAAATGGAACGAGATGGTTTAATTTGTCATGGTATGGCAAATGTTACTAAAGACCGATTATATAATTGTTCTGATAAATATCATGTTTATGTATGTAAAAAATGTGGTATGCAGTCAAGTGTTAATCCTGATAAAAATTATTTTAAATGTATGATGTGTAATAATTTAACTGATTTTGCTCGTATTAATATTCCGTATTCATATAAATTACTCTCACAAGAACTTATTACCATGAATATCGCCACACGATTTATTACTACATAGTGAGGAAACCTAGGTTTCCTCAAACTCCTTCCTATAGATTATTAAAATCTATCCTATAATTAATTCATAAAGGAGGGGGTTTGGGGGAACCTAGGTTCCCCCGCCCCATTTATTATTATAACGTGTACTATTTATTTTTGTATTATATATATTTTCTTGTGGATCTTTTAATAATATATGCATCGAATGAAATGGTTTTGTTATTCCTTGTTCTCTACTATCTACATGATTTAATAATAATCGCTGATTATCATTTTTTATTTCTTGTGAATTATAATTTTTTCCTGATGTACTTACAGATTTTGTCACATAATTATTTAATTTAACATCATCTCTATTTAATTTACGGGTTTGTCCAAATAAATCATGCTCTAAATTTATTGCGTTTGTTCTTAAATTTCCTCCCCATTTCTCTAAACGTATTTCTGGATTACTTATATATTCTGGATTTGGTCCTGTACCTGGTTGACCAAAAATATAATTATTATTTTGTGATAAAACGTCTAAATCAAAATTTATTCTTGATCTCATATCTTTTGTTCTTGTGAACATTTATATATTTGCTATATAAAAAATTGATAATATAAATATTATTTAATTATCTATACATAATATTATTAATTTTATTATGAATGATATCAATACTACATCTGATATCTATGCTCCTGTTTTAGATGATAACTGTTGTTATGTAGATACAAATAATATTACATTTCCTATTAAATGTCCTTGTACTAATAAAGAATTTACTAATAGAAATACTTTTAATATACATAGACGTAAAACTAAAAAACATAAAGACTGGCTAGCTGAATTAAATTTTAATAAAACTAATTTTTATAAAGATACTATACAACTTAATCAATTAGTTAAACAACAACAAGAAATGATTACTAGTAGAGATAATATTATTGAAACACAAAAAATACATATTTTACACCTTGAAAAACAAATTACTAAAAATGTTCCTATTGTTAATTTATTAGATCTTGATTAAGATACGAGGAACCTTAGGTTCCCCCCTATTTATAAAAATTGAATTCTTATTTTCTTTTTTATTTTAAATGAAATATGTCACTACCTTTAGATATTGTAAATGAAATATTCTCATGGATTGATGTATCATTTTTATATCATGATGTTTATAATATTAATTATGATGTAGCTGAAAAATTTAGAGTAGCATATTTTACTTCAACTGTTATTGGTAGGGCTACTAAACAATTATTTCTAAAGAAGAAAAAATTGTTTGAACAATATTCTCTACAATATATGATATATAAAAATATATCATTAACTAATATTTTATATTATATGCTTGATAAACATAAAAATACATTTGATTATAAAGATATTAATCTTATGTTAATTGTTCATAAAATTAATACGGGGGGGGAACCTAGGTTCCCCCTATCTTAATAAAGGTCTCTGATTTTGGTCACTTGTTATTTGATTTGGCATTATTAATTGTACCCTTTCATAAAATTTATAATGATCTATATTCTTTAATTGTGGATCTACCTTAAATGATTCACCTACTAAATTTGTTGAATTTATTCCTCTTAATTGTGATTCTATATCTATAGGATTATGTGAAAAATGATCTGGATTTACATGTCTTGTTGGTTGTGTTGAATCTGGTAATTTAAATCTATCTAAAAAATTTCTACTTTTACCATATTGTGAATTTATGTTAAATTTATAGTTACTTATACCATGATTTTTCTTTTCTTCTGCTCTATAATTCATTAATGTATTTTTATTTCTTGTTGATGACATTATATATATAATTATAAATAAATATATATAATTTAATAATTTATTTAACTATTATCTAATATTTTGATAGTTCTCTAGTTGGTAATCCTCCTCTTACCCAATTATCATTTATGTTTTCTTCTACAAATTTACTTGGATTAGCTAATCCTGATTTTACATCATCTATTAATGGCATTTCTTTATATATTTCACCTGGCTTTTCATTTGCTCTTGTTAAAAACTTTTTATCATGATATTCTTCACCATTTCTTAACATTGTTTCTACATTTGTATTTCCTACTCCTTTTCCTAAATATGGTTTATTATAAAAATTTGGTTCTTGTAATTTTTCTCTATCTACATTTTTAGATAATTGTTTCTTATTTAATAATAAATTTGAATTATCATCTACTATATTTGTTATGTCATTTAAATCTGAATAAAATATATTAGGTTGCTTTAATGCTACTTGTTTTACTTTATATTCATCACCTTTATTATTATATAAATTATAATTTATATGTTTTTCATTTACTACATCACTCTGTATATATTGATTTTTATCATAATGTATTCTATCATTTTGATAAAACATTTCTATATATATACAAATAATATTTTACTTTTTTGCTAAATCTCCATAGCAAAAATCTATGAACCCTTGCTGATCATTAGGTTGTTGACTATTTGCTGTAGAATAATAATTATGTAATGATGATTCAAAGTTTTTATTATCTACATCATTTTTTATTATTTTATCTATATCACTGTTATTTTTATTAGTTTCTTTTATTGTTTCAAATACATTTTTTTTTATTTCTGCTTTTACATTAATATTATATGCTGGTGCTGTTATTTTTTTACTAGAATCTGATTCCATCATTACATTTCCAAATGGATTTGTTTTACTCCCTAAATCTAAATTTGGTTTTATTAACTCATACAAATCATTATTTACAAAATTTTCATTTATATTTACTTTTACATCTTTTTCCTTATTATTTATATTTACATATACAATTATTCCTAAACATATTATTCCTATTAATATTATTTGAATTGATTTTGTCGCTATAAATCCTATTATTGTTAGTATTAATACTAATCTTGTTATAGCATTATATTTTTTTACTGAACTCATATCTTCCATAGGCCAAATATCTAATTCTTTTACTAATATATTAGGATCATTAAACCATAATTTACTTTCTTCTTTTGGTACATCTTCTGTTATTGTATCTTCTTTCTCATTTATTATAGTACTACTACTATTTTCTTTTTCTAAATTTTCTATCATCTTAATATATAATTATATATTAACATGTAAACTTTATTTATTTATTTTTTCTTAATTCTTTAATTTTGAGGGACCCTAGGTTTCCCCCTTCTATTAGAAGGAAGGTTAATTTATATAAGATAGTATAAGATAGTATAGGAGTTTGAATAAAGGAAGGGGTTTGGGAAACTTAGGTTTCCCCACTATTAATTTTTCTTCTTTTTACCTTTACCCTTTCCTTTACTTTTTACTTTTGGTTTTTCTGTTTCGGTATCTTCAGAAAATGACTTTAATATTTCTTCTATTGTACGACTACCCATTTCATTTTCCTCTTCTTTATTTTCATTCATTTCTATACTTTTTAAATCTACTACTCCATCTTCCTCTTTTTTCTTATTTAACTTTTCTAACATTCGTGCTCTTTGCTTTGATGCCTTTAATTTACTTTGTAGATTTGCTTCTATACTATCCATTGATGTAGCCTTTCCCTTTGCACCTCCACCGCCTTGTTGCTTTGCTACTTTCTTTAACATATCCTCCATTCCTGGCATATTTTTCATATTTTTCATCATTTCTGCTGCTTCCATTATTAACTCATCTTGATTTACTTCTCCACTTTTTATCTTACCTTCTATTTTCTCTGATAACTTTTTCATTATTTTTATTAATTTATTTGGATCCTTTATTAATGCCTCAAATAATGCTTTTTGATCATTTTTATCACAATCTAATTCATCTAATAAATCTTTTAATGTATCTTCAGCTAATTCTTTTGCTAACTTCCCTATATTTCCATCTAATAACTTAAATATATGCTTATGTATTTCATCCGCATCAAAATTACCTGACATATCTCCAAAAAATTTATTTCCTGACATATCCCCAAATAACGGATTATTTGACATATCTCCAAATAACGGATTATTTGACATATCTTCAAATAAAGGATTATTTGATATATCTCCAAATACTGAATTATTTGATGTATCTTTATTGAATAATACTGAAAATTCACTGAAAATATTTAGTATTTTCTCTTTAAAATCATCATTATCTATAAATTCAAATAATTGAGCGCTATTTCCTAATTTAGATGGATCGTTTACTTGCTTTATTACATGAAACAATATTATTTGTAGATATTTCCATATCACTTTTTTTGTCTCTTCTGATATATTAGATTGCCATATTAATTTAAAATTTATATTTTCTAATAGTTCTATATCTTCATCAAATATTTTTTCATTTTGATATAATATATCAAAAAATTTTTCTGGATATATTTTTTTACAATGTTCTTCTATTAATAAAATATTATTTTCATCCTCTAAATCATTATAAGGTACTATATTTTTTATATCAAATTCTGGAAATGAATTATCTATATCAGTTATAAAATTATCTAGTACTCTAACAAAATTTTCACCTTCCATTTTATTTATATATTAAAAATTATTTATATCCTTATTAACTCAATTATCAAAATATAATGTTGTTAAATTTGATATATTTTGAACATATTTTATTAATTTCTGCCTATTAGTATCATTTAAATTTTTTACTATATCTCTTATTTTTTCTATCATTTTTTCAAAATATTTATAATCATTACTATCTTTTTCAAAATGACTCTTTATATCACCATCATAATCTTTATTTATAGCAAAATCATAATCTCCATTATCTATTTGTGTTTTATATTTTAACGTTACTGTATTATGCCATGTCGTTAATATTAATTTTGGATTTGCTTGTTTAATACCACTTACATATACTTTTGCTGCCATAATGTCTGAATCGTTTGGTAATACTACTAATATATCATTAAATAATTGAGATATTTGATCTAAACAACTCGACATAATTATCTTTTTTTTGCTTGCGCTATCCATATTATAATTCTCATATAGTAATTTTTAAGTATATTTTCTGTAACTCTTATTATTTTTGTTAACTTATATATATATATATGGTTAAACCTAAAACTTTGAAATATAAAAAAAAATATAATAAACGTTTTACTAATAAACGTAAAAATAATAAGTTTAGACATACTAAAAAAATTTATAAAAAAAAACGACACACTACTTTAAAACATAAAAAAATACAACGTGGTGGTATAAGAACGGCGCCCGACGGCGCGCCCGTCAATGATGCCTACCTTGAAAGCGTCCGGAGACGTATAATAGATAATACAAAAGAACGAGATCGCACACCTAGCGGATTGTACGATACTAACACTGATCTGATTGCCACTGCCAAGGAAATCGAAGTGTTTAAAGATAGTATCCGTCAGATGTTTACGCAGAGTAATATTCCTGTTCCTGAAAATATTGAAGATGAACTCGCAAAAATTCTTCCCACTATGAATCCTGATCAACGCGAAATAGAAAAAGAACGGTTACATAATAAAGCAAAAGTGGCAGTGAAAGAGACACTCGAGAGAATCGAGCAAGATAAAACAAATCAAGAGTCGGCACAAGCAGCGACAAATGATTCAACTTATATGTTTACTTGGTTATATTCTTATTTATCGAGTTTAGGGACAGACAGTCTTAAACGGTTACGTGAAATGATTGATGACCTTATAGAAGCAAGGAGGGGGGGTGGGGGAACCTAGGTTCTCCCTTCTAATTCATATTCACGTTGTTTTTGTAGATCTTCTAGACTTTTTCCATCATTACTTATTTTATTTGGTGTATAGTTATCTGGTGGTGTATTTATCTTATGTATCATATCTAATGTTGAATAGTTATGTAATTGTTCTAACCCTCCTGCACCTTCTGCTAATAAATCATCCGCTGCTGTTGATAAATAACTAAAAGTATCTGATACTACATTATCCATTTTAGAACCTAATGTAAATGCTGATATATCTTCTTGTTCTACTTCTTCTTTTACATTTTCTTGTTTATTTAAATTTAGATAATCATAAATTTCAACACCCGTTTTTACTGTATTTTTATTTGTTTTCTCATCTATTAATAATAACGATGGTACTTTTGTTATATTAATTGGTAATAATACCCTTGAACCATTTTCTAATATTAAGAATGTTTGATTATTTACAGTTTCACGAGTATCTACTGAAAAATATAATGTGTTTTCTAATTTCTTATTTCCAATTGTATTTAATAATTTTATACAATTATCACAATTACTACTATAATATATTATGTTAGGCATATAATATATTATATATTCTATATTTAATATAAAATTGAATTTAATATATTAATTAAAATAATTTAATTATTATAATACAAATATATTAATATGAATCCTATTATCAATAACATTAAAACTGATGATGATAAACTTTCATTTGATATTACAAATGTAAATGTTTCATTTGTAAATGCTATTCGTAGAATTTTACTTTCTGAAATTAAAACACCTGTTTTTAAAACATTCCCTTATCATGAAAGTAATTGTAATGTTATTTCTAATACTAGTAGATTTAATAATGAAATTATTAAACAACGACTTTCATGTATTCCCATACATATTAATGATGAAACAATTAATGTAAATAATCTTGTTGTTAAATTAAAAATTCAAAATACTGGATCAAATATTCTTTATGTCACTACTGAACATTTTAAAATTTTTGATGAAGCTACTAATAACTTTTTATCTCCTGAAATTACTCAACAAATATTTCCTAAGAATAAAACTACTAATGATTATATATTATTTCTTAAACTACAACCACCTTTTATTATGAATTCTGCTGTTAAAACAAATGGTGAAGAAATCCATCTAGAATGTAGAATGTCTATGGATAACGCTAAAACTAATTCTATGTTTAATGTTGTTTCACTTGCTACATTTGGTAATATTAAACAACCTAAAGAAATTCTCATAGGTCACTATGAAAAATTTAAAAATAATTTACTTAAAACTGAATCTTATAATGATGATGAACTTGAACTTATACAACGTGACTGGTATGCTCTTAACGCTCAAAAATATTATATTCCAGATAGTTTCCATTTTCAAGTTAAAACTATTGGTGTTTTTGAAAATAAACACCTTCTTCATAAATCTATTAATATTTTAATTACTAAATTTAAAAATATGCTAGAACAAACTGAAGTTTTACTATATGAAGTTGTTAAAAATGAAACCTTTGCTGAACATTCTTTTAATATTATACTTAAAAATGAAGATTATACAATAGGCAAAATTATTGAATTTATTATTTTCACTAAATTTGTTGAACATGATAAAAAATGTAATTTTGTATCATTTAAAAAATCTCATCCACATGATACTGATAGTCTTATTATATTATCCTATGTTGAATCAACTGAAATTCCAGATATTCTTACCGATTTAAATATTATTTTTAACGATTCTATTAAAATTTTAGAAACTATTTTATCTCAAATCCCTATTTAAAATACTACTAAAAGAAAATCCTAGGTTCCTTATTCAATCATATTATATCTTAACCATTCTTTTTTTATTTCAGCCGGTACTATATTTCCAGTTGTTTTTTCATAATCTTCTGGACTATTAAAATAAAATTTTAATGGTTTTTCTGTAACATCGCAACATCTTACTACTCTAAACATTTTTTTTTCTGACTTATCGCCTACCTTATTTTCTGTTATTAAATCATCTTCAGCTACTAATATTTTATTTCCGCTATGTAATCTATTCATACCATTTTTATAAAATTCTATAGCACCATCATCTTTTATATTCTTATTCTTGCTCTTGCTCTTACTCTTATTTTTATTTTGATCTTCATCTTTTTTATTCATTTTATAAAAATAATATATATATACTTTTTAATTTATATATATTATTTAAATCAATTATACTAATTAATATTTATTATTATTGTTCTTCTAATACCTCTATTTTTACATCTTCTACTTCATTTATCTTAGTTTTTATTAATGACCTTATATTATTTAATTCTTTATTTAATTGATCTATTACTACATTTAATTTACTTATTTCATTATCTTTACTTTTTATTACCTGATCCTTGGTATGATTTTCTTCTACTCTTTGTTTAATTTCATTTTGTAATTTATTTAGTAAATCAACTATTTGATTATTATCTAATGCTACTTCTCCTAATTGTGGATGCTGCATCATTATTTTTCCTTGATTTTTATTCATTTCTTGCTGCATTTTCAAACGTTCTTCTTGTAATTCTTGGGTTTGTTTTATTACATCAGGTTTCATTTCTGGTTTACCTGGATCATAATTATTTAATATATCATCTATGTCTTCCATGAAAAATTTCTTTAATTCTATATGTTTATTATCTACAAAATCATCTACTCTCTTATCTGAAGGCTTTACAAATTTATTAGGAGCACTACTTAATAATTTCTTCTTATCAAATGTATTATGTATATGTGAAAATACTAATATTGTATGCTTAGGGTCTAACTGCGCAAATGGTATTGTGTAATTTTTTAAAAACTCCTTTTCTTCTGCTAAACACGCTGATTCATTATATTTTGTCTGTTTTAATAATTCTCGTCTAAAAGCAAATGTTCCAGCTGTTGCATGATTTGGACCATATGGTCCAAACTGATACATCTTATTTATATGTTTAAACCAGATATATAATTCACTTGCACCAGCACATAAAGCTTTGGGATGTTGTTGTAATACTTCTACAGCATGGCTTATACGTGTTGGTGGATAATAATCATCATCATCCATGTATACTATTATTTCCCCACTACTCTTTTCATGTAATATATTTCTTTTCTTTCCTAATGTTAATTTTTCATCATATTTAAAATATTTTACATTTGGATGATCTTTTACTAAATCTTCTATTTTATCTGTACCATCATCAACTATTATCCACTCTAGTTTATTTTTTGGATATATTTGTGAATCAAAACATGCTAACATAGATTTTATAAATGGGCGTCTATTAAATGTTGGTGTACATACGCTAACCGTTGGTTTTGATAATTTACTATTTGGCTTACTTCTATTTTTTTTACCCATATTTATTATTTAACTTCTTATATTTATATTTAATTTTAAATTTAATTTTACATTTTTATCTTTATTATATATTCTTAAATACGTTTAAATAAATTTTATCTTACTATATATGTCTAATAAATCTTCTATTTTAAACGATTATTATAAATATACTAGCGACTATAAAAAAGAATATGGCGAAAATACTGTTGTTTTTATGCAAGTTGGTTCTTTCTATGAAATTTATGGTATCAAAGAAAATGAACACGATACTTTATATACTGGTAGTAATATTAACCATGTTTCACAAATTTGTGATTTTAAAATAGCACATAAACAAGCTTCCTATAAAAATAAAGGTACTGTTATGGTTGGATTTCCTGTTTATCAACTTGATAAATTTGTTAAAAAAATGCAAGATGCTTTTTATACTATTGTTGTTTTTAAACAAGATCAAAATATTTCTAACACCACTAGAAGTTTATTAGGTATTTTTTCTCCAGGTACTTTTTTTAATGATGATTCTAATCAGCTATCTAATTCCGTTTCATGTGTTTGGATTGATTCTATCAATATTTCACATCATATTATTGGATTATCCAATACTGATATCATTTCTGGAACTTCCATTTTATATGAATATCATGAATATACTGATAAACCTACATTTGATCAAATTGAACATTTTATTTCTATACATAATCCTAATGAGGTTATTTTTATACATTCTCATAATTCTAATTTTATTCATAAACTTATTAAATTTTCTGATTCATATAATCGTACTAATCATATTATTGATTTAAATAATAATGATAATGTTAATACT
>MDTB01002027.1_pt1 | contig 15764 bp, 28 predicted proteins | sample 811161 | NCBI WGS metagenome assembly MDTB01 (sample SAMN05326650, study PRJNA326480) | marine metagenome | isolation source: seawater | place: Mediterranean Sea | collected 2009 | reverse complement strand
CGAAATAAAATCTTCACCTTTTTGTAAGTAACCACTCCATTCAATACACGCAGCTAAAAATTGAAAAGGTTCTTCTGCATCTTCCCAAAAATTATTTTTAAATGGTTCGTCACCACATTTTTTTATTATATCTGAATGTTCATGTGTCCATTTAACACGATCATCTAATGATAATTTATCTTTACCATACAAATTAGCAATATGTATTGCAAGATAACGTACTCCATCTGCACCTAATCTTAATCCATCTCCAAATAATAATAATGCTTTTGCGTAGTCTGGTCCTTGCGGATTCAAATATGGTGGTACTGGATATGCACGTCCTCTAAAATCTAAAGTCCATACAAAATATAATTCTTCTTCTTTTTGAAATTTATCTGCTAAATAAATTGTTTTTGCTAATGCTAAACGTTTTGATTTAGTTCTTTCATTTGCTGTGTATACGGCAACAGCTTTTGATTTCCATTTTTTTAATGCAACTTTATCAGTTCCAATATTATGTGGTTTTGGTGGTAAATCTAATAATTCATTATTAATTAATTTACCTCTACTTCTATTACCATAATTATAACAAGTATTTAAAACTAACAAAATATTTTTATTAACTTTCCATTTTGTTTTTTGTAATGCATTAATAGAATTGTATACTTCAGGCATATCGTATTGTTTTAGTTCTTCTAAATAATTCATATGTGAAGTTATACGATGTCCTTTAACTAAATATATTCCTTTAGTTTTTCTGTAACCACCATTAAATGGATTAGTCCAGTCAGTTGGCGGTACAATCATTGGAAAATGTTCTGGATTTAAAAATTCATTAAACTTTTTAGAATTGTTTATCCATTCCAAAGTTTTTGGTTCTGTTACAATAACATTATAAGTTTTGCCTCTATATGGTTTTGATTTAATACTAATTAAACCAGTTTTTTCTATAAATACCTGAAATAATGCTTCACCTACATGTAGTTTTTCTCTTGTTGTCCAAGGTGTCCATTGATACCCAACTTTTTCTTGTTGTTGGCTTAATTTATATTTTTTATAACCATAATGTACTGAACGACTTTCAATATCTTTAATAACTTTATCTATTAAAAATGGTTCCTTATCATACAAACCAGAAGACCATATTTCATCTTCTATTTTACCACCTAATGCAATTGCAGTAGCAGTAAATTTTCTATCTTTTGTACTTATTGCATCTATTATAAATCGTATAGTGATAGTAGCTGCAACTAATGGATTTATTAATTTAAGTAATTCATCAGATATTAGTTTTGGTCCTGTTTGTACAACAGCTAATCGTTCATCAATTCCTTTACCAACTTCTTTTACTGTAGCTGAAGTTATACGTTTACCGTATGGAGTTAAAGATTCTGATTTCTTTTCTATATGTTTTATATCTCTATCGCTTGTTCTTTTTCCGCCGTTTAATCGAGATTCTTCTTCAAGCTCTAATTGTCTGCGCTCTTTATTATATCTCATGTGTCTGCCTTCCCGTCACAAGTTAATGTCACAATTTATATTTATTTATCTAATTAATACACTAATGTATAATTAGGTTTTCTTAATACAAATGAAGGCTGATATTGATTGATACACTAATGTATTATCCACATTAATGATTTTAAGTCTTGTGCTTTTTATATCAGCCCTCAAATATTCCTGCCTTTCGGTCACAAATCTGTCAATCTGTCACCAGTTTAGTCACAACTTGGTAGCCTCGGCCGGACTTGAACCGGCACTCCCAAAAGGGCATGAATTTTAAGTCCATTGTGTCTACCATTCCACCACGAGGCCTAACCAATTTTGCTGTCTAACACTTTTACAGCTTCTTGTAAATTGTTTGGTGCCAAGTGAGCATATACTAAAGTTTGAGTTAAAGACTTATGTCCTAACCATTCTTTAACAACTAATAAAGAGATACCTCTCTGTACTAATCTTGATGCACATGTATGACGACAAGCATGTAAGACAAATTCCTTGTCTTTAGCCATACCCATTAATTCTCTTGCATAATTCCATTGGAATCGAATATCGTTATCACTTATTCCTGCAAAAGGTATATCACCATCATATTTATCAAATATACTTTGTGCTCTTTTAGTTAAAGGTACTGTTCTTGGATCTCCGTTTTTTGTATCATAAACAGATAAGTTTCCATCAACAATATCTCTTTTTTGTGCTTTTAATAATTCTGTTTTTCTTAATCCTGTATCAATTAAGATAATAACAAAATCACAAAAGTAATTAAAACCAGCTTGTGTTAAAATTTTTATTAACATAGCTTCTTCAGAGGGCGTAAACCATCGCTTACGCCCTTTGCCTTCTTTTAACCATTCAATGTATGGTTTAGATGGGATTAGTTTTCTTTTATGTGCAAAAGTCAACATTTTAGATAATGCTGCCAATTTACGATTAATAGTACCGTTACTATTCCCTTGATCTTTTAACGTACTAATTAGTTCATCTATGACATTTTCATCTATATCCTTTACGTTAGTATTTTTACCCACAAGATCTACAACTATATTTGCATTATATAATTGTTTAGTTTCTACATCACTCCAGTAACGATTAACTGTTTGTGTAAATAATCCACTCATGGATAGATTTTGTCGCGAAGAAGGACTTAAGTTACGAATTGCTTCATTAACATTACGACCTTGTTTGAGACTATCTAATACAACAGCCTCAATTATCTTCGCATTACCTTCAGATCCAGTAAATGTTTCTCTAAATCTATTACCATTATGAGTAACATCTACTTGATATGAATCTTTTCCTCTTGGTCTTACTGCCATTATATACCTCCGATTTCTTTGTATAGTTTATGTCCACGCTGTGTTAGTTTAACTAACTTTGCACGTCGTTCAAAAGGATCTTCGCTTGCCACTATTAAACCCGGACCTTTAGTTCTATACCTTGTCCATGATGATAGTAGTGCTACGTTTCGACTACAACTTGCTTGTGTAATACCCACTAAATTTGACAACTCTGTCATTGGCAATTCTTTTGGATATACACGAGCAATTTGCAAAAAAATACACATTGTCTGTGCTTGCATTTCTGGATAAAAATGCCTGAACAAATCAATTTGTTTTAATAATTTCTCTCCTTTATTCATTTAATTTTCCCATTTAATATTGTTTACCTGAAGATGTATAATCTCCAATATCCAAAATCAATAATAACTTCATCCTTATATTTGTTGACAGTTATCCAAATCCATTTACTCCATGATTCTATTCTGATTTTAAATATACCTAAATTTATCATGAGACCTCCTGCGTAGGTGGTTCATTAGTGTACAAAAAATATACTTCATTCTCTAAATGGATTGATTTCCAATTTTTTGATAATCCCACGCTAAAAAATCTTTTGAATATTTTTTTTGAATATCTTTTTTCCCAATCAAAGATCATTTTTTTTCTCCTTTTAATAACTTTTGTAAATTTGGAGCAGTCCACCCTTTTGGTTTAATACAATCATAATACATAGAACGTTTTGTTTTACCACGAACCTTCTTCATATTAGCTTTATGTACTTCTCTCCAGGCTTCATCGAATGGTAAGTTAAATAACCATGCGGTGCCTATTATAACATACGTTAAATCCACTAATGCATCAAGTGCATCAGCGGTATTGTTATCCCCAATTGCTACTTTTAATTCTTGAAGTTCTTCTTCAATAAACTTAATTCTAAAAGTAATTAGGTCCGTACGAACTTTTGGAATGGAAGGAGATTTAGCTTGTTTCCAGCCAAATTTTGTACAAAATGCTGCAACATCTTTTACATATCTATTCATGTCTCCCCCATTGTATATCTCTGTGTAACTTATACACAGATGTTTTTAATTTTATTCGTAAATTGTTTATTGTACATAATTGTTTTACAACTGGATCCTTTGGATTTTGTTGAACAAATGAAACAAATGGTTCTTGTCTTCCATAAAAAGCAAGACCTACGGCATTTAATTTTTTAATTACTTCGTGTCTTTTCATCTATTATCGTCCTCTAAAAATGTATCGTATAAAACGCCTTTAATTTTATCTTTTAATCTTAAATATTTTTCTTTGTAATTTGGTGTTTGTTGATCAGCTTGATGATGTAAATTTAATTTATTTTTTAATTCTACATTTTCATCAATAACTTTATCTAATTCATTTTCGAGTTGTATGTTTTTAACTTTTAATTCTTCTGGTGTCATTTTAATATCCTGCTACATTCCAAAAATATGCGCCATCGGAAGCATACTTTTTAATAAATCTCCAAGCTTTGGCGTCATAGTTTGGAGCCGATGGAAATGGTGGTAAATATTTTTTATTCTCGTAAGTCGCAAACGCCATTGGATGAGAATAAACTTTTGCTTTGCCTAATTCGCCAGCTTTCATATTTCGTGCAACGGCAACTGCGTGAAACTCACAATCTGGCCAAGCGATTTGCATTGATCTTTGTAAAACTCCTGTTGAAACAACTGACCACATTTCTCTTGGTTTTATATTCATGCGTAACATTGATTTAACAAGACAAGCGATGATAGTCGGGTCGTCTCGAAGTCCGGGTTGGAAATAATATGAGTCTGGATTGCTTTCGCAATATTCACGTGCAGCCTTGCGCAGACCATTCATACCAAAAATCTTTTTAAAATAAACAACAGCTCCGTAGTCAATACATCGCTGTACATGCGGAGTTATTTCTTTTGATTTTGGTACAAATAAAACACAAGTTTTTCCCCATTTCTTTGCCAACCAAGACAACGAGATCCCTGCGTAACCAAAGCGTGGTTGTACGTAAACAACAGTAGTCTGATTTAATCTACTCATTCGATAATGTAATGCTCTCGCTTTACTACCGACTTCTAATAGATCTTCTCTTACTACATTTATGTTATCGTGTTGTACCACTTTTGGCGGTGGATAAGGATCGTCATAATCCTTAACCAATTCCAAATATGCATTTGCATTTGGAAATTCTTTATTTATATCTTTATTTATTCCATCAATTAAATGTTCTGAATAACCCATTTTTATTTCCTGTAATTTTTAATTTTGATAATCTTTTAATTTGATCAGGTCTTAAATGTTCATAACCTTTTGGAACATAATTTCCCCAATACCTAACTGCATCACAAACTACATCTTCAAGTGAATAAGGTTGATTGCCTGTTTTATCTACAAGATCTTGCATACATCGTTCGTACCAAATATCTTTTTTTATTTTTTCATCATTGATATACATAAGATTAAAACCTCGAATACAATTCGAACCATAATAACAATGACTATCTGGATCTACGAGTTGAGGTTGGTATTCTGCAATGTCCATAACAAATGCAGTTAAAACAAAATGAAAACGTTTGAGTCCGTTGTTTACATGCCAACGACAACAAAAATCTATTAATTCTTTTATATCTCTTACAAGCCAATTAGATAGAAAAACGAGGACGTCATCGACTAATCTTGGTGCGTATTCGCACAAGTAAAGTTTACCACCGGTTTTGTAACCAGATCCCGACGGTTTTGGAAAGGGTGGAATCTGATTACCCAATGACGTAAACATGACGCCCTCGTATTTCTTAATATAGTCCACCATGTTTTCAAGTGTACCTTGTTCGGCAACTTTAGCGGCTATACTATTCCTATAACCATGATCTTTAGGTCCAAAACTTGCACCTGATCCAGTTACTCTATGGAATAAATATAAATATAACCACTCTCTCAATGGAAATACATATTTTTTATATCTTTTTTGTGCTGGTGATTCATCGCCGTATGTAAGATCTTCAAGTACATTAGAAAATCCTGCATATCGACGATTAACACAATTGTAGATGGTCACATTATCTTGCAACGGATCTCCACAAATTGTTGAGGGAGGCAACAAACCATTGTTTCGATCTTGTAAGGTTTTTGCACGATGATAGTAAGCTAAAAAGTCATCTACAAATTCAGTCTTTAGCATATTTGTCCTCGATAATATTTAGGTGCAATATGTATTGATTGCGGTCTTTCCATTACATCAAATGATAATTCACCTAATTCGTTTTTAAATGTGTCTGCGTGTTTGTAACATCTCCATCCGTGTTTATAAGTAAAGCGTTCTATTTGTTGTGTCATATGTTCAGCTAATTCTTGTCGTTCTATTCTTGAACCATAAAATGGAGTGCCTTTGTACCAACCTGTTTTTGGTATTTTTCTTGATTCATTTTCTATTGGTAATGGACAAACAACTTCGATACTTGGTATTTTATAATTACCTACAACTTGTTGTATTTGTTTTTCGTATTCACGTAGTAATACCATTAATGTTTTTGTAGGCATTCTTCGTCTTAACAAATGATGTCGTATGTCTATGTTACCAAAATAAAAAGTAACATGTTTTAATTCACCATAATCTTTTATTAAATTTGATAATCCAAGTTTTAATGCACCATGTAATGTTTTGCCATCATATCTACTAATCATAGAATGAGGCAACCAAACTGATGGCGCATGACTATCGCCTAATATTAAATTTGGAAATCTAAAATTTTTCATACGAGCAACAGGCATGTCTTTACATTTACGACTCAATGCATCCCAATTAAAAGCTTTCCATTCTTCTGATCCAGATTTACATCGCTCTTTACCTAAAGCTCCAAAGTCTGGACAAGGTATATCTAATGACATGAATGCATTTTTTGCATCAAGAAACTTTTGAAATGGTGATGGATCTTTTGCACCTCCAAACATATTAAGTGCACCACTCCATTCCATACCATGATACAATAAAATCATATCAAAGTTTTCCCATGAGTCCTTTGCGCCGATGATAGTTGCGTTTGATAATTTAGACCATATTCTTGGCCAACTTGATCTATGTGAGTATTCACTTTTAGATATTGGATAATGAATACTTGCTATTCCTTTTTTCATTTTAGTATCTCTCCTTGTAATCATAATGTCCTTTTTGCGTTCTAATAGGTGTACCAATTACACTAGTGTATTAATTAACACCAGGAAAATAGTAATAGTAGCACTTGTCATTTATTGCACATAACATAATACAAAATAAATATACTGAAGCAAGAAACCCGCCCGCAAGTATAGTACCTCCAATTAGCTCTAATACAAACCTAATTTTTTCAGGTATACTATTGTACAATTGCTTAATCATATTAGCTCCTTTCCGCGCTGATGATAGCTGCATTTTGTTTGTCTTCTGGTATATCTACATCATACCATTCTAATAAAGCATCAATGGATCTGTATTCAATTCCAGCTTTTGGATGTTTATTCCATTCAACCCATTTTTTTGCATTACTAATTAAATAATCATATGTGTAATCACTTAATGAACCATTATAAACAAGTTCGTCTTGTAAAAATTTTGGAAAATAATTTCTAATTTGTTTTACTTTCCCACATACTTTACATTTATGAATATACGGATTATTTTGTTTACCCATTCTTTTTATCCAATCTTGATTATATAATCCTTTCATTGGAACTAATTCAGGGATATGACGTTTACACGTAGATCTTCGATCTTTATGTATTACATCACGTCCAAAAGAAATAATTGTAGATGAATCATTTACAAATTGTTTACGCAATAATGCATAAAAATATTTGAAACCTGATTTATGTCCACGCCAATTTAGATCTGCAAGATTTGGATATTGAGATTTCCACCCTTCATCTGGAACCGAATGTTTAAAGAAATAACCCATTGCATGTTGTAGTACATGTGCAAGTTCATGCGCCACTAAGCCATCACATATGTCTTCCCAGTTTTTACTCGTATACGCGCCGATGATAGTGGATTCTTGGAATGATTTATACTCACTCCATTTATATACATCATGTTTTTTATTATCCGTAAGTTGACGAGAACTCATAGATCTCTCGGATCCTAAATTATAATGTACTTGATTTCGTAAACAATGAGATACAGATTTTTTAGTATGACTTATAAATATTTGTAAACCATATTTTTCGATTGCATTCCCATCTAAATAAGCTTGCGATATTGCCCATTTCCACATTTGTCGAGTGCGAGAATTTAATCTCGCCTCAACATTTTGTGTATGATTATTAAAGCTCATCGATATCCTCCAAAGTTATTGCTTTGTGATTAAACTCAAGATCACTAAGATCTAAACTATTGTCGATATCGTAATATCCTCCATTAATTTTATCTAAAGCTTCTTCAGGAGTCATCGCCATTACAGAAACACCAAGTTTAGTAATGCATTGTAGATCAGTAACAAAAGTTTTTTCTTCGTCTTCTTTTGGCATGTGTTCCCAAATATTTTCTTGTTCTTTAATTTCTAAAATATCAGCATCAGTAATTAAAACTAATTCTTTAAAATTATTTAACTTTTTAGTTAACTCTAAAAGAGAATTAGCTTTGATACTTTGATGCTTAATTTTATTAGAATTATTAAGAGTGTATCGTACGCTATATAGTTTATTATTATTATCCGTCATTTTATTATCCCTTTCCATAAGATATTTATTAGTGTATTCTATACATCAGTGTATGAATGTACATATAAAAAAATCATTTGATTTCATTATTTTTAAAGTTATTAACATAATGAATACTTTCAAACTTAAATTCAAATAAAGTACTATTATGTAAACTGATTTGATTATTTAAAGTTGCTAATGCATCTTGAGGTGATAATCCCTCGATCGTTGCATCAATTCTAATAATATCAGTATTAGTTAAACTTTTATAAAAACCTTTTATTCTATATTTATTCATATAGTTTCTCCCTCAGTTTTAATTGTATATCCTAATGCTTTAATTTGTGTAATTACACCTGGTAACAATGTTTTATTACCAGCGATGATAGTAAATATTTTTGCTTTATTACAAACAGGATATATTAACTCATTACCATAAACATTCTTACGTTTAACAATAAGTTCTTTTTGTTTATTAAATATGCTTTGATTAAAAGCTAAGTCGTCTTTAGTTTGATACGTCATTTGTAACCCTTTCCATTAAGTTATTTATGGATCCATCCTACAAAGTAAATTTTTATTTGTACAATATTATTTTAAAAATATTTACTGATGTGACATTAATGCACAAGTGTATCATTTATATCACAGTGTTACATTTATATCACATCGTAACAATACGTAACAATCCACTTTATAATCATTATAAACTACAGATCCATGTGCTCATGTGTATATATAATAAGAGCGACGACAAAAAAACCAAAGTGCCCACACAAAAACATAAGAGCAAAAACAAACGAGCGCGCGACACAAACGAGCCATTTGATTATTTAAAGATAAAATATCTGTTGTTTGTTATTGATACATTTGATTTCCGGACGACATTGTGACGAAATGAGTGACATATGGCTGTAAAATCGCGGAGGGGGCTAGTCGCGCCTATGTATATCAATAAGCCTCTGAGATTTTTCTACCGGAAACGCGGGACTAAACACGTGGGATCTTTGTAACCTTTAGTACGTTGGAAGTCGGCATCGTAGTGATATTCCCAACGTCTCCAAGGGTCCCATCGTCATTAAAGTTTACATCGGCCACAAGTATATGGACTTCTTTGTCTTGTCTAATCAACCAACCAGAACTGATACATGTGGTTACTTTGCTATTCATTGCGTCCTTGAGTGTCTTCCAAGATGAATCACTGTTGATGTCCGACCATGTTACTTGTACATAATCAGCATTTAGAATATCTTTAGTGACTTTTGGGTATTTCATTTTGTTGCGAAGAGCTCCTATTGGGAGAGAGACCATAAGAGCCCTTCTCTAATAGAGGTTCCTATCTATCTATCTCGGTTATAACTATCCATGACATACACAAGGGGCATACCGATACGTGTACCAATTTCTAGGTATATAAACATACTCGGGACTAGATTAAAAGCCACCACACGCGCTCTGGTGCGGTCTAATTAATCCAATTTGTAGCACGTTGGCGTCTACCAGTTGCATTTTCCATGAATCTATCTAAATCCTTTTGTAACATAGTTTCTCTGTGTTCGACTCCAGCTTGGTCTTGATCTACATCCATTACTGTTGTCCAATAGTTCACAGCCATACTCAAACAATCTAATAAGTCATCATGTCTTAATGAACCTTTGTCACGTGTTAATCTACTCATCTGAAAGAATAATCTATGATCTTGTTCATGATTATTAAAATCATTCCATATAAGTTTGTCATCAACAATAAGTCTATGTTGATTCATCACTGGTTCTAATGTGTCTATGATTCTTTTTTCTTTTTGAACATTATGTTTTACTTCTTCAATACTACAAGGATAATACTTTTGTAATATTGGTTGTAATATTTGAAGAAACATTCCATCTCCAAAGTTACTTTCAACAACTATTTGATTTACTTTTTGTTTTTTAGCTGCTGATACAATTCTTTTTAATGTTACTTCTTCATACCCACCATCGAGGGCACCGAAGTCGGTAATATATAGGCATCCGTGTAGCATTTTCACTACGGTATATGCAGTTTTGTCGGCGCCACGTCCACTTGGGTCGATAGCAAGTACAGAGCCTTCGTATTCCTTATATTCATCACTTACATGCATTGGAGCTGTATAATAATCTCCTTTTAAGCCTACGTTTGGAATATCTGGGTCTAAACTTTTAATATTTTCTTGTCCACTTGCCCATAATACTTTTGTTGGAGCTTCATTCCATGAACTACAACCTGATAATACTATTAAATCATTAAGTTTAAGTGGGTATCTATTCATATCAGATAGTGTTGTATCTAACATGAATTGTAATGCGAAACCTGAACGACCATATGAAGCTTCACGTTCTAATAAATCTGTTTCATCAAAACGTTTTGCGTCTACTGGATCACCAGGTTTTCCTTTTTTCTTAATTAGTTTAGGTGCTAGTTTGTTTCCATAATTAATACGTTGTTGATCATTAGGCATTCTAGCAGGCCATATACGTGTTTTAAATCCACGTTCTTCTAAACTATTATATAAACTAAATTCTGTTTGTGGTGTTCCTAGAAATACAATTCTTCCAACTTCTGGTTTAATAATCGCATCAAATTCTTTTACAGTTTCACTTAATCTATCTCTCATTAATTGTGTTTGACTATTATTTGCGGACTCAACATCATCTGCAACAATAAGATCAGCACGTGATCCTGTTAATTGTGATGTTACACCTAATGATTTAACTGAAGGGGCATGTGAAGCTCTTGCTGGTCCAACATCAAAACTAATTTTAGAATGTCTTTGATCATTTCTCGGTTGTAAATGTTCTAATATTTCCATTTCACTAATTAATCTTTGAGTAAATGTTGAGAAATCATCAGATCTACTTTTAGATGCTGATACAACTAATATATTTTTTTGTGGATCTACTAATAATTGATGACATACAAAAGCAGATGTAATCCATGATTTACCTACACCACGAAATGCTTCAATAACTAATCTTTTAGGACCATGTTGCAAAAAATCTGCAATATCATATTGAATAGGTGTTGGTTCTGGTAAATTTAAGTGATTCCAAGTTAAATACAAAAAGTTTTTAAAATCTTTAAGTCTTGGATCCATTATTTTTTCGCTCTATTTTTACTTCTAGACATAACTCTTAAATTTCTTCTTGAGTTATTACGTGGATTACCATCACGATGATCTATATCTCTACCATCACCTTTTCGAACTCTACCAGCTTTAGCTAAAGTACGTCTTGCTTTGTTTCTTGACGCTCTATCTTTTTTTGCTTTAGTTGTAGAACCGTAAGATAAATATTCTTGTCTATAGTTTCTCTTCTTCATTTTGGTCCTTTTCTAATTCATCAAATGGTAAATTTTCAATTATGTTTTTTGGTTTTTCTTTTTCCTCAATGCCATAAGCTTTGGAAATATCTAAACATACTTTTAAATCACTCGCAGATAGTTCTACGCCACTAGATAATTTTTGGTGTGCTTGATCTATTAATAATTTTGTTATTTGTTGTTTTTTATCTTGCGTCTTTGTTGATTCGCTCATTATTCCACTCCTGTACATCAAACGCTGGACAATCTTTTTTACTTATTTCATTATGTCCAATAACTTTAACTCCTAAATATTTATCTTCTAGTTGATCTATTAGGTAGCCAAAACTATTCCATTGGTCTGGTGTGAAATTATTTTCAGCTTTTTTGTGATCATCTTGGTTAACTCCGCCAATTAAACAAACACCAAGACTATTGTGATTATAACCCAAAGCATGTGCGCCTTGAGTTTGTTCATCACGACCTGTTTCTACATTACCGTTTCTTTTAATAACATAGTGATAACCTACATTATCAAATCCACGTTCTTTGTGCCAAGTATCAATAGTTTTAATATCAATATCTTGAGATGGTCGTGTTGCAGAACAATGCACCACAATATACTTTATGTCCATTTAGAATATCCAATTTAAAATTATCAAAAGTATTACTGCTGCACAAAATCCGATTATTCTTCGGCCTTTTTTAGTTAGAGTTTTACTCCACCAAATATATACTCTTTCCCATGTACTCATAGTCCACTCCTTTGTAGTTGTTCATAAAGTTCAATTAATATTATGATACCAAGTTCAATTACTAAAATTGTATGATATATGGTCCATAATATTGTTTGTTTTTGTTGTTTTTTCATTTCTTTAATTTCTTAGCTATTAAGTCTGTTACTTTTATTCCAAACGAACTTGCGATTGCTGCGAGTAATGCATAAATGTACCAATCAGGTAATGAATTAAGTACATCAAAACCTTCTTTTAACTTTGCAACCCATTCTGGCTTGTTTAAAAATATTGCTAAGAACACAATTAATAATGGAACACTTAGTAATATTGTAAACCATTCGTCACGCCAAGAATCTTTCATATTTTTTTGAGCAACTATTTCATACTCAATTTTACCTTCAGCCATTTTTTCAAAATGTTTTTGTTCTGCTAAAGCTTTTAATTCTTTTGTTTTGGATTGTGTTTTTAAAACTTCAAAACCACCTTGTAATAAAGTGCTTACTAGTCCCCACATTTTTTACATCCATATTTACATTTACATTTTGTATTCCATACTTTTGTTAATATTATACAAAGTATAATTAAGTTTAATACAGCAATGTCATTATTTAATATGGTTAATAAAGTATTATACGCCATTAATTTTAGTTCCTTTCTCTAATTTTAAATCTTGTTCTACACATTGAAATCTTATGTAAATTTTGTGGTGATTAACTTGTTCTTTTCCTAATTCTTTTGATTTGTTTAATGATTCTTGATATCCAGAAACCATACAATCATAAAAATTATCATATACTTTATTATAAGCTTGAGGTGGTAAACACTCATTAGCAAGTGCAGAGCACATAATTAGTATTAAAGATATTTTCATTTTTTATGTTGTCGTTTTTTGTGTTTATTCATTGATGACCATTTAATTCGAGAAGGATTTTTTGATATGCTTGTTTTTTTAAATCTTGCTTGCGAGTCGTGTTCGACTTTTGCAAAAAGATTATTTTTCTTTTTGGCCATTTAGTAAAAATTAATAACTCCTCTGATGCATAAAATAACAAAGCACAATTCCATTAATCCTCTTGGAATGTCTCTGTCTTGGTAGGCAAAATATGCCCATAATGATGTTGATATTGCTGATATTCCCCAACCTAATGAAAAATAATCAGTATTAGTATTTGTTAAGATCCATGTTCCTAACATTGTGAAAGCGAATGCAAACCATCTTGCCATAGTCACTCTCCATAATGTTAACCTACTAATGCATCTTTTATAATCATTATAAACTGTGCTAGCATCATAATGCCAACTGTCCATAATATTTTATTAATTTGAGAAATAGATTTTTCGATATGAAATAAGTGATTATTTTTTATTGTATCTAAAGATTGATTAATAAGTTTTATATCGCCTTTAATTCTTTCTATTTCTAAATTTAATTCGTTTGTATCTTTCATTATGTTTTGTTAAACAATCTTTTTAATTTACAAAAAAGACAATGTTCGACTCCTAATAATTTTCCAAGTTTATTTATAAAATTTTTCATTATGCTACATATCTAACAAGAACTACTCCTGTTCCTCCATTTTGTCCTACACTATTAGCACCTCCACCACCAGAACCACTATTAGCTAATCCTGCTGCTTTACCTGAAGTATTACCAGAACTTATGCCACCTCTACCACCGCCACCATAGCCACCTCTAGGAGAGCCATAAGCTCCACCGCCGCCGCCTGCTAAATATAAAGTGTTAGGATTTGAACTTAATCCACTTGTTGCATTACCAGAACCGTCAGTTCCTAAATCAGCCGCAAATAATAAAGCCGCAGTTGAAGCGGCGTCACCAACAAAAGTTGAATGACCATTACCACCTACGTTTTCTCCAGACCCGGGGTCACCGACACTATTTTGTCCGGCTTGACCGGCTCCACCGCCTCCACCGCCGTTACAGCAGTTAAAGCCATTACCACCTGAGTTACCATAAATAGTTCCACCAGTAGAATTTCCAGTTATAGCACTTCCACCTGCCTCACTTGAATCATCTCCACTTGAAGGGTGTCCTCCACCTCCTCCAGAGCCACCGTTAGAACCTGGACCAGAGTTATTATTACCACCACTGATTCCAGAATGTCTTCCTCCAGCACCACCACCTTCAGCAACTACAAGTGAACCAAAAGAACTATCAGTACCAAGAGTTGAATTATTACTATTGTTAGCTGTTCCAAGTCCACCATTACCAATCGTGACAGTATAAGTTGAATTTGATAAAGTTTTACTAGCACCCCATACTAAAGCACCTGCACCGCCTCCACCGAAACCTGCACCGCCTCCGCCTCCAACTACTAAAACATCAGCAGTTGAAACACTTTCTCGTGTAAATGTGCCGTTACCAGTAAAGATGTGCATTTTATATGTTACGCCACCATAACTATAAGTAACAATAGAGTTACCACCAGTTGCAGGGACAATAGAAATAATACTAAAAGACCTATCTGTAGTTTTACTTCCTGCGGTTGCTCTCATATTAAAATTATAAGTTGCGGCACTACCGCCAACAGTTCCAGAAATAACTCCTGTACTTGTGTCTAAACTCATGCCAGTTGGAAAACCACCAGAAACTTTTGAATAAGCTATTGTATCACCGTCTGCGTCTGTTGCAGTTACAGTCTTACTTTCACTTGCACCAACATTTACATTACCTAATGAACCTGCGGCAGTTGACCAAACAGGTGCAGAGTCAACATTAATATGATTATCTAAAGTTGCTTGTAATCCACTAGAAGAAATTAATCTTACATCATAAGGTTCTTTTGCATTAGTAAATGAACTTCTTGCAACAACTGCGTCATAATTTGAAGAATTTACAAAAGTTGATGTTGCGGCTGTAACTTCGGAAGAATCATTTGCAATAAATTTTATTGTTCCACCAGTAGTAAAGTTTGTTCCAGTTACTCTAATAGTAATATCACCACTGACTTGTGTATCTATATCTGTTATATTTGTTGAAAGAATTTGAGGTAAAGGTTCTAAAGTAGAAAATGAACCGTCTGTATTTCTTCCTTCAAAAAATCCTGTCGTTGTATTGTATCGCCATTGACCAGTTGTAGAGCCACGCTGTGCCGTAGTACCAGAAGCAACTTTCGTTCCTTGAGTTCCAGTATCGACTATATCTTCGAATTTAAAGTCGGCTATGTCTCTAGCTTTTGTCATATCGTACTTCTCCTTAATTTATGTAATTATTCTTTTGGAAATTTATCTTTCACTGATT
>MDTB01185151.1_pt1 | contig 15766 bp, 18 predicted proteins | sample 811161 | NCBI WGS metagenome assembly MDTB01 (sample SAMN05326650, study PRJNA326480) | marine metagenome | isolation source: seawater | place: Mediterranean Sea | collected 2009 | reverse complement strand
GATCCCCGCGGATCTCGCACGACGGGCCTAAGAATCTGTCAGACATGGAAATGTCTGGCAACGTTCTGCTCGACCCTCTTTATTTCGCTGCCTCCTGGACCGGTTACCGCTGGTGGTGCAGATCAACGGTTGTTTGGCACTCAATTGTCTTGGACCCGGCGTCACGGTTGTCAGTGTGATGCCGGACGAAGACTCCTCGCAGACCGGCGTGGTATTACTTTCCCTGGTACTGCTTAGTGCGGCAATCTTTGCCATTGTAAATTCGACGCTTCTGGCGAGTGAGGAACGGGCGAGTGCGCTGAAAGCCCAGCTCGACGACAGTAACCGCCAATTCGCCCGTGTGAAACGGGAACTGTTTGAGGCACAGCAGCGAGACGAGCTCACCGAGTGCTACAACAAGAAGTGGTTTCAGCAGGAGATGTTGCGTTTTGTGGTGATGGGACGACGTTCCGGCTTCAGGTTTTCCCTCGCCCTTATCCGGATCGACCAGTACAAGACAGTGTTGTCCCGCTTCGACAATCTGGAAGCATCCCAGGTGTTGAAGTCCGCAGGACAGGTCTTGAAGAGTGCGGTTCGCGAGGTCGATTTTGTCGCTCGTCTTGACGAGGGGCAGTTTGCGCTGCTTCTGTCGGATGCGCGGGTTGAGAATGCTGTTGTTGTCGCTGACCGCGTCATGGAGCAGACGTTGCAGATCAGGGTGCCCTCGGACAGGGATTTTGAAATTACCGTCTCTATCGGGGTTGTGGACAGTGAATACGTCGAATCCCCTGAAGAGATGTAGTCGAAAGCTGGCGAGGCACAAGCTGTGGCGATTGGTGAGGGTGGTAACTTCGTGTCGGGCCATCAGCCGCGGCCTCACCGCAGGCAGGACCTGTCATCGGTTTAGAGGTTACAGGACAATACAAAATGTGGAACATGAAACGTCACTGAGACTGTTGTCAGCCCATGAAAATTAAGTAGCGGAAGTCAGAGGCTGCGGCGGCGTGAACGTTGTGAATGCATGGAATGCACACAAGCGTTGCAACGAAAACTTGCACAAGAACTGCAACATGGATAGCCCGTTAGATCCTCGCGTCAACCTTGCCGTCAGCCTGGCAAGGGATACACAGCAGGAGTTCAACAACATACTGGCCGCCGCCGGTTACACAAGTTTGCTTGCCCATCGCGGCAGCGAAACCGATATCTGTGATCATCTGTCGCGGCCGTCAATCGTGCGACCGGTCTCATGGACCAGTTTTTCTATCTGTTGAGGGGAAACAACGATCCTGTTGAACGATTTGATCTGAGGGAAATCATCAACGATCTGACTCCAGAAAAGACGTCTATCTCAAGGGCGTTAGGATTCCGCGCAATGAGTGCATCGGTGCGGTCGTTATGGGGGAATGCAAAGGGACTGCCATCATGCCCGATCGACCGGGTAGGAAAAAATGTTATGGAAGCACTGTTGGCGGTCGCTGCGTTGGTGCTGAGTTTTAGCTCCCTCCATACTTTAAGCGGCGCGAGTTCAAGATTTTAGTAAGTCGTTTCTGATGGAGCGGTGCCCCTCGGCCAGATGAGAGATGGTAAGCGCGGCGTGATGTGAGCAACCAATGCACGCGCGGGAAGCTTAGCTTGACGTGGGCTCTTTTGGGGGCCTTTTTGGATAATGCTGGCACAGAAGAGTTAATTTACTTGCCGTATTTTTAGGTATTCGAGTCCTGGTGGGCGCGCCATCTAAATATAAAAAATAACTCAATCTAACGAGTACACCCATAACCAACAGCGGTTCAACGAAAACAACCACGGCCCAACCAAGGGCGTCGTATTTTAGATCTCAAATACCGATAATATGAGTTCTTTGTAGGTTTCTGGCCCAGAGACGGAATAGGGGCCGCGATAGCCATACCAAGCGACAGAGCCGCTTGAGTCAATGGCAGCAGCGAGCGAAAAAAAGTCAGATTGTTGCCAAGCGGTTAACCACCCACCCGTTAACAAAGTGGTCGCTACTCCTTGAGCAACACTCTCCCCTGCAGTAACGCGGCTGCCGTCTGTTACCATGAATATGACCACGTGGTTCTCTGCCAAACCAAGAGAAGCCAGTTCTTTTGCGTTGAGTTCGTGCGCCTCGGCATCTACATCAATACCCTTCGCAATTCGCCTCAACGTAGCGATATAGGCCGCTCGTTCTTCATCAGACGTTGAAGGGGCAGTATGGATTGTTTGAATCTCTGACTTACTTTGTTCATCAGTGGGTCGTAATTGAGCGCCCGTCGTGGATAAAGCCATTTGCACCGAATTAAAGCCCTTAGACCTAAGAAGCTCCGCTACACCGCTAAGTGCGGAGCCGTCCTCCACTGAGCATAGCCTAGCGTTATATTTTTTATCTAAAGTGGATTTCGACCCGTTGTTAAGAACAGAACAATCTTGCACCAACGTGATGTCAAATGCCTTCGGACCACCATACTCCGCAACCGTCGCATCAAAATTGGATTGAGCGGGCATCGATACTGCCGCAAAGAGAACTACTGTCCACGCTTTTAGGTCCATATCATTACTCCTCCAATATTCATGAAAATAGCATGAAACAGTTTGTTTGTGTGACAACTACAATAGGAGTCAGGTGCTATAAAACTGTCAAAAGCTCTCGGGGTGAACATAACACGCCCACAATTAAACAACAGCAATCACGGGCCTGTTTTTCTTGCTACGCTAAGGATTTGCTCTTGCGTATTAATTAAAGTTTGCTGGGGCTTTAACGAAGGCTGGCGCTGAACCACTGTGAAACCGCTACAGTTGCACCGTTTTACTAAGGTCATCTGCGCTGTGGCATACGAAATCGCAAAGTTTCTGCACATAACGGGTGTGGTCATGCTCATGGGTAACATTACGGTTACCGCCATCTGGAAATACTTTGCAGACCGCACTCAACAACCTGAAGTTCTTAGCTTTGCACAAAAGTTAGTGACCTATACGGATTGGTCTCTATGACCGTTTGGGGCGTAGTGCTGCTAATGGGGGGAGGCTATTTCATGGTCTTTTTCGCCGACTGGCCGCTCTGGCTCGTCAAATCGCCTACTTGTGATGACCTGAATGTGATTGCCCACACAATTGCCATCTGCGCTCTGTCACCAGTGACCGATGCGGTAGCACCGCCCTTAAATGCGGCTCAACGATTGTTGCAGGAACGAGGTGGCGCGATACGTGGCACACTTGGTGGTTCCCGGCTCGTGTGCCAGACTGCGCGTGCAGATGATGACTTGTTTACCGAAGAGCAGTTTGAGAAGCTGCTACGACCACGATAAACCGCCCCACTCCAAGACAAGAATACGACAAGACAGGCTACAGGCCAGTAAAATTGTGGTGTTATCAATCAGTATCCATGGGTACTACAACATGGTCAGGGACGTTGCGATTGGCAGCTGATGTATCTCGACGAGGATGATCAGGAGCCGGGAGGACCAGATGAGAATCCTGAATACGTTGCTGAATCTGATGGTTTCAAAGATGCGATCAAGGAAGCCATTACACGATTGCCTGAACGTGAACAGCTGTTTATGGCTCTTTACTACCAGGAAGAACTGAACCTCAAGGAAATTGGACAGATGCTCGGTGTGAGCGAATCGCGAGCGTGTCAGTTCAATGGTCAGGCGTTGGGCAGGATCAGGGGGAACCTTGAGCACTGGACAAAACCAGAACCCGACTGACCCTCCGCGTTTCCAGTCCTCATTCTGCAGGAGTATGCCGGTTGCCCGGCTGTTTCAGCCACATTGAGGTACAGTCACCACTAGGTGCTCTGCATCCGGTACAATATCCCTGATCAGTGTTCGCTCATCCCATAGACTGCCCCGTAGGGTAGTCGTCAGCCAAGTTACAGGGGTCGGGTGTGGATAGTGAATACATCGTCACCCCCCGTTCGTTCTGTGGGGCGAGCATGTCACTCGATGAAGACCGAATCCTATGACAGAAGTTGCGTTGTACCCACGCCCGGAAATGGTCGCGTTTCAGAACATGGTTCGGCCACTTCACGTTTTTGAACCACGTTATCTTCAGATGGTGAATGATTGTGTTCGCGATGACCGGGCACTTGGGCTCAGTCATAGTCGCAAATTGCTCCGTGCAGCGAGCGATGAACAGTCACCAGACGAAATGTGGCAGTCAAACCAGTCCACGTATCTGCCGTTCGATGTCTACTCGGTGGGTCGTTGTGAGATTGTGAACATCACAGACGATGGGCGTGTCCATGTCATGGTGCATGTCGAAGAACGTATGCAGACGGTCAGCGAAGTACAGGTATTGCCTTATCGGATTGTTGATGCGCGCCCATACGGTGACGAATCCGAGCAACGCCGGTTGCTGGGAGAAGTGAATGAGAAACTCATTGACGTGTTTGGTGCCCTCAGGCCCCGTTTGGCGAAGACCTTTCTGAGTAGCGAGTGGCTCGACCTGTGCGCTATGACGCTTCCTTCGAATTATTTTCCCATCTCCGTTTCGAGGGCGACCTGATGCAGGCAGTGCTTGCATGCCGGCGACCCAGTGAACGGTTAAAGATGATCTTCGACACACTTGACCAGTTCGATGCGGAGCGACAGTAGGGTTGCATGACGTTGGATGCCGCAAAAGGAGGGTACTGAGAGAAGTGTCCTATATCTCTTACATGGATCGGACCCGTGAATTCTATGCGGCCCAGGGGTTTGACGTCGCCTATGAATGGGCTCACCACGACGATGTGCCATTTACCGCGTTCACACAGCGGCTCAGTGATGCCAGGGTTGGCATCGTCACCACCGTCTACATGGACCAGGAAACACCCATGATGGCGAGGCAGGCAGAAGCGGTACCTGTCGAACAGGCGCCTACTCATTTCCTGAACGATGATCTCTCGTGGGATAAGGAAACCACCCACATGGCGGATCGTCGTTCCTACTTTCCACTGGAATACCTGCGGGCTTGCGTGACCGAAGGTCGCCTGGGTTCGCTATCACCACGTTTTTATTTTGCACCCACCCAATACAGCCAGCGACTCACGATCGAACAGGACGCTCCGGCCATTGTGCAGTTTGCGCGGGAGGATACACTTGATGCTGTGATCCTCGTTCCTATATGACCGGTCTGCCATCAGACCGTCAGTTTGACGGCAAGAGCACTGGAGGAATCGGGGGTCGCGACGGTGGTTATTGGCACGGCGTGGGATATCGTGACCCACTGTGGCGTGCCACGGTTCGTCTACAATGACCTGCCTCTGGGCAATCCGCTGGGGCGTCCGTGGGACCTCAACATGCAGTCGCAGACGCTTGATGCTGCGTTGTCGCTCCTGGTTGACGCAAAATCACCAGCAGTCGACACCACGAGGCATGCCTGGTCTACCGATGAGCAGTGGAAATCAACCTACATGGCCGTGAATGACGAAAACAGAGAGTCACTTCGGGAGCGAGGTGAAGAGAACCGTCGACAACGGATGGCGGATAAAGCAGCGGGACTGAAACGCGACTGAAGGGCTGTCTGGTGCAAACAAATTGGCAAGGGAGACATAAAAGTGCCCAGGGCGAGTGAACTCAATAAGGGAGATGTGGTGGCCGTTGATGGTACACCGCACGTGGTACGTCAGCTTGAGACGCGCAGCCCGTCGGCACGAGGAGCCGCTACACTCTATAAGATCCGGTTCACCAATCTCGTGTCGGGGCAGAAGCGCGATGAATCCCTGAAGGGCGATGCAGTCCTCGATGAGATCGACTTTGAGAAGGTCGCTGTTCAGTTTTCCTACATCGATGGGGAGCACTACGTGTTTATGAACGCAGCAGATTACTCCCAGTACCCGATCAGTCGTTCATCGTTGGAAGAACAGATCCCGTATCTGACGGATGACATGGAAGGAATGACCGCACTGATTGTTGAGGGTAACGCGGTCGCAATTGAACTTCCGCAGTCGGTGGTGATGGAAGTGACTGAGACTGGCCCGGGTATCAAAGGGGCCAGCGCAAGTGCCCGGACTAAACCCGCGACACTGGCAAGCGGACTTGTCGTGCAGGTGCCAGAGTATCTCGAACGGGGTGAAATGGTCAGAGTCAATACCACCAACGGGAAGTTCATGGCGCGTGCCTGACAAGGTGCTCATTGAGTCCTTGAGTCACCGTCCGCGATATGGTTCCGAATGATACTGATCACACACTTGAAAACGATATGAATACTAAAGATGCCAGGATACGACTGACGGATGATGAGGTGAGGCGCTTCATCTGCGATGGGGTGGTCGTGCTTCAAAGCGACGTCGATCCGTCTGTCAATGAACGCATTTTCGAGAAGATCGAATGGAACAACGATCGAGAGTTCAACATGGGCAACAACGTGTTGCCGCGGATACCGGAACTGCAGACGGTGCTGGATTCACCGGTGGTTTCAGGAGCGCTCGCCAGCGTTCTGGGTGACGAGTACGTGCTCCATCCGCACCGGTTCATGCATGCCAGCCAACCCCTGGCGCCGGAGGATCGGGAACTGATACTCTCGGGTGCTGAGAATGGCCCTGCCATGGGTGCGCGGTCGTCGGGATCGAGTTACTGGCACCAGGATTCGCAGAGCCCTTTGTCACGGGCGCGATATCATGTTCCCCGATTGGCAATGATTCTGTATTTCCCGCAGGACACTCCGGTGGAGCGTGGCCCCACCAGGGTGATCCCCGGAACCCATCTGCAGGTCAGGCTTGAGGAAGAGAACTACGCGCATGCGTTTGTTCCGAAACAGATCAAGGCCGGAACTTGCATGCTGATTGCGTTTGATATCGGCCATGCAGGGCTCAGTAACATGACAGACATGAGCCGATATATGTTCAAGTTCGTGTTCATGCGCACCCGGAACCCCACCGCGCCTTCATGGGATGTAGGTGGGGGGGCGTGGGAGGCACCCGGCAACCACAGGGGACCGTACCGCCATGAATCCGCCTGGCGTTACATCTGGAACTGGATGAGCGCAAACCCCCAGTCGTACGCGCCGATGTCAACGCAGGAAATCGCCTCCAGGGTCGCCTTGTTCAACGACTTCGGACAGGGCCGCCGTCTGGACGCCATCTATGATGTCGCCGCTGCGGGCCAAGTGGCGATTCCGACGGTTGTCTTATCATTGCTGAAACATGCGGGTCTTGATCGAGAGTTCTCGATGCGATATCGCAAAGACGAGGAAGGTCGATTCATTCCGCAGGGTGATCCGAACGAAACTCGGTGGAATGAAGGTGCGTTTGCTGTTCAGGATGAGGCCTACTGTCTTGGAGCGATGGGCCCCGCGGCGATTGATTCACTTATTGAACTGACGACGCATGACGATGCATGGATCTGCATCAACGCGGCGTTCGCGTTAGGTGAGATTGGAGACGTAGCTGCAGTTGCCATTCCTGCTCTCGCTGTGCTGCTTGATCACGAGCGTCACCAGGTGGTCCGTGCAGCGCTGGACGCAATAGCATGTATCGGGTGCAATGTACGACCGGCACTGCCTGCGATCGAGCACATTCTGAAGACCGACAATGATCGATGGCAGCGGGTTATCGCAAGAGGGTGGACGGGTCAGAATCAGGTTCGCTTCAACGCGCTCTGTGCATTGTTGAATTCGGATCTGACTCTGGGTGAAACGGAGGCGTTGTTGCTTCACTGCCTTGAGGATGACAATGGCTATGTTCCGGCACTTGCACTGGAAATGCTGACACGCTCCCTGGGCTCACAGGACAGTGAGGACACGCTCAGCCGCGCCGGTCTTTCAGCGACGATTGCTTTCCTCAAACAACATCGTTTTGACGATACGCTGGCTGCTGAATACCGGGTCTTCTGAACGATCTGGAATCTGGCGGAACCCTGAGTCCAAGCCCTGAATTCCCGGGTCCTTTGGTGCTGAAGAAGGGGTCAAACAGTTTGTCCAGTACGGCAGATGGAATGCCAACGCCGGGATCGGTGATCCCGAGAAATACACGCTCATCCGTGCACCACGAAGAGATGGTGATGTCTCCGCCTTCGGGCATTGCGTCTACCGCATTCAGAACGATATTGGTCAACACCTCACGGAGGTCCGCGGGATCGCCCATGATCGGTGGAATGTCGCCATATCGTGGTGTTGCTGTGATGGTTCGACCTTCCCTCTGTGGGAGGTCTTTCCTCAGAGGACTGGTCACTTCCAGTGTGGCTGCGATGATATCGTTGATGTCGGTCGGAGCCATCTCATCGGTCTTGTTGATACGATTGAATTCCTGGATTCGTTTCACGTTGACTGCTCCGTCCCTTGCTGCAAGTTCTACAGCACGTAGTCTCTGTCTGGAGTCTTCGTCCTTGACGTGTTGCAGCATCAGTTGTGTGTTCCCCATGATGCCAGCAAGGGTGTTGTTAAAATCGTGGGTAACCCCGGAGGCCATCTGTCCCAGTGCGGAAAGGCGTTCTGACTGAATCAGCGTTGACCGAGTGCGGTGAAGCTCTGCGTTTGCAACCTTCAGGTGACGCGTTCTTTCTTGGACCCGCTCCTCCAGTATCACGTTCAGATTCCGGATTCCCGCGTAGTGCTGCAGGTTGTCGATCAGCATGGCGATCTGGTTTGCCATGATCTTAAGACCCGGAAGATCAAACTCCGGTATTGCGTTCGGTTCAGTGTGACTGAGGTTGCTGACACCGACCGCATGGTCACGAATTAGTAGTGGCAGGTAGATGAGGGAGCGGATACAGACGGACTGGGTATTTGTTTTCAGAAACGTCCATTCCTTTTCCACATCAGCAACCAAGATGGGTTCGCGGGATGAGATGACTTGCCCCGCGATTCCGTGACCTACCTTGAAGGTGATCCTTGCGTCACTCCTTGGTGTATTTCCAAAAGGATTTCGCGCACACTGAAGCACAAAGTCTTGCGTGTCCTCTTCTAGCAACATGATGGAACCGTTGGAGATGTCCAGCTCGTCTACCATGATTTCGAGAATGAACTCCATGGCTTCGTCGGTATTCATCTTCAGGGTGATGGCTTCGCCAAGTCGGCGCATCAGCGAGAGATCACGAATTCGGAGCTCATAGCTCCGGCTCGTTTCCTGAAGATGAGTGTCGGTGTTTCCGGACATTGAAATCTGCGTCAACGGTGGACCTCTAAGCGACGAGCTCGAAAGCCTCGTTGATCTTCTCTTCCTGTCGAATCGCTCGATTCCTGATGCCGTCGATGTCGGACGCCTGGATCCCGAGGGTCGCAAGTGAACCGGCAAAGCGAGGATCGTCGTCAGGCACCATGATTTCTTTCTCGTGAAGATTGTGGGCGATGAAATCACTGACGAAAACGGTCGCGACAGAACGCGGCCTCAGCAGTGTGTGCCGATGGGGTTGGTGATGAAACGCGATGACCTCAATGAGCTCGTTGGGAAAGTGCCAGCGATCGGAGAGCCACTTGCCGAGCTGGGCATGATGTACTCCGAAGGAGTCTTTCTCGACCCGCAACGTGGCGAGGTCATTGGCGTCCTTGCATGCGGAGAGGGCATCGATGTATTCCTCGCCCACAATCATTGTGAGAACCAGCTTGCCGATATCATGTAGCAGCGCACCAAAGTAGACCTTCTCAACAGAACTCTCCTGGTCCCGGTCACCAATGGCACGCACCGTTATTGCCGAGGTCAATGCATGAATCCAGAACGGTTCCAGCATCGTTTTGGCAATTCGGTCAGAAAACGCGCCAAAGACGCCAATACTGAGTGCGATCGTCTTGATTTCTTCAGGGTTACTCATACTCCTTTGAGTGCACCTTATTCTTATGAACTGCGCTCGAAATGGTGTTTCCCATGTTTCGGCAGTCTGATTACTGGATTCCTTGTCTAGATCATATCTGCATCTCCTGAATCTGCTTTAGCCCGGGTATCATGTCGGAGCGTCCTGCCCATGGGTTCCGCCGAGTGTCGATGGCTGGAAGAGCTCCCGCGAGTGAGACGTTGATGACCCAATTGCATTGAGGTGGTGAGAAATCGTTTAATGAAGTGAGTACGGGGGTTCGATGTGTCCTGGCAGGGGACATAGCCAGACACGCGGATCCCAAGAGAGCCCGGTTTCCTCTTTGACCCTGTTGAGCTGGCCACCGTTCGTCGGAGGCCATCATGGTTTTGTCGCTGAAGGAACGGATTGACTTACTGGGTTGGGGAAAGAAGGTAGACGGTATCCGCTGAATCATGGCGAAATTCGGACAGTACACAGAACCGGTGCTCAGGCGAAACCGTCTGGTCCGTGCACGTCCGTCTTTTCGCCACCTCGGACATCTGAAGCGCCTGCTGCCTTACGTTAGACGGCATTTGCCCTGGCTGATCGTTGTTCTCGTTGGGATGCTGACTACCCGTTTTCTGGAGGCGATGGTACCGCTGTTCATGAAAACGGCCATTGACTCGCTCGAGATTCGTGAACCCAACCTGTTTTGGCCGGTTGTTGGCATCCTTTCAGTCGTGGGGGTGCGCTTCTTTCTCAGCATGTTCACCAGCCGGCTTGTGCGGCGCGTCGGCATTGTTATCGCATACGACCTGAAGAAACGTCTGTTTCGACATATTCAGAAGATGGGTCCCATCTTCTTCAACCAGTTCAGTACAGGAGATCTGATGTCGCGTTCCTCTGGGGATGTCGGCATGGTGCGGGGTGTGGTCGCCTATGGCTGGATCCAGGTGGTGACGTTCGTTTTTTCGATTGTGATGGGCCTCTCGTTCATGACGTGGCTTTCACCTTCGCTGACCCTTGCGGTCCTGGTTCCGACACCACTGGTGGCGATCACCGGCGTCTATATGTCGCGACGTTTGTTTCCCATTGTCCGCGAACAGCGGCAAGCGATGGATGATGTCACGAGTTTTACGCAGGAAAATCTGAACGGCATTCGTACCGTCCAGGCGATGGCGCAGGAACAACGCGAGATTTCACGCTTTGAAGAGGTCAGTACCCGTTACGCCAGCATGGTCTACCGGGCCACACGATATCGTGCCCGCATGAACCTGGTGATGCCTTTTATATCGGTGTTCTCTACATTGATGATTCTGGGATATGGCGGTAGTCAGGTTCTAGCGGGGGAGATCACCATAGGCACCTTCATGGCCTTTTTCTCTTATATGGTCATGGTGACTGGCCCCGTCAGCAGTATTGGTGGCTGGCTATCTCAGTTCACGTCTGCGGCCGCGGCGACTGAACGGCTCTTTGAAGTTCTGGATTACGAGCCGGAGATCCGCAACCAATCAGGGGCAGCGGTCTCACAGACGATTGAGGGGGACATCCGTTTTCAGCAATTCAGCTATCGGTTCCCGAATTCAGATCGGGATGCGCTGACCGACATCAGCATCACGATACCGGCGGGTGAAACGGTTGCATTTCTTGGCAGTGTCGGCAGTGGCAAATCGACACTTCTCAAATCACTGGTGCGGATGATTGATCCGGCGCCTGATGCAGTGTGCATTGATGGCGTGGACATTCGCGACTATCCGATTGAGCAATTGCGTTCCCAGGTTACTTTGATTCCCCAGGATCCTTTTCTTTTTTCGATCTCGATCCACGACAACATTACATATGACGAGCCGGAGAGGGACATGCCGCCCATTCGTGACGCGGCGCGTCTCGCAGAGCTGCTGGAGACGATCGAATCGTTCCCCGCTCAGATGGACACCGTTGTCGGAGAACGGGGCATCACGCTGTCCGGCGGTCAGAAACAAAGGTCGACACTGGCACGCGGACTGATCAGGCAAGCCCGTATCCTGGCGATGGACGATTGTTTTGCCTCGGTGGATACGCGTACTGAAGAAGCGATTCTGCATCGTCTGAAGGAGGTCCGTCAGGGCCTGACGACAATACTTATCTCACATCGCGTCTCAACGGCACGTCACGCGGATCGCATCTTTGTGCTGGAATCCGGTGCCATTGTCGAGAGCGGAACGCACGAAGAGTTGATGGCGCAGGAAGGCTATTACTCGAATCTTGAGTCAATACAGAGCAACCAGGATCAGGATCGCGAACGCAAAGCGGGCTTGCTCGCCGCGCTGGAAATTAATGTTGATGGCAAGGTCACGTCATGAACGACGCGATTGATACCAGTAAAGCACAAAAGGACTATTCGGCGTTCGACGCACAGCTGACCCACAGTGCGCTCAATTTCAAGATGTTCATCAGACTGCTCGGTTGGATGAAGCCCTACAGAGTCACGTTGCTCGTCAGTGTTGTTTTCATTCTGATTTCGGCCGCAGTGTCGGTCCTGGTGCCCGTCTTGGTTGGGCGGGTCGTGATCGACCGGATTCTGTTACCAACGTCGATGTCCGAAGATGCGGCTGACTATGGTATGGGAGCCCTGGTCACGGGTGTGTCGGATGGAAGTGGACTGTCCATGTTGATGGCCGCGGTTGTCTGTTATGCGGCCCTGGTGCTTGGATCTGCGATCTGTATGTACGTTCACAGGTTGACACTTTCTCAGTCGACATTGCAGGCGCTCAGGGATCTCCGTATCGATCTGTTCAGGAAGCTGGAGACCAAACCAGCATCTTTTTACGATCACGTTTCTGTAGGACGAGTCATGACACGTCTGACCAACGACATCAGTAACCTGGTAGAACTGCTGACAGGGTTCGGTCAACTGGCAGGAGAGTTCGTACCGTTTTTCCTCGCGCTGTTCCTGATGTACTCCATCGACCCGGAGCTCACGATGGTGATGCTGGTGATCATCCCCATCGTCTCGGTGGTTGTGTATCTGTACCGTCGTATCGTAGGCGATACCTATCGAAACATGCGCAACTCTGTCTCCAACATGAACCAGTACATGCAGGAATCACTGGTCGGTATGGAGGTGGTTCAGCTTTCCGGTCGCGAGGATCTGAACGATGAGCATTATGGTGAGCGCAACAAACAGAACAGGAAATGGCAGTTTCGCGCTGCCAATATCGAGGTGGTGTACAACGCCTTTAATATGAACTTGGCCAGCGTGGCAATCGCGGCATTGATCTGGGTAGGTGGCGGGCAGGTGATGGCCGAGGAGATAACACTGGGCTCGATGGTGTTGTTTATACAGTTGATCAACATGATGATCAGCCCGGTGGTTGCTGTCAGCGGACAGTTCAACACGCTGTTTCGCGCCATGGCGTCGGGAGAGCGAATATTCCAAGCGATCGACTGGGATGAAAGTACAAAGGAACCGGAGCATCCGATTCCACTGCCAGAGGGTGTGCATGGTGAGCTTGAGTTTCGGCATGTGAACTTCGGGTACTACGACGATGAGCCTGTTTTGAAGGATGTCTCCTTCAAGGTGACAGCCGGGGAGAAGCTGGCGGTGGTGGGACCGACCGGTTCCGGCAAGAGCACCCTGATCAGATTGCTTGCACGTTTTTACGACTTTGACGATGGCATGGTTTTCCTGGATGGTGTCGACGTCAATCGTATTGCTTCCGCCGATCTGAGGGCATGCATCGGGATTGTCCTGCAGGACTTCCATATCTTCTCAGGCACGGTCATCGACAACATCACGCTTAATAACCCGACGATCAGTCGTGAGCGTGCCATTGAAGCTGCAAGAACTGTCAATGCGCACCGCTATATTGAAAACCTGCCGGAAGGTTATGACACCATCCTTTCAGAACGGGGCCAGAACCTCTCGCAAGGTCAGAGGCAATTGCTGGCCTTCGCTCGTGTTCTCGCCTTTGATCCTGAAATCCTGGTCCTTGATGAGGCTACGGCCAATATCGATACGGGTACTGAACTCATCATTCAGGAAGCACTTCGGCGCATCATGCAGGACCGCACCTCGGTTGTTATTGCACACAGACTTCAGACGATTCAGGACTGTGATCGGGTGCTCGTGCTTCACCACGGTGAAGTCCGTGAATATGGGACGCATCAGGATCTGTTGGATCAGAAGGGCATCTATTACACGCTGCACGAATTGCAGTTCCAGGACTTCCGGATAGCAGCAGAGCTGTCTGGCGGGGACGTTGTCGGGCGGACTGAGCCAGAAGACCGATAAACGCTAACGTGAAGGCGCGGCTGCGGACGTGTTCTGGTATGGATCCTGAGCGCCCAAGTCAGCACCGGTCTATCCGATACATCCATTGACGGATCGTTAGGTTGGATAGTCAGCCCGGGGACAGGGCTGGTCTAAGGGCCAGAACCTGTCAGAATGAGATCTTCAGCTGTCATCAGGACAAGGTCTGGTATGCAGTCGACGGACGGGACCGAACCCGTGAGAGGCGACGATGGATGAATTCGGTGTGTTGAACTGGTTCTAGGATCTGATGGTACTGATCATTGCGCTCGCGCTTCTGACTGCGATTGTCGTGATTGCGGTGGTGTATGCGATCGATGTGAGTCAGACATCACATGAGATACGGCGGAATTACCCGCGCATCGGTCGGTTTCGCTATGTGTTCGAGACCGTGGGTGAGTTTCAGCGCCAGTATTTCCTCGCGATGGATCGTGAAGAGCTCCCATTCAACCGGGCACAATGCTCTTGGGTCTACCGTTCGGCGAAGAACGTGGACAGTACCATCCCGTTCGGGTCGATACGTTCCATGTCTGAGACGGTCGCCGTGTTGTTTGTCAATTATCCTTTTCCACACTCGAGGAAGAGTCCTCACCACCTGAAGCGCTGACGATTGGCCCCTATTGTGAGCAGCCGTACACAATGGCGTCCATTTTCAACATATCCGGAATGAGCTACGGGGCGATTTCCAGATGAGCTATTCTCGCGTTGGCTCATGGCGCCCGAATGGAGGGATGTTGGATCAATACAGGTGAAGGAGGCGTATCACCGCACCATCTTGAGACCGACGCAGATCTTGTCGTTCAGATTAGTACAGCGAAATACGGTGTCAGAGATGCCAACGGTGCGTTATCTGACGACAAGCTCGCATCACTGGCGGCGCTGCCTCAGGTGAGGATGTCTCAGGGCGCGAAGCCAGGGAAAGGTGGAATGTTGCCAGGTGGCAAGGTGACCCAGGAAGTAGCGGACATTCGAGGCATTGCGGCAGGTGAAGATTCCATCAGCCCGAATTGTCATCCTGATATCGAGAGTGTCAGTGATCTACTGGACATGCTGCAGCATTTTCGCAATGTCACGGGAAAGCGGTGGGATTCAAGATGGTGCTAGGTGCCTGCGGGTTCCTCGACGACCTCTCCCGGGAAATCCATCGACGTGGCATCAGCTCTGCACCTGACTTTATTACTCTCGACAGCGACGATGGTGGCACTGGTGCGGCGCCACAATCACTGATCGACTATATGGGACTGCCGCTGCGCGAGAGCCTGCCCGTACTGTCCAACAAACTGATTGAGTATGATCTGAAGCGGTGTATCCGCGTTGTTGCGTCGGGCAAACTGGTAGAACCAGCCGCAGTGGCATGGGCGCTCTGTATGGATGCGGACTATGTCGTTTCCGCTCGCGGATTCATGTTCGCGATAGGCTGTATCCAGGCGCTGCAATGCAACAAGAATACCTGCCCGACTGGCATCACGACTCACAATACGCGCTTGCAGAAAGGCCTGGTGGTCACTGACAAATCCGCCCGGATGCAGAACTACTTCCTGAACATGAACCATGAAGTGGGCGTCATTGCCCATGCCTGTGGTGTGCCTGAGTCGCGCCACCTACGTCGCTACCATGCCCGAATGGTGACGGAAACCGGTACATCTCAACCGCTGGGCGTTCTCTATCCGGAACCTGCCAATGTGGCACCGGTTCTCAGTGTTGGCTACGATAAGCCCGTGATGTCCTGATTACCTGGCATCACGCAGATGTCAAGGTTTTGTAAGCTTTCGCACGCTGCGCGTCTAACAGACAAACCTTCAGCGTAAGCTTG
>MDTB01191754.1_pt1 | contig 15768 bp, 14 predicted proteins | sample 811161 | NCBI WGS metagenome assembly MDTB01 (sample SAMN05326650, study PRJNA326480) | marine metagenome | isolation source: seawater | place: Mediterranean Sea | collected 2009 | reverse complement strand
TTGAATTATTAATTTTTTTTTTATTTTTTTTACTTTATTTTATTTATTCAAATACAAATGTTTATGAGCTGAATAAACAAAGTTGTCAAAACTTACCGATTATTGTTTGTAAAAATTGGTCATCGTTTTTTTTTATTTATTTTTTTTCACTATTTTTAATATTTAAAGAATTTAATAATATTAATTTTTCAAAGATTATAATTAATACTGGTTTGCTATTTTCAATCTTAGGATTTATTTATTTCCTTTTTTTAATCTTACAGTCACAGCTAGACTTGGAAAAATATTATAATTTTACAGATAAATTAGGTGTTGGGCCTGAAATGATAAGAATTTTTCCTCATTTTTCAGTTACATATACAGAAAGTTCAAGAAATTATGAAATTTTTCCAATTTTAATAGCTAAACTATTTATTATTTATGAAATAATAAAATCAGAAAATAAAAAAATTAAATTAAAAAATTTACTTATTTTTTCATTCTTAAGTATATTTATTTTTTTTTCGTACTCTAGATTGATTTGGATCATGGATGGTATAATGATTTTATCGATAATTTTTTTCTACAAAAAAAAATTATTAATTTTAAAACTCTCTGTAATTAATATTTTCATAATTTTAATATTTACTTCTTTTTTTACATATATTTATAATTTTTCAAAAACTTTAAATTGGGAAAGCAATCAAAATATTAGAACTAATATCGCATATTACACCTTGGGAAGAGTTTCTACATTGTTTTCAAATAACCTCTCAAATTATTTCCATAAAAAAAATGAAAAAGCTTGGTTTTATTATGCGCCTGAAGAAATCAAATTAGATATAGCTAATAATAATTTTGCATCTGAAAAAAATAAAAATGAGATTTTTGAAAATCAAATCAAAGATTTCATGAGTTCTAGTTTCAATAGCAATGAACAAAGAAAATCAATTTATACGGAAGGTATAAAAAAGTTTTTTGAAAAACCATTAGGGTATGGTGTTATGTCAGTTCCAGTTAGAGGATCTAATGCAGAAAGTGGAATTTTACAAGTTGCGCTAGAAGTAGGAGTTATAGGATTATTTTTATTTTTAATAATTTTAATTTATCCATTAAAAATAATTTTAAGGTCAAAAAATATCTTCAATTTAATATTGTTTACCTTTTGTTTGGTTATAATTATATCGCAAATTTTTACTGTATATTTATGGTATAATTTTCTTTGGTTTTATTTGAGCCTAATTTTTGGTCTGATTAAGAAATTAGATATCAAGAAAGAAAAGAGCATATAAATTGTTATTACGAAACTTGCATTAATCGCAATATTAAATAGTAGTTTTGAAGGCAAAATTAAAAATGATGAGAAATTTACTAATAAAATTTCTCTCACCCCTATGCCATTAAATGTAAAAAAAGATAAAGAAATTAACAAATTAGTTATTGGTATTAGTAAGAATAAAACATTTATATCTATTTCTGTAAATTGTATAAAAAATAAATAATATAAATAAATAGACAAAAACTGAGTGATAACTGAAAAAATAATAATAAAAATAATATGATAATAATTATTTGTAATTTTTTTTAATAAAAAACTAAATTCATAATTTAAATAATTAATATATGGCAAATATGACAGTTTAATAAAACAAAAAAAAATAAGTAAAAAAATAATAATAATTACAAATAAAATTTTTAATTTTTCATTTTCAAAATTAAAATAAACTCCAATAGAAATAACAATTAGAATTGATATTAATGAAAAAAATTTTTCAGTTAATATTAAAATAATCATCTGTCTAAATTTTAATCTTGACGTCCTTAAATTCAAAAATCTAAAAATTTCTGAACCACCAGAAAAAGAAATATTTGCAAAAGAAGTAAATTTAAAACTAAAATTTATTGATTGAAGAAATTTAATTTTTTGATTTAAACTTTTAGATAAAATATACCATCTTAAAGAAAGAATAATTTGATTTGTTAACAACAAGCAAAAAACTAATATATAAAAATCATAATTAAAGATTTTAATAAAATCTGTAGATAATCTCTCATTAATAAAATATAATGAAGTAAAAAGTAATATACTTGCAATTAATATCTTAAGAAAAAAAATCATATGAAAATCTTAATTTGTGTTGAATTTTATGATCCTCATGTTGGCGGAGCTGAAAAACATTGTAAACTTATAGCAGAATATTTAAATAAAAATAATTGTAAAGTAGAAGTAGCAACAACATTTATAGGTAAAAGAGATAAAGAAAAAATTAATGGGGTAAGAATTAATGAATTTAAAATAAACGGAAATCTTATAAGGGGTTACTCTGGTGAAATAACAAATTATCAAAATTTTTTAATTAATTCTAAATTTGATAAAATAATTTTTTATGCTGCCCAACAATGGACTTTTGATTTATCTTTGGAAATAATAGATAAAATCAATTCTAAACTCATACTTATTCCATGTGGTTTTTCAAAATTAAATAATATTTTTTATAAACCTTATTATTTATTACTAAAAAATAAATTAAATAAATTTGAAAAAATAATCTGTCTCTCAAAAAATTATCAAGATTATCATTTTTGTAAAAAATATTATAAAGGAAAAATCAATGTAATTTACAATGGATCTGAAAATATTTTCTATGGAAAAAAAGGGTTTAGAAAAAAATTCAAAATTCTAAAAGATGAAATAATGATTTTATACTTATCGAACCTTAAATTTATGAAAGGTCAAGATAGATTAATAAATATTGTCAAAAAAATAAGAAAGAGAAAAATTTCTTTAATATTTATACACGCTAACAATCCATCTTTTTTATACTGGATTTATATAAAAATATTAATTTTAATGACTAGTTTAAATAAAAATTTAAAAATAAAAATTTTAAAAAATATAAAGAACACAGATAAAATTTCGGCACTTTCAGAATGTGATTATTTTATAGGTACATCTCGTCTAGAATGTTCGCCCCTTATTATGTTTGAAGCTATGGCAGCAGGAAAAATTTACTTAGGAACAAATGTTGGTAACTGTATGGAAATTCAAAAAAAAATCAAAACTGGCTTCATTTCAAACGATTTAAATCAAATTAAAAAAAAGATTGAATATATGCTCAACAAGAAATCTCATTCAGATAAAAAAATATCTACGAAAATTTATTCATTTTTCAAAAAAAATCATGATTGGAAAATTATTCTCAAACAATATAAAGAATTAATTACTCAAGCTTAGTTTTTTAAGTTCTTCTGTCATCATTTCTTTAATAAGATGTTCTATTGTATACGATGATTTCCATTTTAATTTTTTTCTAGCTTTAGATGCATCACCTTTTAAATGGTGGAGCTCATTTGGTCTAAAAAATCTTTTATTTACTCGAACTAAAACTTTCCTAGTTTTTTTATCGAAGCCAATTTCCTTAATGCCTTTGCCCTTCCACACAATATTAATATTAATAAATTTAAAACACTTTTCTATAAAAAATCTTACGGAATAACTTTTTCCTGTTGCTAGAACAAAATCTTCAGCTTTTTTATACATCGAAATTAAGTACATACCCTCTGCATAATCCTTTGCGTGACCCCAGTCTCTCATTGCATCTAGATTTCCTACTGTAAAATAATTTAATTTATTTAAATAAATTTGTGAAATTGCTCTTGTGATTTTTCTTGTTACAAATGTTTCACCTCTTAAGGGACTTTCATGATTGAATAATATTCCATTTGAGGCGTGAATTTTAAAAGCATCTCTATAATTTTTAGTTATCCAATAGGAATATAATTTTGCAGTTCCATAAGGACTGACTGGTTTTAAAACAGATTTCTCATTTAAAATTTTATTTCCATGATTTCCAAACATTTCAGAAGTTGAAGCTTGATAAAACCTTGTTTTATTTTGAAGATTAAGTATTCTTATTGCTTCGAGTATCCTCAATGTTCCTAATGCGTCAGCATTAGCTGTATACTCTGGTGTTTCAAAACTTACTTTAACGTGAGACTGTGCTGCAAGGTTATAAATTATATTTGGTTGAATTTTTTTAATTATTGAAATTAGATTAGTACCATCTGTCATATCTCCATAATGAAGAAAAAACTTATTTCTAAACTTTTTGTTGTTGTAAATAACATCTATTCTATCTGTTTTTATAAGAGAACTTCTTCTAATAAGACCATGTACGATATATTTTTTTTTTAACAATATTTGAGCCAAGTAAGCTCCATCTTGTCCTGTTATACCTGTTATAAATGCTATTTTTTTCATTTAATTATTGATTAATCTTAACATTTTGTAAAATATTTTAAACAATGAGTATCTATAGGTCTTTTTATCAAATACAATAAAATTTTCTTTAAAAGATATATGATGAATTCCATCACAGTTATTATCAATATATTTAGGATAAATTGTAAAAAGTAATTTTTCTTTATAATTTAATTTGTTTATTTTTTGAATTAAATTAATTTTTAATTCCTTTCCATATGAATTTTCACAATTTTGAGCTGGTCTAAAATATTTTTTGTTGAAAGAAATAATTGATCCTGCTGGTCTACAATTTATATCATTATTTTTTATAATTGGATTTTGTTTATGTGCATTCCAATTTTTTAAATTTTTAGAGTGATAAAGATATAAATTTTTATTTTCATCATGTCCTTTTTTTCCAAAAAATAGCCAAAATGAATTTTTAATTTTGATCAATGTTGGATCTATCACATTAAAATTGTTTAGATACTCTGTTTTATTTTTTAATTTCTGTCCTTTAATTTCATAAAAAAAATTTTTTTTATGTGCGCTCATTTCAGGGAAAATATAATTTTTTTTTCCTATCAAATTTAAAGATGGATAGGAATAATGCTTACCTTTAAGTAAATTGGTTAAATAATATTTATTTTTTCTAAATTCATAATTTATCAATGAAATCTTTCCACCTTTAAAAAAAGAATATTCCTCTAAAATAATTAAAATTTTTTTTTTATTAACTTTTATTATAAATGGATCAGCAAAAAAACTAAATCTAGGATTTTTAATTTGAATATGATTTTTTAAAACTTCACCTTTTGAATTTAAAAATTTTTTAAAATTTGATTTACTAATTGCGATATGCCAAATCTCAATTCTAAATAATTTGTTGAATAAAAATTTGATCATGTTTTTAGAATTTTTTTTAATTTCAAAATAAATGCTAAATATTTTTTATTTGTGAAAGAATAAATTTTTTCACTACTGATATTAAAATTTTTTTTATAATTTTCTCCACCAGGACCAAGTATAAATTTGTCATATCCATTCTCTTTTTTAATTTGAATTAATCTACATAGATGATTATTTCCAAAGGAATATTTGTAATAAGAGTTATTAAAACACGGTATAAAATAATAATATTTATTTTCAATATTAACACCAAGAACAACAGATAATAATGTTTTATTTAAAGTTAATTGAGAAATTTCAAGTCTACTATCATTTTTATAAAGTGAAAAAAATATTTTTAAATTTTCGGATAAAATTTTTTTATTTTTTAAATTAATATTTTTATTTTTTAATATGAAATTATTTAAATCTTTTAAATTAACTTTATCTGAAACTAATTTTATATCATTGTGATCAAAGTTATTTTGATTAAAAAATTTTCTCAATTTAAAATTTAGGTCTTTAATAATCTTATTTTTTAAATCTCTAGATTTCCATATTGTACTTTTCTTAAGACAAATACTATTCGTTTCAAAACGACTTACTTCTATTAACTTGATATTTTTAAATAAAACATAAGTTTTGTGATCTAAATTATTAAAATATAAAGGCATTTCAGTAATTTTTATATTTGATAAAATATAAGTTAGATCATTTGCCAATTGCTCGTTATCTTTATAATTATGAGACAAGCAATTTTCCTCATTAAAATGTGGAGAACCTACAAAACCAAAAAATTCTTTCAAAAAATATCTAAAAGAATGCAGGGGTAAGAAAATATAATTATTTTTATTTTTTGAAAAAATAATTTTAAATTTTTTTTTAGGGAAAATCTTCATCATAACTTCAATAAAATCATACGATTGATAAAAATTATTTTGATCAATCTTTGATTTAATTTCCTCCTTAAAAGTTTGGAGCTCAATTAAATTTGAAATTACTTTAATAATCAAAATGTCTCGCAGTTATTAAAAAAAACTTTTTTAAAAATTTTTTCTTTATCAATTACAGTTATATTTTTAATATTTAAGGATAGAAGCTTAAAATTAATATCTTTATTTCTTTTAGAGATAAATTTTTTAAAATTACTTTTTTTGCTAAAAATATCCACTTCTTCATCTTTTATTATAACGCATCGTTCATTAATATTGTAAATATAAACGTTTTCTAAATTTAAATTATGTAAATTATTTATGTAAGAAGCTACGTTTATTTCATAAAAAGTTGTTTTTAGATTATTAAACAAAAAAATATTTTTTACATCATTATTTAAATTTACAAAATTATTTATTGTGTCAAAACTTTTTTTTTGATTGTTTGATACTTCAAAAAAATAATAAGAAGTGTTTAGGTAACCAAATAGAACAAAAGTATATAATAGAAATTTTAAATTTTTTTTTTTCTGTAAATTTAATAAACTTAAAATAAAAAATGTTATTAAAATCACGTATAAAGTTGGTATCAAAAAAACTCTTCCATTTAAATCTGAAAAAGATAAGGGATATCCACCCAAATTATAAATTATAATGGTAACAATTATAGATAATATAAAATATAAAAAATATTTCTTTTTAATTAGGGGCAAATATGACTTGAATTTTATAATTGCATACAAACAAAAAAATAAAATAATTATTGAAAAATAGTTAAAAGTAAAAAACAAAGAATATATAAAATAATAAATATCTAGAAGTGCAATATTAAATATATTCTTATAATTTAGAATAAATCCAACATTTTTATTAGATACACTTAATACAGTTATCAATACTAAAAAAAAAATCAGTGATTTTACTATAATTATTTTTTGAAATTTTTTTTTACTAATAGTTTTTTTTCAAGGAAAAAGTAAAAAATAAAAATATTAACTAGAAAAAGTCCAGCATAAATTTCATACTGAAAAGCTAGAATTGTTTGAATAACAAAATAAAAAACTAAATTTTTAAAATTTTGACTAAATATTAAATTTAAAGAAAACATATACAAACAAAAAAAAGAAATTGGTATAACTGAGCTTCCCCAAGCAGTAATTGAGGACATTCCAGGGAAAATAAGAAATAAACTAATGATAAAAATATCTAAATCTTTATCACTTTTAACATTTGAAAATAATTTATTGAGATTTCGGATTAATTGAAGCAATAAAAAACAAGAGATAAAAAGTAAAATAATTATTAAAATTCTATATAAAATTATATTGAAGTTAAATTTGTTAAATAACAAGCATATCAAGCTGTCATAAATAATTCTATTATCTGTAAAATCAGAAGTATTAAAATTTTTTGAACAATAATCCAGCCACCAGAAATCATCATTATAAATAGTAAAATTTAAATTAAAAAAAACTATAGATATTGATGAAATGATTAAATATATATAATTTTCATTTAATATTTTAAATTTGATCATTTAAAAATAATAGTTAATACATTGAAAAATATCTATTTAAAAAATTTTTCATACTTGGCAATAATTTTAATTGCTTTAACTTTATTAATATTTTTACCATATATTATAAACGGTGGTATCATCTACGATGATTGGTCGATATTTGAATTACATTTTTTAAAATTAAAATATTTAGATATTTTAAAAGATTGGTTTTTTGGAAGTCATTACACTAGGCCTGTTGGATCATTATACATTTCTTCAATTGGTTTCATTTTTAAAGGTAAAATTTACCTATACATAATTAATAATACAGTAATAATTTTTTTAACAGCAATAATACTTTCAAAAGCAATATCAGAAAAATATTCATTGAAAACTGCTTTCATATTTTCAATTTTATTTTTATCACCCAACCTTTCTAGCACAAATATTTTTAGTCCTATTGAGCAATCACAAGGAAATTTAGCTAATTTAATTTTTTCGTTCAGTATTTATTTTTTGATGAAATATCAAAAAAATCATCAAAATATAAAATATAAAATTTATTCTTACTTGTTTATAGTTTTATCTCTATTAACCTATGAAACTACTATAGTACTTATTCCACTTTTTGTTCTTTTAAATAATGGATTTAAAATTAATCTAAATAATAAAATAAGATTATCAAATTTTAAAATTTTATTTCCAATTATAATATTTTGTTTGTTTGTATTTTTATATCAAACTATTTCAACACAAATATTATCAAATTTAAAATTATTAGGTGGTCATGATGTTTACAAGTTTGGTTTTTTTGAAGGTGAATTTTTATCAGATATATTTAAATACAGTTACAAACCAATTACAATATTATTAATTGATATACCTAGTTTGTATATAACATCTATCTTAAAAGTATTTGATTTTAGAATTTTGTTGAATAGCGTTTTAATTTCAATCTTAATTTTTTTTATTTGCTTTTTAGATAAAAATAATGATTTAAAAAATAATACCGAAACAAAAACAAATATTTTTATATTAGCTTTTTTGTCATACAGTCTTTTAGTAATGATTCATATTATAGGAACTTCTGTTCCCAACATCAATGGATACAATAATAGATACTTTGTAAGTTTTAATATTACTTTTTCTTTATGCATTTCTTTATTAATTTTTAATCTAGTAAAATTAAAAAAATATAAAAGTATAACTATTTTTTTAACATTTGTATTTATATCATTGCATATTTATACATTCATGGTTCAAAGAGATAACTTTATTAAAGTCCATCAAGTTCAAAACGAAATAAAAGAAGAACTAATGAAAATGGATTTAAGTGAGAAATCGATTGTATTTGCAAATATACCAACCTATTTGATTAATAATTTCAATAATGAAACAATTTTTTCCAATGAAGTTAATGATTGGCCAAGAGCTGTAAGGTACTGGAGTAATAAAAAGATTTTCAGTGAAAGAATTTATGAAGATAAAAATTGTGAAAGTATTTTGAGATATGAAAATAAATCCTTTTTCTCAATGCGCCCAAGTAGATCAAAAAGAATTAAAAATAAAACCTTACAAAAATTATTTGAAAAATATCCAGAAAATATTGATTTGAATGATTTTAAAAACTTCTATGTATTTAAATTTGAACAAAAAAAAGTTCCTAAAATTAAAAAAATTGAAATTTCAAATTTAAATAAACAATTGAAAGAAATTTTCAGTTGTCACTATTAAACTTTAAACAATTAAAATTTCTATATCTTATAAAGTAAATAATATAAGCAAAAAATATTGAGTTATATTTTCTTTGAATTTTAAAAAATTCACAACTTGAAATTCTTTTATTAGAAGAAATTCCATTTAATCTAAAATTTGAAAAAGTAAAATTTAATTTTTTAAAAACTTTATTTAACTTTTTTAATTTTAAAAAAAAATCATAATCTGCTGAAATTTTATAACTCATATCATAAATTATATTTTCATAAATTTTTTTTTTTACATAAGTGCTTTGATGTGGAATAGACATGAAATAGTTTAGTAAGTTATGGTTTCCTTTATTTTTATATAATTTTGTATTTTCATTGTAAATATTTTGATCACCATAAAAAACATCACAATTTTTTAAATCTTTGTAATTTTCTTTGATTCTTTTTACTGTAAATTCTTCCAGCCAATCATCTGAATTAACAAAACAAATAAATTCACCATTAGCATAATTTAAAGCTTTGTTCATAGCATGATAAACTCCTTCATCATTTTCACTTTTATAAAAATCAATTTTTTCATTAAAAGACTCAATAATTTCATGAGTTTTATCAGATGAGTTTCCATCAATGATTATATATTCTATTTCTGAGGTTTTTTGTTGAATAATACTTTCAATACATTGGCTTATATTTTTATCTGCATTTAAACAGACTGTTATATAAGTAATAATTTTCCCCATAAAAGTTCAGTTAAAATAAAAATAGTTTTTTTAATTGGTACATCTCATTGATATTGAATTTTTTAATAATTTTTTTTAAATTTATTATGTAATAATACATTTATAAATTTAACTGATATGAATATCAAATGATATTTAAGAAATTACTTAAAGGTGAAATCTTAGAATTTGATATTTTTTCATTAATAAAAAAAAACAAGACTAGCCTAATATATTTATTTTTTTTACGAATATACCATTTACTTTATAAAAAATTTCAAAGACTATTATTAAAGCCAAAACAAAGAAGAATATTTCAAAAAATTGAAAAATTTATTTTTAAAAATAAAAATAAAAACTCTAATCAGATAAATAAAGATATAATTAAAAAAAATAGTGAATTAAAAAAAAATAATTTCATTTTTTTTGAAGAGATTTTTGAAAAAAATGAAATTAAAAATCTTAAAATAAAATTCGAAAATGAAAAAAATTTAATTGACGTTTATACAGATAATAAAAACTTTTCATGCCAGAAAAGACCAATATCAGCAAGGATGGGGTATATACCAACAGAACATATTTTTAATGATGAGATAGTGCTTAAAGCTGCAAATAATGAAAAACTAGTTTCACTTTTAGATAATTATTTTAATTGTAAATATTCTCTTGATTGGGCTTGGGCTTGGTGGTCATTCGAAAGTAAAGAAAAAGATCATGGTCCTCAAAATTTTCATAGAGACTATGAAAGTTTAAATTTTATTAAAGTTTTTGTATATTTAACTGATGTAATGAATAATGATGATGGTTGTCATGAATTTGTTTTGAGCTCATCTTATATAAATCAATTTTATAAGCGAAAAAGATTTGATCAAAATTACATCAAAAGTAAATTTAAAAATAGTGTAATAAAAATTTTTGGGAAAGCAGGCACAACATTTATAGTTGATACGTATGGTATACATAGAGGTGTAAAACCTAAAGCAAAGGATAGATTGGTACTTTCACTTCTATATTCAGTATTTCCCTCAAACAGAAGTCCAAAAATTCCTCCATTAAATTTTTCTGAACTCAATAATAAAAATCTTTATACAAAAAATAAATATTTGAATAGATTATTTATTAATTTTGATAGATAATTTAAACTTAAATATTATTTTTAAAATTTAAATTATTTCAATCTCATGTAAAATGTCATTATATTTCCATAAAAAGGGGGAGATTTTTTTCTTTTATCCTTCAATCTAAGAAAATTTTTTATGTTAAAATGTTCAGTTTTAAAATAAGGATAATCTATATGCAAAATCTCAAAACCCATCTTATCCAACATTCGGTACATACTAAAATCAGAAAATAGAGAAATGTGTGTTTTATCATGAAACATTCTATAGTTCTTACCAAATAATCTTGCACACCCACTGTCAAAATTCGGTGTACCAATTATAATGATCGAATTTTTTTTACATAAACCTTTAATATTATCTATTAATTTCTCTGGTTTACTTAAATGCTCTATTACATGATAAGAAAATATTAAATCAAATTTACCCAAGTTTGGTAATTTTTTTTCTAAGTCATAATTAAATATTTTACCATATTTATCAGAGTATTTGTTTAAATTTTTTGAAATTTCAATACCAACTTTATTCCAATGATTGGGAAACGCTGATAAGAAGTATCCAAAGCCAGAACCTAGGTCAATTAATTTTACTTTATTTTTATTTTTGAATTTATATTTAATAAAATTAATTTCATTTGTAAGATCATTTAGTTTTTTATCTCTTTCGTTTGATAAATTTCTTTTTTTTCCATCAGGATCTCTGTGATTTAATAAATCCCAATACTTATCTCTCTGAAATATACTTCTTACTTTTTTTCTTTTCTTAACTTTCAAGTAAAATTTATTTTTACTTAATTTATGAAATTTTGAAAAAAACACTAATTATATAATATTTTTGATTAAAATTATTCTATTAACCATACTTATAAAGTTTACTCACAAAATTTCAAATTATATAAAACAAAATTGAATATTAAGTTTTAAAATTTACAATATTTTTTTTATAAGACAAAAAATTAATTTCTTATGTTTAATTTTCTTTTATAATAATTAAGATCTTTAATATCATTAATTTCTCTTGAAATTTTACTTACTTCTGAAGTTCTGATTTTATATCCATTTTCAATAAATTGTAACCATTCATTTTCCTCAGATTTTGATAATTTTTTATTTTTAAATTTAAGTGTATTTTTTAAAGCACTATATTTTAAACATACTGGACCATGATGTACTTTATATTTAAGATTTAAATTGTAATTTGATGGTAAAGGTGATCTAGAGATATAAATAATATCATTATATACATCCGTAACAATTTTGGGAATTTTAGACGATTTTATTACTTTTTGATCCTCAGTTTTGGTGTGAACAGTTGCTCCAGCATGATTGTTTGATTTAAAAATTTTTTTATAATTTTCAATAGTTGTGTCTATACATTTTTTTGAAATAAATGGAAAATCACATGATACAATCAAATAACCATTAAATTTTTTATTTATTTTATCTATGTTATTAGCACATCGGTCAGTGCCAGAATGATAATTACCCTTTGTAAAAATTATATTTAAATACTTATCTCTTAGATGATTGGATACTTTTATTGAGTCTGTAAAAACAAATATATTTTCTTTTTTTATAACTTTTAGTACTTGCTCTATTGTTCTTTCTAAAATTGATTTATTTTTAAGAGTTATTAAAGGCTTTCCTGGTAATCTTTTCGACTTGTATCTTGCAGGAATTAAAACACAAATTTTATTTTTCATAATTAAAAACCTCAACGTTTTTGCAAAATATTTCAAAATTGTCAAAATCTAAATTATATTTTTTTTTTGGTAACTTTTTTTTAAGATTTTGCTTTATAATTTTTTTTATTCTATTTTCAGATTTTTCTTCTAAGTAAATTTTATCTAAATTGAATTTTCTACGAAAAAAATAATCATAGTTTTTTATAAAATTATTAAATTTTCTTGAGGTTATTTGAATAACAGGTTTATTAAAATTAATTGCTTTAAATATAGCTGATGAATGATGTATCATTACAAATTTACAATTCATTAAAGATTTATTTTTTTGAATAAAATTTTTTTTTATTTTGTATGTTTTATAATCTTTATTTAAATTTTTAATATTGTAAGAAGGATGAGCAATTATATGAGTATCTAGATTGTAAATTTTTTTAATTATATTAAAAATATTTAATAAATTTTCAAAATAATAATTTTTATTTATGGGCTTATAACCAAATCTAATTTGATCTTTATGATATGGTAAAGCAATATCAATAAAACAAAAAAAATTATTTTTTTTAATTTTTGTTAAATTATATATTTCATCAAATGATTTATCTTTTATTTTTATAAATTTTTTAAATTTTTTAGTAACAAAATTTATACCTAAAAAGGATTTTTTTTTATTTTTCCAATAATATATTTCATCATTATTAGAAGAAAAAAGAATATCAATTTTTTTATATATATTTATAAAAATTAAAAAATTAAACAATCTAGTATTCAGCTTTTTGAGAAAAAAATTAAATCTATTTTTAAAAGTTATTTGATTATTAAAATCTGATTTCGTAAAATTTTGATGGGCATGAAAATAAATAATGGGTACTTTAAAATATTTAAATATCAATAATAGGTAAAAATATCTATTTGTCTCAGTAATATTTAATATAACTGGAAACCTGTTTTTTCTAAAGTATTTATAAAAATATAAAAATTTATTAGAAGTTAAGAACTTTTTTTCTGATTTAATATTAATAAATTTAACTTTATATTTATTATCTAGTTTATTGAAAAACTTAGGATAATAATTATGCAATTTAAACCTATTGTTTTCAGATAATATAGTAATTCTCATAAAAGGTTGATATTAATTTTTTTTTAAAATGAAGATAATATTTTTATTTTTTCAAACAATCAAATCACTAATTGCTGATATTAGACATAGTTATGAATCAAATAAACACTTCAAAACAATTGAATTTGAAAAATATATAAAAAATAATTACGCAAAATGGAATGAATTAGATGAAAAAATTTTTGGAAGTGAATTAATAGCAATAGACTGTACTAATTTCCATCCTATGAATTTAATACAAAATCTTATTTTAGCAAAATATTTACAGAAAATTTATAAGAAAGAAATATTAGTCATAGATAAAGTTAAAAATAAATACAGAAGTAGTCTCTATAAGAGTTTTAATATTACCAACATCACTTATATAACAAATTTAAATCCAATTAATCATTATTATAAAAATTTGAAACTTTTCTTCTCTTTGACAAAAAAAATTAAAGATATTGATCAGTTTATAGATTTAAAATTAGATGACATTGAGATTGGAAAAGTTAGCTATGATGATTATCTGAGAAATTCTTTTGAAGGAACTGCTAATAATATAAATTATAAACTTTTATTTTATTTATTTAAAAGTATATGCTCATATAACGAAATACAAAAAATATTTAAAATCTATAATATAAAATACTATGTCACACATGAAATTCAATTCAATCCGGAAGCAATTATTTTTCAACTTTTTTTAAAAAATAAAATTAAAATCTTTTGTAAGGGTATAGGACAAACTAAGATAGGTCTTAGATTATTTAAAAATTTTTCTCAAAGAAGATATAATAGAGCTAGTTTAAGTAAAAATACTTATTTGAAACTTTTACAAAGTTCTAAAAGAGATACGTTTATAAAAAAAGGTGAAGAACAAATATTAAGTAGATTTAAAAATAAAAGAAATTTAAATGATATATTTGATCTCACATTCGCTTTTAATCCAGAAAAAAAAGTAGTCAACAAAGACTACATTTGCAAGATATTTGGTTGGGATAACAAGATACCAATAATAGTAGTATTCGCAAATAATATTTTTGATGGTGTATTTGAAAAAAGAATATCAATTTTTCAAGATAACTATATTTGGCTTCAAAAAACATTAAAATATTTATGTGAAAATAAAAAAATAAATATTTTAGTTAAAAAGCATCCTACAGAATATGAGATTACAAAACTGAAAGATAAAACTGAGATAATTGTTGATAATTATAAGTTTAGAAATAATAATTTAAATATATTCCCTAATGAAATACACCCAAGCTCAATATTACAATTTGCTAAATGCGTCTTCACAGAACATGGAACAGCAGGATTAGAATACTCCTGTTTTGGAATACCAGCTATTGTGACTGGTGATGCTATTTATTATAGAACTGGTTTTGCGTTCGAACCAAAAAATATTGATGAATATAAACAACTTATTTATAAAATTCACGAACTACCTAAATTAAACGAAGATCAAATTAAAAAAGCTAAATTATTTGCATTTTATGATATAGAATTAAGCAGAGTTGAAACAAAACTAAATTCCTATATTAATACTACTGGTAACAACATTAACAATGAATATTGGAATAATTTATCACTCAATTTAAAGGATTTTAATTTTGAGAATTGCAAATTTTTTAAAATGTTAAATACAATGTTAAAAAATAAAAATTATAATATTCTAAATTTTGATGAGCTATAAATATGTTTAAATTTTTAAATAAAAAGGTTGTTTTAATCACTGGCGGAACAGGTTCATTTGGAAAAAAAGCTGTAAATTTTTTATTAAATAAGACAAAAATAAAAAAAATAATAATTTTATCCAGAGATGAACAAAAACATCATAAATTTAATTTAACACTGCCTCCTAAAAACAGATTAAAGGTTAGATTTTTTATAGGTGAT
>MDTB01144019.1_pt1 | contig 15772 bp, 10 predicted proteins | sample 811161 | NCBI WGS metagenome assembly MDTB01 (sample SAMN05326650, study PRJNA326480) | marine metagenome | isolation source: seawater | place: Mediterranean Sea | collected 2009 | reverse complement strand
TATTGCTATGGACGAAGGCCTGCGATTTGCCATTCGAGAGGGCGGTCGAACAGTAGGTGCGGGCGTCGTATCATCAATTATCGAGTAGTAATGTTAATGGCGACGTATTTTAGTGTTGTAAATTTGTCAATAGTATTACCGAAGGTTAAGGGGTATAGCTCAGTTGGTAGAGCGGCGGTCTCCAAAACCGCAGGTCGCGGGTTCGAACCCTGCTGCCCCTGCCATACTACCCTGAGGCAGACTTCTGAGGCTCTATCGCCCGCTTAAGTTCCAAGTATATTGCGGTTTTAAATTGAAAGTAAACGTAATGGCAAAGACTAACCCAGCTAGATTTATCCAAGAAGTCCGCCAAGAGACCACGAAAGTAACTTGGCCCTCGCGCAAGGAAACTGGCATCTCAACAGCTATGGTTTTCGTGTTTGTGATTGTCGCAGCCGTTTTTTTTATGGGTGTTGATTGGTTGCTTCAGACCGGTGTCAAAGCTGTTCTCGGTATTGGAGGATAATCCCATGGCTTTACGTTGGTACGTCGTTCATGTGTATTCCGGTTTTGAGAAAAAAGTTGCGCAATCGATTGAAGAACAAGTTAGTCAGTTCGGCATGGAAGATTATATCGATCAAGTTTTGGTGCCAATGGAAGAGGTCGTTGAGATGCGGAGGGGTGCAAAAGTAAATTCTGAAAGAAAATTTTTCCCAGGTTACATATTGGTTCACATGGAATTAACTGACGAATCTTGGCATTTAGTAAAAAACACTTCGAAAGTGACAGATTTTCTTGGTGGACAAGGACGCCCACAGCCTATTACAGATGAAGAAGCGGGCCGTATTCTGTACCAAGTACAGGAGGGAGTTGACCGACCGAAACCGTCTGTTATTTTCGAGATCGGTGAGCAAGTGCGGGTGTGTGATGGCCCCTTTAATTCATTCAATGGGATGGTAGAAGACGTTGATGAGGAGCGATCACGTCTAAAGGTGGCTGTGTCGATTTTTGGACGGTCAACTCCTGTAGAATTAGAATATACACAGGTTGAAAAACTTTAAGGCTTTATCTCACTGGTCTGGGAGCATATAAACCACAAACAAGTCGTGGGAGGCTAGCCATATGCTGAACCACGGACTCAGATTAGGCTGACTAAATACTGTGAGCCGGCAACCAATATTTACTGAGAGAGATAATGGCAAAAAAAATCGCTGGATATGTTAAGTTGCAAGTGCCCGCGGGACAAGCGAACCCTTCCCCACCAATTGGTCCTGCGTTAGGGCAGGCAGGTTTAAATATTATGGAATTCTGCAAGGCTTTCAATGCCGAGACCCAGAGCATGGAGCAAGGCATGCCGATCCCCGTTGTGATAACAGCCTTCCAAGATCGAACCTTCTCTTTCATAACGAAAACGCCGCCGGCCAGTTATTTTTTAAAAAAGGCTGCGCAGCTCTCAAAAGGTTCCGGCACTCCGGGGCGCGATACCGCGGGTCGTGTGACGATGGTGCAGGTACGCGAGATTGCAGAGAAAAAAATGGTAGACTTGAATGCGCATGACATTGACCAAGCATGCAAGATGATCATCGGCTCAGCCCGATCCATGGGTATTGTGGTGGAGGGCATAACTTAATGTCTCGCAAAGGAAAGCGTCTGAACATAGCCTACCAAAGTGTCGACCGGGATAAGAATTACGGTCTCGGCGAGGTTGTAAAAATTATTAAGGATGCGGCCTCTGCAACTAGCTTTGATGAGACAGTTGAGGTTGCTATAAATCTTGGGGTGGATCCTCGTCATGCGGATCAGATGGTGCGTGGCACGGTATCGCTACCCCACGGAACCGGAAAGTCGATGCGCGTTGCGGTTTTCGCAAAAGATGATAAGGCTGAAGAGGCGAAGACCGCAGGTGCTGATTTAGTTGGCGCCGAAGACTTGGCTGAGAAGATTCAGAGTGGAAACATGGACTTTGACAGGTGTATTTCAACTCCTGACATGATGGCCGTGGTTGGCCGGTTGGGTAAAGTTCTTGGCCCAAAGGGTTTAATGCCAAATCCAAAACTGGGGACCGTTACTACTGATGTGGCAGCAGCAGTTCAGGCCGCCAAAGCCGGGCAGATTGAATTTCGAGTTGAAAAACAGGGAATTATACACGCGGGCGTTGGTAAGGCTAGTTTTAGTGCCGAGGCATTGAAGGAGAATATTTCTGCATTCGTGTATGCAATTATCAAGGCAAAGCCATCGGGCGCAAAGGGAATTTATATGAAAAAGGTATCCGTTAGCTCAACAATGGGGCCGGGTGTTAAGCTGGATGTGGGAACTATGGACGTAGCGTAAGTATTTTGAGTGTATTTTATTCGATTGGTCGCATGTGCGGTCATTGAAGGCGGGCGTAGCTGAAAATCGCTATGTCCAACCTGTCCGAGACCGCAGGTGCCTCATCCCTCGTTTTAGGGGTGGGGCGTAATTACAAGATCGCCTGCGTAGACAAATGTGAAGTTGGATTTGGGCCGTATCACGAACGGTTTAAAAAGCAGCTTGAGTTTGTTGCACGGGGCAGGAGAATGGGTTCTTGAAAATTGGCTTTTGGAAGGCCGGTTACAGGAGCCTTTAGTGCAACGGCAAGGGTCGCGCCAAAAAAGGGGCTCTTGCTATAACTGGAGACGATTGTTGGATCGAGCAGAGAAATCAGAACTGGTCGCATCTCTTCATAAAATATTTGAAGAGTCTACTATGATCGTGGTGACCCATTATTCCGGGCTAACGGTCAGAGAGCTTGGGGATCTCAGAGGGCATATGCGTGAGGCGGGTGCGGCGTTCACAGTGACCAAAAATCGGCTCACGCGTCTCGCCCTGAAAGACACGAAATTTGAGACTTTGTCCAGTATGTTTACCGGGCCTACGGGTATAGCGTACTCGGGTGATCCAGTAGCAGCGGCTAGGGTTGCGGTAAACTATTCAAAAAATAACGACAAATTAGTTGTTATTGGTGGGGCCCTCGACGACAAAGTCCTCGATGTGCCCGGCGTCAAAGCTCTGGCAACATTGCCGTCGTTGGATGAATTGCGTGGAAAAATTATTGGTACGCTTAACGCGCCAGCAACTTCTGTGGCTGGGGTCGTCCAGGCCCCTGCAAACCAAGTTGTTCGGGTGATAAGTGCCCATGTAGATCAAATATGAATGCTAGACGGCATCGGACGTAAGGCGTGACGGACTACCAGTTATTAAAAGTTTAAGCTTTAGGAGAGTTATTATGGCTAATTTAGAAAACATCGTCGATGAACTGTCGGCGTTAACTGTAATGGAAGCAGCGGAATTGTCCAAGCTACTGGAAGAAAAATGGGGTGTATCCGCCGCGGCACCTGTCGCCCTTGCAGCAGCACCAGTGGGTGGTGATGTCGCAGCTGAAGAGGAGAAAGATGAATTTGACGTTGTTCTTGCGGCCGTTGGTGACAAAAAGATTAATGTGATTAAAGAGGTTCGCACCATTACCGGGCTTGGGTTGAAAGAGGCTAAAGAATTAGTCGAGTCTGCCCCTAAACCGGTCAAAGAGGCTGTTAAAAAGGAAGAGGCGGAAGAGCTCAAGAAAAAGCTTGAGGACGCTGGCGCTACTGTGGAGCTCAAATAATAAGTTGGTCTATTATGATCAATTCCTTGATATCGGAGCACCTCAAAAAAATAGCTTTTGGGGCAAAGTAATTGGGTCACTTAATTCCAGATGATACTTACATTAAACGTATCTGGCCCTTCTTGGCTTGGCCGGCTCTGAAACAGTAGGTGCGGTAAGGTTGCTAAGATGGTTGGAAATAATTGATTGTAACCAGTAAATTTTTGCGCTCGGACGGTTAAATAAGTGATTCCATCCTGATCGAATACGGGGTTCGATCGGTAAGTAATTTTTTGAAAAAGATTTTCATCGGTTTTGCTTCATTCGCAGGCTGCACATTGAGAAAGGTAGGATACTCATGAGCGATACGTTCACGGGTCGGAAGCGTATTAGAAAAAACTTTGGTCGTTTGGGCGAAACCGTTCAAATGCCTAATTTGATTGAAGTGCAGAAGTCCTCCTACGAGAGCTTTCTGCAGCGTGAGACGTCAAAGGAAAACCGTATAAACGGGGGCCTTCAGGAGGTATTCCGTTCAGTATTTCCTATCAATGACTTCTCAGAGCGCGGCACACTTGAATATGTCGATTATGAATTTGAAGAGCCAAAATACGATGTTGAAGAATGTCAACAGCGTGGAATGACTTACGCGGCTCCACTCAAGGTAACACTTAGACTGGTTGTATGGGACATAGATGAGGAAACTGAGGCGAGATCTATTCGTGATGTGAAGGAACAAGACGTTTATATGGGGGATATGCCCCTGATGACAGGAAATGGTACTTTTGTGGTCAACGGTACTGAAAGGGTTATTGTGTCTCAGATGCATCGATCTCCCGGTGTTTTCTTTGATCACGACAAAGGTAAGACACACACTTCTGGAAAATTCCTATATGCTGCAAGAATTATTCCTTACAGGGGCTCATGGCTAGACTTCGAATTCGATGCTAAAGATCTGGTTTATGTTCGAATAGATCGCCGACGCAAGCTACCGGTTTCTACTCTTTTGTTAGCGCTCGATAATCAGGAAACAGCTAAGAAGCGCTTGGTAGCAGAATCAAAAAATAAGGAGATGCACATCGAAGATATCGAAGGGATGACCCCTGAAGATGTCCTTGAATATTTTTATGAACAAATAACCTTCACACGGGTGAAGCGCGGTTGGAATACGCCGTTCGATCCTGATCGGTTGCGCGGCAGCAAACTGACACATAATTTGGTAAACGGTAAAACTGGTCGCACAGTAGCTGAAGTAGGTACTAAGATGACACCTCGTTTGATTCGGCAATTGACAGAGAAAGGCTTGGATCAAGTCTTAGTGCCGAATGAGGATTTAATTGGTCGTTTTTTAGCGTTGGATATTATTGATGAAAAACTGGGCATAGTGCATGCAGAAGCCGGGGATGAAATTACCGAAGAGTTACTTCAACAATTTGAAGAAGAAGGCATTGACGAAATACCGACCCTTCTTATCGATCATATAAATATTGGGCCATACATCCGAAATACTTTAGCTATCGACAAAAATACGTCTAGAGAGCAGGCTTTAATAGATATTTATCGGGTCATGCGGCCAGGTGAGCCACCAACGCTTGAGTCGGCTGAAGGATTATTCAAAAGCTTGTTTTTCGACTCTGAGCGTTACGATCTATCGGCTGTTGGTCGAGTGAAGATGAATGCGCGTCTCGGGTTTGAAACTGCTGACAGTCTGCGTGTCCTCCGCAAGGAGGATATCCTCGAGGTTGTGCGAACCATGGTCGAAATGAAAGACGGACGCGGTGATGTTGACGACATAGATCATCTTGGTAACAGGCGTGTTCGCTCCGTAGGCGAACTAATGGAAAATCAATACCGGGTTGGTTTGTTGCGAATGGAGCGAGCGATACGCGAGCGAATGAGTTCAGTAGATATCGATACGGTCATGCCTCATGATCTTATCAACGCCAAGCCAGCAGCGGCAGCGGTACGAGAGTTTTTTGGATCCTCACAGCTATCGCAATTTATGGATCAAACTAACCCTTTATCAGAAGTTACTCACAAACGTCGTCTTTCGGCTCTTGGGCCGGGAGGTCTGACTCGCGAACGTGCTGGGTTTGAAGTTCGGGATGTGCATCCAACCCACTATGGACGAATTTGTCCGATTGAGACTCCCGAGGGTCCTAACATAGGCTTAATTAACTCGTTAGCTACCTATGCACGGGTGAACAAGTATGGTTTTATTGAGACGCCCTATCGTAAAGTTCAAGAGGGTAAAGTCGGTCGCGACGTGATTTATCTATCTGCAATGGAAGAGGGCCGTTATACGATCGCTCAAGCAAATGAACCTCTCAATGGAAAGAACGAGTTTCTTAATGACTTGGTAAGCTCCCGCAAAGGCGGAGACTTTACTATGTCGATGAGCTCAGATATCGAGTATATGGATGTCTCACCGCGGCAATTGGTATCCGTCGCAACTGCACTGATTCCATTTTTGGAAAATGATGATGCAAACCGAGCGCTCATGGGCTCTAATATGATGCGTCAGGCAGTGCCATTAATTCGTGCAGAGGCACCCATGGTTGGTACAGGTATGGAAGCCCATGTTGCACGTGACTCAGGGGCGACTGTTGCAGCAAAACGCTCTGGCATTGTGGATCAGGTTGATGCGACACGGATTGTTGTGCGGTCAACAGAGGATGATACCCACGCGAATACAGGAGTTGATATCTATAATCTGCGCAAGTTTCAACGATCCAATCAAAACACTTACTTGCATCAACGTCCGTTGGTCAAGGTCGGAGAAGCGGTCCGCTCTGGGGATACCATTGCCGATGGTCCATCGACAGACCTGGGGGACTTAGCCCTAGGCCGTAATGTGCTTGTCGCGTTTATGCCGTGGAATGGGTATAATTTTGAAGACTCAATTTTAATCTCAGAACGGATGGTGCGAGACGATGTTTTTACATCTATTCACATTGAAGAGTTCGAGGTGATGGCTAGAGATACAAAACTCGGTCAAGAAGAGATCACTCGCGATATACCGAATGTTGGAGAAGAGGCTCTTAAGAACTTAGATGAAGCCGGGATAGTTTATATCGGTGCTGAAGTAAAGCCCGGGGACATTTTGGTTGGTAAAGTGACGCCGAAAGGTGAGAGTCCAATGACGCCAGAAGAAAAGTTGCTTCGAGCGATTTTTGGCGAGAAAGCCTCCGATGTCCGCGACACTTCTCTTAAATTACCGCCGGGCGTATCTGGCACGGTTGTTGAAGTGCGGGTATTTTCGCGCCGCGGAGTAGATAAAGATGAGCGCGCCATGGCCATCGAACGTTCTGAGATTGATCGTCTTGCTAAAGACCGAGATGATGAGCGTGCAATTTTGGAGCGAAGCTTTCAAAGTCGTCTCTTAGGTATGCTCATCAATCGTAAAGCGCTCGGTGGACCAAAGGGTTTGAAAGAGGGCACCAAGCTGACTGATGAGGTCCTTGATGCCCTCACTGTTGGACAAATGGCTCAGATCGTCATTTCCAATGACAAGGTTATGAAAGATGTTGAGGCTCTCAAATCACAGTTTGAAGCGGATACCTCCTTGTTGGAAGCGCGCTTTGAGAATAAGGTCGATAAACTTCAGCGTGGTGATGATCTCAGCCCGGGCGTTATGAAAATGGTAAAAGTCTTCGTAGCCGTGAAACGTAAATTACAACCCGGCGACAAAATGGCGGGGCGTCATGGTAATAAGGGCGTGATTTCAAAAATTATACCCTCCGAAGATATGCCGTACCTCGAAGATGGAACGCCCGTTGACATCGTCCTCAATCCTCTCGGTGTGCCATCAAGAATGAATGTTGGTCAAATTTTGGAGACCCATTTAGGATGGGCGTGTGAAAGGTTAGGCAGGCAGTTAGACGATTTGCTTGTCGCAGCTCGTGAAACTGGAAATTACACTCCAGTTAGGTCCCATCTAAAAGGTATTTACAACCCAAAAGAGTACCGTGACGAGATACAGTCCCTCGATGATGACAACATTGACGAGATGGCGGGTCACTTGACGCGGGGAGTCCCTATTGCAACGCCAGTTTTCGACGGGGCTCACGAGGTAGATATTGTTGATATGCTCGAGAAAGCGGGTTTGAGTCCCTCGGGGCAAGCAAAACTTGTGGATGGCAGGACGGGGGAAACTTTCGATCGGCCGGTTACCGTAGGTTTTATATACATGCTCAAGCTTCATCACTTGGTGGATGACAAGATCCATGCGCGGTCCATTGGCCCTTACAGCCTCGTCACTCAACAGCCCCTAGGCGGCAAGGCGCAATTTGGCGGCCAACGTTTTGGTGAAATGGAAGTTTGGGCGCTTGAGGCCTACGGTGCGGCCTATACATTACAGGAAATGCTGACAGTAAAATCTGATGATGTTTCTGGACGTACCAAGGTATATGAGGCAATTGTGAGAGGCGACGATACTTTTGAAGCCGGCATTCCAGAATCGTTTAACGTTTTAGTCAAGGAGTTACATTCCCTGGGCTTGAACGTTGAATTAAATTAAACGTCGCCCCCCTGAGGAGTAAAGCTGATGAACGAATTGATGAAAATTTTCGGACAAAACCAGGGTGTGCAGCGTTTTGACAATATACAAATTTCGATCGCTTCCCCAGAGCGGATCCGATCATGGTCATTTGGTGAGATCAAGAAGCCTGAAACCATAAATTATCGCACTTTTAAGCCTGAGCGAGATGGTTTGTTCTGTGCACGTATCTTTGGCCCAAACAAAGATTACGAGTGTCTGTGTGGCAAATATAAACGGATGAAATACAAGGGCATTACGTGCGAAAAGTGCGGTGTAGAAGTAACTCTTCAAAAAGTACGACGGGAGAGAATGGGTCATATAGAATTAGCCTCACCGGTGGCGCACATTTGGTTTATGAAATCTCTTCCAAGTCGCGTTGGCTTGCTACTTGATATGACATTGAAAGATTTGGAGCGCATTCTCTATTTTGAGAACCATGTAGTCATTGAGCCGGGGTTAACCCCTCTCAGCCTACATGAAATGATGACGGAGGACGATTATCAGAACGCCCTCGATGAATATGGGGAAGATGCGTTCCAAGTCGGGATTGGCGCGGAGGCACTTCGGACAATGCTCGAAGCAATTGATCTGGAAGAAGAGCTGGGGAATCTGCGGATTGATTTAAAAGAAACCAAGTCCGAGGCTAAACGGAAAAAATTAGTCAAGCGTCTAAAGCTCGTTGAAGCGTTTATTCAGTCAGGAGCAAGACCTGAATGGATGATATTGGAGGTTATCCCAGTTATACCGCCGGAATTACGACCCCTAGTGCCGCTGGATGGAGGCCGATTTGCCACCTCTGATTTAAACGACCTATATCGTCGTGTGATTAATAGAAATAATCGTTTGAAGCGACTTATCGAGCTGCGTGCGCCGGAAATTATCGTGCGTAATGAAAAGCGAATGTTGCAGGAGTCGGTGGATGCACTGTTCGATAATGGTCGTCGGGGAAGGGCAATTACAGGCGCCAATAAACGACCATTAAAGTCTCTATCCGACATGTTGAAGGGTAAGCAGGGTCGATTTCGCCAAAACTTACTCGGGAAACGGGTCGACTATTCAGGTCGTTCAGTAATTGTTGTCGGGCCGGAATTAATGCTCCATCAATGCGGATTGCCTAAAAAAATGGCTCTTGAATTGTTTAAGCCTTTTATCTATTCGAAGCTTGAGCTCTATGGAATGGCCACCACCATTAAAGCGGCCAAGCGGATGCTTGAGAAAGAGCGACCTGAGGTGTGGGATATTCTTGAAGAAGTAATACGTGAGCATCCAGTATTATTAAACCGCGCTCCAACCTTGCATCGACTTGGTATTCAAGCATTTGAGCCAGTATTGATTGAGGGTAAGGCTATCCAACTCCATCCACTAGTTTGTGCTGCTTTCAATGCAGATTTTGATGGAGATCAAATGGCTGTGCATGTGCCTCTTTCACTAGAGGCTCAGTTGGAGGCTCGTGTGTTAATGATGTCTACGAATAACATACTAAGCCCTGCAAACGGAAAGCCTATTATCGTTCCCTCACAGGATATTATTTTGGGCCTTTATTACATGACTCTTGAGCGCGAGGGTTCTAAAGGCGAGGGCATGGTGTTTTCAGACGTCGGTGAGATTGAGCAGGCGCTGGATGGCGATGCAGTTAGTATTCATGCGAGGGTAAAATCACGTTATACAACTGTTGACTCTGATAATAATCCCATAGTGGTGCGCGTTGAAACCACTCCGGGCAGGATGTTATTAGCAGAAATTCTTCCTCGTAACCCTCTTGTCCCGTTTGATTTGATCAATCGTCTGCTTACTAAAAGAGAAATTTCGACGATTATTGATGAAGTTTACCGTCACTGCGGTCAAAAAGAGACGGTAATTTTTGCCGACCGCATGATGACAATGGGCTTTAATTCCGCGTGTAAAGCTGGAATTTCGTTCGGTAAAGATGATTTAATTATACCCGAAACAAAGGAGGGCTTGGTTAGTGAGACTGAAGCTATGGTCAAGCAGTATGAGCAACAGTATCAAGATGGCTTAATTACCCAAGGTGAAAAATACAACAAGGTGGTTGATGCTTGGTCCCATTGTACTGATCGTGTAGCTGATGAAATGATGAAAAAGATTTCTAACACTGACCCGTCGCATGAACTTAATTCGGTGTATATGATGGCACATTCTGGAGCGCGCGGTTCAGCTGCGCAGATGAAGCAGCTAGCAGGTATGCGAGGCCTTATGGCAAAGCCATCCGGTGAAATCATTGAAACGCCAATCATCTCAAACTTCAAAGAAGGATTAACTGTTTTAGAATACTTTAATTCGACCCATGGTGCACGGAAGGGACTGGCGGACACTGCATTAAAGACTGCAAACTCTGGTTATTTAACTCGTCGTTTGGTTGATGTGGCCCAAGATTGTATAATTATTGATGATGATTGTGGTACAAAAAATGGGATTACTGCAAAAGCCATAATTGAGGGCGGAGATATAGTTGCACCTCTCGTCGACCGAATTCTTGGCCGAACTGCTGCGGAGGATATTATACATCCAGAGAGTGGGAAGGTGTTGGTTAAGACAGGAACTTTAATTGTTGAAGAACATTGTGCAGCTATTGAAGAGGCTGAAATCGAACAAGCGTTAATTCGGTCAGTGCTGACCTGCGAGTCGCAAGATGGGGTATGCGGGGCCTGCTATGGTCGTGATCTCGCGCGCGGCACGCGTGTTAATAAGGGTGAGGCCGTTGGCGTCATCGCTGCGCAGTCCATCGGTGAGCCGGGTACGCAGTTGACAATGCGAACCTTTCATATTGGCGGCGCTGTTCAAAGGGGGACTGAACAATCTAATGTGGAAGCCGCCGTTACTGGTAAAATTAAGTTCCACGAATGCACAACAGTAAAAAATTCTGAGGGCGTGCAAATTGTAATGAGTCGTAATGGGGAATTAGTTTTGGTCGACGACCAGAAGCGCGAGAGAGCTCGTCATCGTGTGCCTTACGGCGCTAAACTCTTGGTTAAGGATAAGCAGAAAGTCGAGCGCGGTGATAAATTAGCAGAGTGGGACCCATATACCCTCCCGATCATGACGGAAAAAGAGGGTACTGTGAACTACCTTGACTTGGTTGAGGGCCTATCAATGACCGAACGGCTTGATGAAGCCACCGGGATCGCCTCTAAAGTTGTTGTTGATTGGAAGCAGCAATCTAAAGGCGATGAATTGAAGCCTCGCATCACTCTTCGTGATAAAAAGGGAGAGGTTGTAATGCTTGGTAACGGGCTTGAAGCTCGTTATTTCTTGTCGGTCGACGCTATTTTATCCGTTGATGCAGGCCAAACCGTGAACGCGGGCGATGTTCTTGCAAGAATTCCGCGGGAGTCTGCGAAAACACGGGATATCACTGGCGGACTGCCGCGAGTTGCTGAACTATTTGAGGCTCGTAAACCGAAGGACTACGCAATTATTGCTGAAAATGAGGGTAGGGTTGAGTTCGGTAAAGATTATAAAAACAAACGTCGTATTGTTGTAATGCCAGCTGATAAAGAGGAAGAGCCGGTTGAATATTTGATTCCGAAGGGGAAACATATTTCGGTTCAGGAGGGCGACTATGTTCGGATTGGGGATTCGCTGATGGATGGAAATCCAGTCCCCCATGATATTTTGCGTGTTTTGGGTGTTGAGGCTTTGGCTGAATATATGATTAACGAAGTTCAAGACGTCTATCGGCTCCAAGGTGTTGGTATAAACGACAAGCATATAGAAGTCATTGTTCGCCAGATGCTGCAAAAGGTTGAAATCATTGAACCCGGCGATACAACTTATTTAGTTGGAGAATTGGTGGATCGGTTGGAGCTTGAGCGGGTAAATAAAGAAACTAGAAAAGATGGGGGCGGAGTGGCTAAGGGAAGCCCGGTTTTGCAAGGAATTACCAAAGCAAGCCTGCAAACGCATTCGTTTATTTCGGCTGCCTCATTTCAAGAAACAACACGAGTTCTCACGGAAGCTGCTGTTTCTGGAAAAATTGATAATCTTATCGGTTTAAAAGAAAATGTTATTGTGGGTCGTCCTATCCCTGCGGGAACTGGCGCGGTTATGAATCGCTACCGTGAAGTGGCGCAGCAACGCGATGACAAGCTAACCGCGATGGAAGCTGAGAGAGAGGCTAGAGTGGCCGCGGAAATTGATATTGAGCTTTCATCCGAGGACGTTGCTCAGGAGGTTGTTAATTAGAGGTATATTCGAAGTGTTGAACATTCATAATGCTTCCCACCGCTGAGGAAGGTAAATCATATGAAAGTTAGCATTCTTTCCTCTTGACGGTGCGTAGGGCCGACACTATATTCCGGTCCACCGCGAAGGCTGGTGGTAGACCCAGCGGTTTAGACGCAGCCTACGACGCGCTTAGGAGTAAAAAATTGGATAAGGTCTGTTATCGGGGGCTGGGTAAACCCGATAGGGGGCGTTCGCTGAACCAAGGTGTTTAAAGACGCATAGCAAGTGTCTTTGGAGGGCGTCGCAACTTGGGACAGTTTTGTATGTTTTAAACTAAAGCCCTACAATGGAGATGGACTAGCAGGTATGCCGACTATTAACCAGTTGATCCGGAAGCCCCGTAAACCGCCGGTAAATAGAAACAAGGTGCCGGCATTGGAAGCCTGCCCCCAAAAACGTGGAGTTTGCACGCGGGTGTATACGACTACTCCGAAAAAACCTAACTCGGCGTTACGCAAGGTTGCCCGCGTCCGACTTACCAATGGTTTTGAGGTCACGAGTTACATTCCCGGAGAGGGACATAATCTACAGGAACATTCTGTGGTTATGATCCGTGGAGGTCGAGTTAAAGATTTACCTGGAGTGCGCTACCATATAATTCGAGGCACTCTGGACACTCAGGGCGTCACGGACCGTAAGCAACGCCGGTCCAAATACGGCGCTAAGCGGCCGAAATAGGGGGATACTTAATGTCGCGTCGTCACGCTGCCGAAAAACGTCAAGTTTTGCCGGATCCAAAATTTAAGGATCTTGTTATTACAAAGTTCATGAATGCGTTGATGTTTCACGGAAAAAAGTCAGCCGCAGAGCGCATTGTGTATGGTGCGTTGGATGGAATTAATAAAAGGACTGGTGCTGATCCGCTTGCTTCATTTCATGAGGCCATTGAGAATGTAAAGCCATCTGTGGAAGTTAGATCCCGGCGCGTGGGTGGCGCTACCTATCAAGTTCCGGTTGAGGTTCGTGCGGACCGCCGTCAAGCACTGGCCATTCGGTGGTTAGTTGAGAATGCGCGGAAGCGGTCTGAAAATACAATGATTGATCGTTTGTCGGGCGAATTACTTGATGCGTCGAATAATCGAGGTGCGTCTGTAAAAAAGCGGGAAGATACGCACAAAATGGCGGAGGCGAATAAAGCCTTCTCTCATTACCGTTGGTAACCCTCACGGAAGTTTGGAAACATGGCTAGAACCCATTCTATCGATCGGTACCGTAACATTGGGATAATGGCGCATATTGATGCAGGAAAGACGACTACTACCGAGCGTATTTTATATTACACCGGTAAGTCATACAAAATCGGTGAGGTCCATGATGGTAATGCGACGATGGACTGGATGGAGCAAGAGCAAGAGCGTGGGATAACCATCACGTCTGCAGCGACCACCGCTGAATGGAACGATCATCGTATTAATATAATAGATACCCCAGGACACGTTGATTTCACTATTGAAGTTGAGCGGTCATTGCGCGTCCTCGATGGTGCTGTGGCTGTATTTGACAGTGTTGCGGGAGTAGAGCCACAATCAGAGACGGTGTGGCGACAGGCTGATAAATATGGTGTGCCTCGTATTTGTTTCGTTAATAAGATGGACCGTATCGGTGCTGACTTTTATCGTTGTGTTGACATGATTGTCGACCGATTGGGGGCGACGCCCTTGGTTGCTCAGTTGCCTGTCGGTGTTGAGGCGGATTTTACAGGTGTCATCGATTTAATCCGGATGAAAGCTGTGATCTGGGACGAGGAGAGTCTTGGTGCTAACTACCATGAAGAGGAGATTCCTAAGGAGCTCGCTGACAAAGCAGCTAAATACCGTGAAAGGCTGATTGAAACGGCTATCGAGGCCGACGACGAGGTTATGGAAGCTTATCTTGAGGGTAACGAGCCAGATCTCGAGACTCTTAAGCGTTGCATACGCGTAGGAACGGCTAATCTTCAGTTTGTCCCGGTTTTATGCGGTTCGGCCTTTAAAAATAAAGGTGTTCAGCCACTCCTCGATTCTGTCGTCGATTTTATGCCAAGTCCAATTGATGTTGCCGCAATCAAGGGCGTTAAGGCGAATAGTGAGGAAGAAATAGAGCGCCACAACTCGGATGAGGAACCTTTCTCAGCGCTTGCATTCAAAATTATGAATGATCCTTTTGTAGGGTCTCTAACATTTGCCCGGTTATACTCTGGTATGCTTGAAAGCGGGCAGAGTATAATGAATACGGTTAAGGGAAAGCGTGAACGTGTCGGGCGCATGTTGTTGATGCACGCGAATAGTCGGGAGGAAATTAAAGAAGCACATGCTGGTGACATCGTCGCATTGGTTGGATTCAAGGATACAACGACTGGTGATACACTCTCTGATCCCAGTGATCAGGTTGTTCTTGAGCGGATGGAGTTTCCAGACCCCGTGATTGAAATTGCTGTTGAGCCAAAATCTAAGGGTGATCAAGAAAAGATGTCTGTTGCGTTGGCACGACTGGCGGCAGAAGATCCTTCATTCCGAGTTACCAGTGATTATGAGAGTGGGCAGACAGTGATAAAGGGAATGGGGGAGCTCCACTTAGAAATTATCGTCGATCGCATGCTCCGGGAGTTTAAAGTTGATGCAAATATTGGTCAGCCCCAAGTTGCTTATCGAGAGACCATATCTCGTGAGACAGATGTTGATTATACGCATAAAAAACAAACAGGTGGTTCTGGCCAGTTCGCGCGTGTAAAAATTAAATTTCAACCATTACCGCCGGGATCCGGTTTTGAGTTTGATAGCAAGGTTGTTGGTGGAAACGTTCCTCGGGAATTTATACCCGGGGTTGAAAAGGGGTTGTCGAGCTCAATGGCATCGGGAGTGTTGATGGGCTACCCTGTCACGGACGTAAAGGCAACCTTATATGATGGTGCCTCTCATGATGTAGATTCGAGTGTCATGGCTTTTGAAATTGCCGCGCGGGCAGCGTTCCGCGAGGGATGTCAAAAAGCAGGTCCGCAAATCCTTGAGCCCGTTATGCGAGTTGAGGTGGTGACTCCTGAGGAGTACATGGGAGATATTATCGGTGACTTAAATAGTCGTCGGGGTCAAGTTAGCGGGATGGATCAGCGAGGGAATGCTCGGGTTGTGGATTCCATGGTTCCTCTTGCGAAAATGTTTGGGTATGTAAACACCCTGCGTTCTCTCTCTCAGGGACGGGCGCAATTTACAATGCATTTTGATCATTATGAAGTGGTTCCGAACCAAGTTTCTGAGGAGCTGCGCGCTCAAGTGGCGGGTTAATCCAACTGGAATTAAGCAAGTTTAAAGATTACGGAGTACCGAGAAATGGCTAAGGAAAAATTTGAGCGTACGAAGCCGCACTGTAACATTGGGACTATTGGTCATGTCGACCATGGTAAAACGACGTTAACGGCTGCGATTACTAAGGTG
>MDTB01069595.1_pt1 | contig 15775 bp, 16 predicted proteins | sample 811161 | NCBI WGS metagenome assembly MDTB01 (sample SAMN05326650, study PRJNA326480) | marine metagenome | isolation source: seawater | place: Mediterranean Sea | collected 2009 | reverse complement strand
TTGGAATTAATGGAATTGTTGGTTTTAGCTCAAGACCGTTATTCTTCATGACAATTGTTGGCTTTTCAATTGCTTTGGTAAGTTTTTTAATTGGAGCATGGTACTTTTTTCAAAAAATCACAGGAGTTATGCTCACACCAGGGTTATCTACTATGGTAATTCTCATTTCATTTTATTCTGGAATTCAATTACTTGGAATGGGTATACTTGGTGAATATATCGGAAGAATGTATGAGGAAATTAAACATAGGCCAAGATACATCCTAGATAAAAAAATAAACTTTAATAAAAATAATACTAACGATGATAAATAATTTTCCAAAAAAGCTACCAAAGTTAAATAAAAAACAGCTTAAAATTAAAGATGATTTTATGCTGTACTGGCTAGATAATTTGAGAAAAAATTATGGTATAGTAGAAAATTTTAATCATAACTTTGTTGTTAATAATAGTAATAAAAATTTTTTAACTACACTTGAAATAGGATCTGGGATTGGCGAGCATTTAAGTTATGAGAGATTAAAACTAAATCAAATAAAAAACTATTTTGCGTTAGATAAAAGAGCAAACGTTTTAAAGCAATTAAAAAAAGAACATCCAGATATTCAAGCAATAAAGGGAGACTGTCAAAAAAAAACAAGTTTTAAAAATAATTTTTTTGACAGAGTAATTGCGATTCATGTTTTAGAACATTTATCAAATTTACCAAAAGCTCTAGCTGAAGTTTATAGAATATTAAAAAAAAAAGGAGAATTTTTAGTAGTTATACCTTGCGAAGGTAGTCCTGCATATACTTTAGCAAGAAAAATTTCAGCAGAAAGACTATTTAAAAAAAAATACAAAATGAGTTATGACTGGTTTATAAAATCTGAGCACATAAATATGCCAGAAGAAATAATTGCTTTGCTTAAGAAGAAATTTATTATTAAAAAACAATCTTTTTTTCCTACATATCTACCTTTTATCTTTTGTAATTTGTGCATAGGTTTGATTTTAAAAAAAAAATGAAAAAAAAAATTGCTCTAGTTACAGGGTGTGCTGGATTTATTGGAAGTAATTTAGTTGATAAACTTTTAAATAAAAAATATATTGTATATGGCATTGATAATTTTAGAACAGGTAGTTTTAAAAACTTAAAAAATGCTTTTAAAAACAAAAATTTTTATTTTAAGAAATTAGACCTAACTCAAAAAAATAAGTTTAATAAAGTTTTTGATAATAAAATTGATATCATTTTTCATATTGCTGCAAATGCTGATGTAAGAAGAGGTTATTTAGATCCTTCGAATGATCTGAAATACAATACAATCTTAACATTTAATATTTTGGAGCAAATGAGAAAAAAAGGAATAAATAAAATTGTATTTTGTTCAACGGGTTCAATTTATGGCGAGACTAAAGATATACCCACTCCAGAAAATACAAAATTTCCAATACAGACTTCAATGTATGGAGCATCTAAGCTTGCTTGCGAAGGTTTGTTACAGTCATACTCTGAAGCTTATAAAATCAAAAGCTATATATTCAGATTTGTATCAATCCTTGGTCCAAGATATAGTCATGGTCATGTAATTGATTTTTTTAATAAATTAAAAAAAAATAAAAGAACTTTGAATGTGCTTGGAGACGGAAATCAGAAAAAATCTTATTTACACGTTAACGATTGCATTAATGGAATATTTAGAGCTCTAAATTATCATAATAATAATCTTATAAACATATATAATTTGGGAAATAATAATTTTATCTCAGTAAAACAGTCAATAAAAATAATTATTAATTATTTAAAATTGAAACCTAAAATTAAGTTTCAAAATAAAAGAAGGGGTTGGATAGGTGATGTACCTTTTATTTTGTTAGATACAAAAAAAATAAAAAAAACAGGTTGGATCCCTAAATATTCGATAAAGGAAAGTATCATTGATACTTTAAAATTTCTAAATGATGAAAAATAATTACTTTTTAAACAAAACAATTATTATAACTGGCGCTAATCAAGGAATAGGGCTTAAAATTGCAAAACATTTTTATTTAAAAGGATCTAATTTAATTTTATGTTCAAGAAACAAAAAAAAATTATTATCAGTAAAAAAAAAATTAGTCACAAAATTTAAAAATAAATTACTTCTTGAACAACTTGATATTTCTAAAAAAAAGCAAGTTGATAAATTCTATAAAAAAATATTAAATAAAAAAATTAAGGTTGATATTTTAATTAATAATGCAGCAATCTTGGGACCTAAAGGTCCAACAGAAACTCTTAATTGGAATGAGTGGAGAAAAACTCTAGAAGTCAATCTTATCGGATCAATTTATATGATTAATAAAATAGTCCCTCATTTTAAAAAAAATAAATATGGTAAAATCTTACAGCTTTCTGGTGGAGGGGCGACATCTTCATTTCCTTTTTTTTGCCCATATTCTGTAAGTAAAACTGGAATTGTAAGATTTATTGAGAACATTTCAATTGAATTGAAAGACTACAATATATTTGCAAATTCTGTTGCGCCAGGTCCAGTTGTTACAAATATGTTAAAAGAAGTGGTTAAAGCAGGACCTAAAAAAGTTGGAGTAGATTATTATTTAAAAACAAAAAAAATTATTAAGAAAGGTGGAACAGATATTAACAAAGTATTAAATTTGATTGAATTTTTAGCTCATAAAAATAGTGACATGATAACAGGAAAGTTGTTAAGTGCTGTTTGGGATAATTTGGAGATGTTTTCTAAAAATAAAAAAAAATTGAACAACTCTGATTTTGGAACACTTAGAAGAATTACATTTAAAGGTAAAATTTAGGCATTAAATAAGTACATGAATATTGCAATTATTGGATGTGGCTTAATCGGGAATAAAAGAGCTGAAAATTTAAGTAAACAACATAAGATTATAGCTGTCTGTGATAAAAATAAAAAAAATGCAAAAAGAATTTTAAAAAAAAATAAAAATGCAACTTTTTATTATAAATGGAAAAATATTTTTAAAATTAAGGAGTTAGATTGTGTAATTATTTGCACGCCTCACGATTTATTATTTAAAATTGCATCTTATGGCTTAAGGCTAAATAAAATTCATTTATTTGTAGAAAAACCAGGTGTTAAAAATTTAAAAGAAATCAAAAATTTAATTAAAATTTACAGATCTATAAAAAAATCTAAAATTTCAATAAGGTTTGGATTTAATCATAGATTCCATAAATCTATTGTACTTGCAAAAAACTTAATTAGAGAAAATGTAATTGGAAGCTTGTTGTATATAAGAGGTGTCTATGGACATGGAGGAAAGAAAAACTATAACAAAGAATGGAGAGGAATAAAAAATCAATCTGGTGGTGGTCAACTAATAGATCAAGGAATTCATTTAATAGATTTGTCCAGATTTTTCTTAGGTCCATTAAATGTTCAAAGTGCTTATTTTGATAGTATGTTTTGGAAAATAAAAGTTGAAGATAATATTTTTATGACACTCAAATATAAAAAGAAAATAGCATTTTTACATTCGTCATGGACGGAATGGAAAAATAAATTTTACTTGGAAATATTTGGCAAAAGTGGAAAAATAGAAATTTATGGAAAAAGTGGTAGTTACGGTGCGGAAAAAGTCACAATTTTTAGAATGCACAAAAACCAAATTAAACCAGATAAAAAAATAATAAACTTTTCAAATAAGGATTTATCTTGGAAATATGAATTAAATTTATTTTTTAAAGATATTAAAAAAATAAATGACTCTGATTTTCATCTAAAAAATTTATATGAAAATTTTAAAATAATAAATGCAATATATAAAAAATGATAATAGTAAGAAGTCCATTAAGAATTAGTATAGCAGGAGGTGGAACAGATATACCCTCATATTATAAATTAAATGAGAGTTTTTTTATATCTGCTGCAATAGATAAATATGTTTATGTATCGTTGGTTAAACCTTTTGAAAAAGGTATTTATTTAAAATATTCTCAAACTGAAAAAGTAAAGAAAATAAGTGAGATAAAACATAAAATAATTAAAGAAGTTTTACAACAAGAGAAAGATTTAAATCATATTGAAATTACAACTTTAACTGACATACCTGCAAAAACTGGATTGGGTTCTTCAGGCAGTTTCACCACAGGGCTTATAAAATCTATTTATAGTTATAAAAAAAAAATTATAAGTAGAAGGAGTCTAGCCGAACTTGCATGTGATATAGAAATAAATAAATTGAAATATCCAAGTGGAAAACAAGATCAATATATTTCTGCATTTGGTGGAATAACTGAGTTTAAAATAAATAAAAAAGGATATGTTACACATAAATCATTAAATTTAGAAAATGAAATAGTTAAAAAATTAGAAAATAATTTATTGTTATATTTTACAGGTTACTCAAGGAATTCATCAAAAATTTTAGGGGAACAAAATAAACAAACAATCTTAAACAATAAAAAAATTATTAGCAATCTTGATTATGTAAAGAATTTAGCTTTTGAGATAAAAAAAGCGATAGTAAACGGAGAATTAAAAAAGTTTGGACATTTAATGAATGAGCATTGGAAATATAAACTTTCAAGATCTAAAAATATGGCAAATAAATCAATAAATAATTTTTATAATTATGCACTTAAAAATGGTGCTGTTGGTGGTAAAGTAGTAGGAGCAGGTGGGGGAGGTTTTTTATTATTTTATACAGATAAACCTTCTAGACTTAGAGGTGCTTTGAGAAAAATAAAGTTGAAAGAAGTTAAATTTAAATTTGATTTTGAAGGAGTTAAACAAATTTTGTGAATAAATATGAAGCAATAATTCTATCAGGTGGAAAAGGAACTAGAATAAAACAATACACAAAAAAAATACCCAAATGTTTAATCAAATTTAATAGAAAACCCTTCCTATATTATCAACTTAGGTATCTTAAAAATAATGGTATTGATAAAGTAATAATTTCAACAGGATACTATGCTGAACAAATAAAATCCTACTTAGAAAATAAAAATTTCATAGATATTAAAATAATAAATGATGGATTAAAACCTTTAGGAACAGGAGGGGCAGTTTTAAAATCATTAGACTATCTTAAAGACAAATTTTTTATAATTTATGGAGATAGCTATTTTAACTTTGATATTAAGAAATTAAAAAAACATGAAGGTCTTGCAACAATGGCAGTTTTTGAAAACAAAAACTATTATGATAAGAGCAATGTAATCTTTAGAAAAAAAAATAAAATAATCTATTCAAAAAAAAAATTAAATACCAATTTTAATTTTATAGATTATGGTGCCACTTATTTAAATAAGAAAGTTTTTGATAATATCAAAAATAAAAAATTCGATTTATCCGAACTTTATGAAAAAATATCAAAAAAAAATATGTTGAATGGATATATAGTAAAAAAAAGGTTCTATGAGATTGGTTCTTATAGTGGTATTAAAGATTTTAAACAATATATTAAAAATGAATTTCACAAGTAATTATTTTGACAGTGTAAATAATTCGATTGAGAATTTGGATCTAAAAAAAATTGATAAATTTATAACTATGTTAGATAGAATAAGGGCAAATAATGGAAGATTATTTATCATAGGTGTTGGAGGTAGCGCAGGCAATGCATCTCATGCAGTAAATGACTTTAGAAAACTTTGTAATATTGATGCCTATACACCAATTGATAATGTTTCAGAAATTACAGCAAAAACAAATGATGAAGGTTTTGAAACTATATTCGATAGTTATTTAAAACTTTGTAAGTTTAGTCAAAAAGATATGTTAATGATCTTTTCAGTAGGAGGTGGAAATTCAAAAAAAAATGTATCTGTTAATATTATAAAGGCTTTAAAGTATGCAAAAAAAAAAAGAGGAAAGACTGTTTGTATAGTTGGAAGATCTGATGGTTATGCACACAAAAATTCAGATTTAAGTATATTAGTGAAAGTTAAAAATAAAAACTTGGTCACTCCAATTGCAGAAACATTTCAAGTCATGTTATGGCATTTATTTGTGTCACATCCAAGACTTCAAAAAAATAGAACTACGTGGTAAATAAAAATAAAGCTATTTTTTTTGATAGAGATGGTACCTTAATTAAAACATTCATATCTAAAAAAAATAAGCCTATTGCAATAAGAAAATTAAAAGATTTTAGATTACTTAGGAATACAAAAAAAGTTATAAAAATATTATCAACTAAATATAAAATTTTCGTGGTTACAAATCAACCTGATGTAGCACGTGGAAAAAATTTAAAAAAAAATGTTATAGATATAAATAACAAACTTAAAAGTATTTTAGATATTGATGATGTTTATACATCCTTTTCAGAAAATAATAAAAATTATTTTAGAAAACCAAATCCAGGAATGATTTTTTTGGCTCAAAAAAAATATCACATTAATCTTAATAATTCTTATTTTGTTGGAGATACTGACAAGGATATTATAGCTGGAAAAAAAGGATATTGTAAAACAATATTATTAAAAAAAAAATATAATAAATTTCATGAATCTAAACCAGATTTTTTAGTTAAAAGTTTTAAAGAAATTCTAAATATAATTAAACTTTGAAATGGGATTTTTTTCCATCCTCAAAAAATTGTTTAACAGTAATCTTAGAGTAATTTTCTGGAGTTATTTTTTTATTTTTAATTTTTTTAATTAAATTAGGTGGAACAGTTATTATGTTGCTAAAAGTTCGTTTTGCCTGATAAAAATTATATACCTCTCTTACGCTTGCCCATAATATTTCAACATTTTTGTAACCTTTAAATAATTTTTTTGTTTTTATCATTAACGGCTCTGGATCAATTCCACTGTCTGCTATTCTTCCGCAAAAAATCGACACTATAACCGGAGTTTTTTTATTTATAACTTTTCTAATTTGTATTATTTGTTTTAAAGTGAATACTGCAGTTATATTTAATTTTATTTTCTTATTATTTAACTCTTGAATAACTTTTTTTAAAAATTTACCTTTTGTATTTATTACTGGAATTTTAACAAAAACATTATTTCCCCAATTTGAAATTATCTCACCTTGTTTAATTATTTCTTCATCTTGATCAGCAAAAACTTCAATAGATAGAGGTCTTTTTTCTATAATTTTAAGTATCTTAATACAATGATCCTTGTATTTTTTAACACCTTCTTTTCTCATAATAGAAGGATTAGTTGTAACGCCCTGTATTTTATATTTCTTTATACATTGTTTTATGTCTTTAAGGTTTGAAGTATCACAATAAAGTTTAGTCATTTCTATGAAAATTGTTATATATAATTCAATATTAAATTCAATGTTAAAAAAATTTTCTATTTATTTAATTGGATTGTTGCCTTTGTCTTTGGTGGCAGGTCCATTTGTGGCAGAGGTTTTTTTATTTATTTTATTTTTAATAGCGTTATATTTTTTTTTAAGACCAAAAAAAAAAATAATTAATTTTTTCAATAATAAATTAATTAATCTTTTTATTTTATTTTGGTTATATATTGTTTGTGTTTCTTTATTTGCAATTGAGCCTTTAATTTCAATCAAATCATCTTTTTTTTATCTAAGATTTGGTATTTATACTCTTGCAATCGTATATTTGTTATCTCTAAATAAAGATTGTATCGATATCTTATATACTATTACTAAATATACGATTTTATTTGTTGTTTTAGACAGTTTACTACAAATAATTTCTGGAAAAGATATTTTTGGATTGGAGCCAAATAGCATTGATTTAATGAGAGTAAGTGGACCATTTGGAGATAAATTTATCTTGGGAAGTTTTCTTCAAAAAATTTTACCAATATTTATTTTTTTTATATTAAAAAAATATCATTTATCAAAAAGAATTAAAATACTAGATATTGCTATTATAATATTTTCATTTGCAATAATTTATAGATCTGGAGATAGATCTGCCTTAGGACTAATAATTCTTTTTAGTGCAATTTTTTTTATAATAAACAGCGAACTTAGAAAGAAAATGTTAACTATACTTATATTTTTTTTAGTAATTTCTACAATATTTACTTTACATAATCCTAAAATTTTCCAAAGAAATTTTATTGATACAATGGGTCAATTCAAAGGTAAATATTATGAGTCATTTTTAAAAAAAGAATTTAATGAAACAAATTTTAATTTTATGATATTTAGTTTTCATCATCAAACTCATTATACTACCGCTATGCGCATGTTTTATGATAAGCCAATATATGGTCATGGAGTAAAAATGTTTAGATATAAATGTAAAGATTTTGAGTTTAAACCAAGCGCTGAAATAAAAAATTCTTTTGGACAATCTAAATCTAGATATGGCTGCTCAACTCATCCACATAATACCTATGTACAACTTCTTGCAGAAACTGGCTTAATAGGTTTCTTGTTTGTTTTTGGTGCTTTTTTATATATTTCATTTGAGATAGTAAAATATATTAATAAAGCAAAAAAAAAATACTATCCTGAGAGTGCTCTTTTGATAGCGATATTTGTTAACCTATGGCCTATAATTCCAACAGGTAATTTTTTTAATAATTGGTTAAGCATTATTTATTTAATTCCAATTACTTATTATTTGTTTGAAAAAAAATACGTAACTAAAGATACAATTGCTTAAAATTTTTAATAAAAAAAAATTCAAAATTAATTTATCTTGGCTTATTTTTGATAAAGTATTTAGAGCATCCTTGAATATATTGTTATCAGTAATTCTTGCTAGAGGTTTAGGGCCAGAAAATTATGGAATTTTGAACTATCTTTTAGCTTTTATTTTCCTTTTTTCCTCACTTTCTTCACTTGGAATGAATCAGGTTCTTACAAATTTAATTATTAAAAGTAAAAAAATTAATAATCATGAGGTTATTATGGGTGCATATTATTTGAGATTTATCCTTAGTTTATTGAGCTACTTTGTATTTTTAATTCTTATAAATTATTTAAATAAAGAAAATTTCTATTATAATTTTTCATTAATACTTGGAATAGGAATTATACTGAAAAGTTGTGAAATTTTCTTTAGCTATTTTGAGGCTAAATCTTTTTCAAAATATATAGTAATATCCCAAAGTCTTGGGATAGTTATTTCTGCTATTTTTATAATATTTTCAATAATTAATAAACTCGATTTGATATTTATATACTACGGCTTAGTTGTTGATGTTTTTGTTGTTTTTGTTTTTGTAAACTTATTCTATTATTCTCAAACGCAAAATTTCTTAGTAAGGTTTAATTTTTCATATGTTAAAAAATTAATTCTAAAAAGCTTACCAGTATTAATTTCAACTATTAGTATAATTTTGTACATGAGAATAGATCAGATAATGATTAATAACATGGTTGGTGAATATGATTTAGGTCTATATTCAGTTTCGGTACGATATATAGAAATTTTTCATTTCATACCAAAAATAATTATGATTTCTATTCTGCCAATTTTGTTGTTGAATAAAAAATATGTTTATAATTTATTAATTCTAAATTCATATATTTTTAAGCTAGCTTTAATAATTGTAGTAATTATATTTTTCAGTTCTGAATATCTGATCCCATTAATATTTGGTGATGTTTATCAAAAAAGTGTTACAACAACTCAAATTTTATCTTTCTCTATAATTTTTGTTTTTTATGGTGTTGTAAACGAACATTGGTATATTTCTAAAAATTTACAGAAGTTTTATGCAATCAATGTTTTTATTGGAGCTGTAATGAATATAATATTAAACTTTTTCTTTATTTCTAAATTCGGCATAAATGGTGCAGCATACTCTACTGTCGTAACATATTTTTTTATAGTATTTATATTTGATTATTTAAATTATGAAACTAGAAATTTGTTAATGGTAAAATTTAAATCATTGTTTAAAATATGAAAATTGCTATTCTTTCAAGAGCTGACCTAGAGGATAGAACTTATTGGTCGGGTACTGCAGAGAGTGTTTTTTCTAAATTAAAACAATCTGGAAAGTTTAAAATTATAAAAATTGATAAATTGAATAATACACTACGCAAGATCTTTGCTCTAAAAAGAGAATACCTTAAGTATATAAAAAAAATAAAATTTGATGAAAGCTATAATGAGCATGTATCCAAAAATTTTGCTAATCAGATAGAGTTGAAATTAGAAAAATATAGAAACATAGATTTTTTACTTACATTTGACTCATCTTTAGTAGCTCATCTTAAAACTGATATTCCAATAGTCTTATGGACGGATATGTTGTACTCAGATTATTATAGACACTATTACAATAAAAAAAAAATTGATAAAAATACAATAAAATCAATTAAATCAATTGAAAAAAAAGCTATAAATAATTGTAAAAAGATAATTCTCGCAAGTGATTGGGCTGTTTTAAAAGCCAAACAAAAATATAAAAAATTAAAGGATAAATTTTACTTACTTCATTATGGACCAAATTTTAAGAGAGATGTCAAATTAAACAAAATTCAAAAATTAATTTCTAAAAGATCACGAAAAAGTCTTAATTTAATTACTTTAAGTGTAGATTGGAAAAGAAAGGGATTAAGCAAAATTATAAAATTAAATAATTTGATAAATAAAAAAGTAATAAAGTCAAAATTACAAATTATTGGAATTAAAAAAAAAAATAATAAAAATCAAAATGTAGAAACAGTTAACTTTATTAATAAAAATACTAGAGAAGGAGAAAATAAAATATCTAAATATTTATTAAATAGTCATTTTCATATTTTATTTTCAAACGCTGAAGCATATGGAGTTTCATTAATTGAAGCTAACTCAAGAGGTGTTCCAAACGTTTCTCTTAAAGTTGGTGGAATTTCGCAAATAGTTAAAAATGGATTAAATGGAATGATATTCAAAAAAAGTTCTAAACTTCAATTAATCGCAGATAATATGATTAAAATTTTTAAGGATAAAAAAAAATATGAAAAGCTTGCTAAATCATCGTATCACCAGTATCACAAAAACTTTTCATATAAAAAAATTATACCCAATTTTATAAAAATAATTAATCGAAAATAATTAAATTTTAGTAAATTTTTGTGAATTATAATTATATGGAATAAAATACTTTTTAAATTTTTTTTCTGATTGAAAATTTAACTTATAATTATAGACCACTTTTACTCCATTCTGTATACATTCTAAATTAAAGAAAGAATATAAATTATCATCACCCGAAATTGAGTTTTTTGATGATCTTATAAGTTTTATTAATATATTTTTTTTAACTTTGCCCATATTGATTACACCCTCCAAATTCAATTTATCACCAACAATTAGAATTTTTTTCCCAATAATTATTTGCTTTTCAATAAATCTTAAATGATGTTCAAAAAATTTGTTTTCGTGTTTTCTATAATAAATAATAAAATCATATTTTTTAATTTTCTTAAAATTCGTTGAAAATTTCAATTTTTTTAAAACAAAATTAAATTCAGATTTTTTTATTATATTTTGACTCAAGTTTTTTTTTAAAATATTTGTTGCGAATATTATTTTTTTTTGTCTTTTATTTAAAATTGTTAAACTAATTCTGTATAAAAAAGGAATTAAATACAAACGAATTAATGACTTAAGATTAGTAATTTCATTAATTTGTTTGCTGCCAGTTATAGGACCAAAAGTTGTTTTAGGTGGAGACAATAGAAAAATTAAAAAATTCCATAACGGCAAGTAATTTATAAAAATTATTTTTGCTCCTTTAAAAAAATAATACCACAAAACTATAATTCCATAGATTTGATAAATATAATCACTTAAATAAAATCTAAATTGTGGATATTGAATTTTTACATTTTTATTTTTATATAAATTATCTATAAATTTTCTTGCAAGCTGACCCTCTCCGGAGTGCTTTTTGAAATCACAGCTCCATGCTACGTATTTATTCATTAAAATACTTCATCTTTATTTAAGATTTTAATTTTGCAAAGTAAAAAGAAGCTTTGCAATAATCTTATAAGTCTTCTTTTTGTATCAAATCTTAATCTCCATAGCCATTCTAGGTTTAATGTATTAAATATTTCTGGAGACTCCGCCTCATATCCACTTAGAATATTAATACTACCACCAATACAAATAATATTTAATTTAGCATTTTTTTTTAGAATAATATTTCCTATTATTTCTTGTTTTGGCGTGGGCAAAGTTAAAATTATTATAGAATTATTTTCAAATCTAAGCTTGTAAATATTTTTTTTAATGGTTTTTATATTTCCATATGGCAGTTTAATATGATTAAAATCACTTTTGAGTCTTTTTGATATCCAAGATTTAGAAATATTAGGAAGGTTTCCTAATATATATATTTTAGTATTTTTCTTTGATTTATTTAAAAAATTTATAACTTTTTTAAAAAATTTTCTTCCAGGTGTTTTTCTTTTATTTGCGTAAAAATTAGCAAAAATACCATCTGGCCAGAACAGGTAATTGTGAGATCTAAACTTAAATTGGTAATTGTAAGTTATAAATGCTAAGTTCAATGCAGATATTATTTTACCACTAACTTTGTTTAAATCATCTACATTTAAAAATTTTGCTTTTGATGTGTCATTAATCATTCTATGATATTTTGAATTTAATAACTTTTCGCTCACAAAAAGTTGATTTATTTTATCAAATACTTTAAAAATATAGTTCATTAATCTAAGATTGTTTTTCTTAAAAATTTTATAATCTTCTAAAAATTTTAAAAAAATAAAATTTATATTGGTACTTATCCCCCCATATCTCATGATAGTGATATTTCTATTAAGGTAGTGATATTTAAAATTTAATTTAAATATTTTTATTAAAAAATCTGTATCTCCAGATATTTTATATTTAGTTTCATATTTATACTTTTCACATATTTTTTTCTTCACAAATGTGCCTGTATGTGGAGGAATTTGGTATTTTTTTCCTATTTTAATTTCTTTCCACGCTCTTATAATATTTAATAAATTATTCTTTCTAGAATAGATGATGTTTCCATAAACAATATCAGATTTTTTTTTTTTAAAAGTATTACTAATATCTCTTAAAACAAATTCATCATAAAAAACATCATCTGAATGTAAAATGCCAATAATTTGTCCTTTTGCTTTTTTAATTCCAAAATTTAAAGATTTATAAATATTACCTTCAAAGCTAATTTTTTTAATATCTTTTGATTGTAATGATTTTAAATATTCATCTGTTGTGTCATTTGATTTAGAATGTACAATTATAAGCTCTTTATTTTTATACTTTTGCTCCTCAAACGACTTTATAGAGGCCATGATATAAGGCATACTGTTCAAAACACACATTATTACTGATATTTTCATTTTTCTTTAAATAAATATAAAGAATTTAATAATATTATATAGTCAATACCAAACAACATAATCGAATTTTCAACCATACATCTTAAAAATATGACTGTAATTATTAATGATCCTACTTTTACATTATAATTTTGATTTAAGTTAAATTTAAAGATTTCAAACACTCTTTGTTTAATATTGATCCAAAAATATATGAATAAAGCTAGTGAAAACAATCCACCTGATATTAATGAATATATAAATGCATTTGACACTGGATTATAAGAAATTGTTTTGTCTAATCTTGTTTTGTTGAGCACAATCCTATCCCACATAGACCCGTAACCCACAATTGGTCTATTAAAAAATAATTTTAAAGAGTCTTGCCATAATGTTGTTCTTCCCGAAAAAAAAAGTTGTTGTAATAAGTCAATGCCAGTTTTTGTTTCATGAACGAATGATCTAAAGTGAGAGATTTCTTTTTCTTTTTTTATTATTTCTGTGCTAATAGAATTATAGTTACCTTTAACAATTTCATTTTGCATAGTTCTTGAATTTGATACTCCAAAGAATAATAAAATTTGAAAAGTAATTAGTAAACAAATAGAAGCTGCGGGCTTTAATTTATTTTTAAATTTTAAAATAAAGATTAATTTAATTAGCAAAAAAATTATTAAAGCAAATTTAGATTGATACAAAAATAATAAAGATCCCAAAATAATTAACAAAAAATATCTAAAAAAAAATAAGAAATTTTTTTCTTCAAATTTTATGAATAAAATTAAAATATAAATAAATATTATTGACCTTGATAAGCCAGTCAATCTTGGAATTGGATGTCCAAACATGTAAGCACTTTCTCTATATACATCTAAATTATATAATGATGTTTTGACATTAAGAGTGTAAAAATCTTTAATACTTATGAATGAAAACCAAACAATCATTATTGTTAAAAAAAAAATTGATATGTAAAATAATTTTTTTAAATCAAAATATTTCAATTTATTTGCTATTAAAAAAATAAATAATGTAGTGATTGAAGATATAATCCAATTGTATCTTCCTATATGGTCTAAAGTACTTTCTAAATCATTTAGAAAACTATTCTGCGATAAAAAAGTACAGATTAATTGCAGTAGTTGTAAAAAAAATAATATGTAAATGAACCTATCATGGTTATAAAATATTTTGTAGTTTATGATTATTCCTAAGCATATTATTAAACCTAAAGTTGGAAAAATAGCGCGAAGGAGATTAAGAAAATTTATAATATTTATCTTAAGTTCAATGTTATTTGGATTATCAAAAATAATTAAAAAATCGTAAGGGTCTGAGCCTAAAGAACCCCATATTCCAATGAATAATAAAAAAATTATATAATTTAAATAATGATTTTCTATTTCCTTTTTGTAATGCATGAAATTATTCCTACTATATTACCAAAGAATTTAGGGAAAAAAATTAATTTACCTCTTAAAACCTTAAATAATGTAAATAAGCTTTTTAAAAAAATCGATATGTAAAATTTAAATTTATTTAAATGGTTTTGTTGAACAAACATATATCTGTTTACAACTTCTTGATATCCGAAATCGAAACTTTTTCTTTCAATAAAGTTTTTGCTATAATATATCGATTTTGAACAAACAATAAGTTTTCCCTTTTTACTCATTTCGTAACTGAAGAATAAATCCTCTAAATAACTATATTTTCCTAGCTTGATATTAAATCTACTTTTTTTAATATAATCACTTTTATAGATACAAGCTTGAGTACTCAACCAGTTAGTTTCAAAATTCTGCTCACTATTTGCAATTTTAGTATGCCATCCATTATCACAAATTACCCCAGGATTGAAATGATAAAAACCTTTATTAGCAATAAATTTATTTTTTTTAATTCTATCTATAAGTTTATTTTCTTTTTTTTCAATTAGATTAAAACCATACCCTATAAATGATTCATTAGTTTTTATAAATTGATCCATAATAGGTAATGAATTATTTTCTAAAATAATATCATCATCACAAAACATAAAATAATCATTTTTTCTGTTAGCTATTTCAATACCAACGTTTCTTTGAAGAGAAGAAGATGGATTGGACTTTATAACTTTAAAATTTTTATAAATTGAAAAATGCTTTAAATTATTTAGGTAATTGTTTTTATTAGAACTATCGATCAATAAAATTTCATTAAAAAATTTTATATATTCACTAAAGGAACTGATAAATCTTCTTAAATTATCAGGTCTATCTTTTGTAGGAATAATAAGAGAAGTAGAGTTGATAAACATCTTAAATAATAATTTTATTTAAATAATATACATTTGATATTACAAGAAATATTTAAAATAGTTCTATTTATCAAGGAATTTAAATCTATGGCTTCTAAGACTCAATAAACATCATTAAATAACCTTTTGTTCTTCTAATTTTTAGTCCTTCATTAATTTCTCCACAAGGTGATTTGCTATACATGCAGTAACCATCATCAGGAAAAAAAACTTTTTTATTATTTATAATTTCATATTTATGATT
>MDTB01165165.1_pt1 | contig 15776 bp, 2 predicted proteins | sample 811161 | NCBI WGS metagenome assembly MDTB01 (sample SAMN05326650, study PRJNA326480) | marine metagenome | isolation source: seawater | place: Mediterranean Sea | collected 2009 | reverse complement strand
TTTATCAAAATCGTCAAAATATGGATTGACGTTAAGATTAGTTTCCTGTGGCATGATTGTTTAAAATTCCAATACGATCTTGATGTCTTCTTTCTGTTGCGAACTACGAGTTACAGAAGCTCTATTATCAACGTAAATGATATCTCCGCTATATTTTTTGACTTCTGGATTAGCAACACCATTCACAAAACTCATTCCTAAATTATAAGTCCTACTATTTATTGAAGTAGATATCATTGGTGAGGAGTCCGCACCAAAATTGGTATCTATATTTAGATCATTAGATCCACCAGCTACTGCAATGCCACCTCCAGTGCCAGGACTAGCTGTAAATCTCAACAATTCATAACCATATGTAGGAATTGAACCGTCTGTTGATATTGCAAGTCTGCGATCTTGCCAATATTTTAAAACTCCAGTTGTAGAATCCCAGTTAATCACACGACCAACAGCTGTTGATCCAACACCAACTGTTTGTGTAACTTCAGAATCAGCAGTGAATGATGTGGTCGTTGAACCAGCACCAATGAGTTTAATTGCATAAACAGCACTCGCTTTCTGAAGTGTCAATTTATTATCAGATCCAAAAGCAAGAGGATCTCTACATAACCCAACACGAGAAAATTGGTTTCCTGTGATAAAGTCTGGATTTGATGTATCGTTTTCTAAACGAGAATATATTAAAACACGATTAGCACCCAACTCTCTATAAATGTCAGCACCATGACCATCTTGAGGAGGAACAATCACATTAAACGCTGCATCTGTAGAACCTGATGGATTGGTCAAACCCACAGAGTTTAGATCAACAGTTCCAAATGTATAGTTAGATCCTCCATTAGTTATTTCAACCGAGTCCATTTTACCAGCTGCGTTTACTGTTACAGAACATTTACCACCACTTCCATCACCTTTGATTGGAACGTTGTTATAAGTTGCAGCAGTTCCATAACCAACACCACGATTTGTAATGGTTACAATTTTTAATTGACCACTACTTGCAGCATTATTTCTTACAGCAGCAACATCATTATTTGTAGGCCAATTTTGAGGTAAAGGTATGAAACTTGTTGAATCAAATTTAATAATACTATTTGGATCAATTGTAAAAAGATACTTCCAAATGTATCCATCACCAGATGTTCCAGCAGATCTTGGTTCTAAATCAGTAAATAGAGGTTCATCAAGAGATGGTCTTCCATTGGTATTTTCTGGAGTGGTTCCGTTTTGTAAACAAATATATACTCTAAAATTTTGATTCATTATATAATAATTCGTATCATACAAATTAGTTGAACTAGTTTGAGGAGACAAATTAGATCGAGAGTAATCATCTCGATACATTTCATATGTTGTTCCTGATGACCAACTTATCTTTCTAACAACTCTTGCAATATCATCTGAATTTATCTTTTTAAGAGCGATCATCGTATCCCAATAATCATTCTCTTCGCTAAAAGAATCTTTTGGTGAAGGAGGATTTTCATTCCAATCTGATTGAAAATCAGTTGGATTTGGTAGTCCAATCCAAGCATAATAACTATTTGCAGTTGAAGCTATCCCTGTTACAAAATTCTCAGAGTTTAATATTCGCAGTTGATCAGTTATAATTGCTGACATTTTATCAATAACTTTTTTTTTTATTTATGTTAGATGTAAGACTCTTTTAAATCCCTTAATCTAATGATCACTGGGCCAGTCTTAATTCCTGTAACACCGTCTGTATTTACAACTGTGAATGAATTAGTTTCTGGTTTAACAAAGTCATGTAAACGACCCCAAGAGTATTTACCATAGTAAAGACCATTGATAGTTGTTCCAATTCCAACAGGTCTAGTAATACCCTCAATAGAATCAATACTTACAGTCACTCTTCTAAGAGTAGTGTTACCAACCCCAGTAGATAATAAAGCAGGCCCAGTTATGTTTTTAGCACTATGCACCTTGTATATATTATCTAGGTGAATTGTTCCTACCCCTGATATTTCATTATCATTTCCAATTGCACCTTGATATGAAGTTACTCCACCACCAACATTCGTTTCAAATGCAGTGAAGTAGTATCCTGATTGAATACCACTTACATCAACAGCAGATCCCATAACTGATGTATCACGAAGAACTGAATTATCTGGAACATAGAAATCGAGTTGTAATGCTGTTCCAATTCCAGCAACTGCTGTCGTAGCAATTCCAACTATGTGTCCAAAATCACCTTGATATTTAATACTTGAAACCGTTTCTTGAGTTTGAGCTTGTGCTTCAATCATCACAACTGGTGGATTTGTGTTTGTGTATCCAGCACCAGCATTTACTATCGTAATCGCAGAAACAGTTCCAACGCCAGATATAGTTGCAATTGCTGTTGCGTTCGTTGAGGTAGTTCCAATACCAGCATGAATTGTTCCAATACCAGCAGTTACACCAATTGAAACTAAAGGTGTGGATGTATATCCAGATCCACCACTAGAAATAATTGCTGTTGATATTCCTCCAGTTCCTGAGACAAGTGCTGTTGCAGCAACACCAGTTTTAGTTGTTCGATCAAAAATTAATACACTTTGTCTAACTTCAACAATATCATCTGTTTGATTGAATAGTGGAACTGCTGTATCCACAAATATTTCAGTTGAAGCAGCAGAAACATTTTTAATAATATATGCAGTTGGACGAATGCCTGCCTCTAATTCAACTCTATCTTTTCCAACATCAATATTTCCAATTACAACATCGGATATTTGTTTCTTCCAAGTTACTGGTCTCTCTAATGTTCTATTCGTAGTAATTCCAGCATCGATGTAAGTATTTGTAGTAACAGCATCTGAAGTTGTAATACCACTAATTGTTCGAGGTAATTGTTGATATACAAAGTTAAGTCCGTTATCAGGATATTGATTAATTGTTAATTTATCACCAGGCTTAACTGTTTCCAAAATATCAACATCAACTACATCATGTTCAGATCCACGATAGTAATAAATTCTTAGTCTATCTCCTAATTTAGGAGCTTCAGAGAATGTTATTTGTGAACCACCATTAAAGACATAACTTTCAAAAGGAATCTGAATAATATCATTTAAGAAGACTAAACAATTATATTCTGGTCTAATTGGAGATCCTTTTGCTGACCTTAGTGTAATTGGTGTTTCTGATGCACCAATTGTTTTTGTTATATTAAATGTTTTCCTATCTCCATCAAATAGATTTTCAAATGTATTTAATTTTTCTAATTCACCAAAAGTAAATCCTGAGAAACTATCATTAAATGTGTCTTCAACAGTCAGAGCAAAATCTTTAACTACCAAATTAGCATCTGTTAGGATACCAGCTTGACCACCCTCTTCAATTGTAAGGACATCACCAATCTTATAATTATATCCATAATTTGTAATTTGGAAGCTAATTACGCTTGATGCAGAACCAACACGAACCGATACCGATGCACCAATACCAGTTGAACTACCAACCAATCTCATATTTTCATAATTAAGTGGTAAATCAAATTCAAGATCAGGAGGAGTTGCAGAACTGAATCCAGAACCACCACCGTTTGTAATCGTCACTGATGTGACTAAACCAGCAGACACATTTGCCTTACCGATAGTTACGATACCAGAACTTCCAACTGCCTTGACAAGAATATTTGTTTGAAGTCCAACTCGATAACCAGATCCACTATTTCCAATAGATACAGACTCAACAGTTCCAGCAGCAGATACGATTGCAGTTCCACCAGCTGCAACTAATGGTTGATAACCAAAGGATGAAGTCTCTGCAACAGAAACAATAATACCACCTCTAGGTATGGATGAAACATTAACATCATAACTTACTGATACTCCAGCACCTGTGAAACTTACAGATGTAATACCAGCAGTTTCAACAATATTGTAATCATCATTTGGATTTTGGAATATTTCATTAAGAAGAATTACACCTGTATTTGTCGCAAATCCAGTTACATTTGCACCACCAGATTTAAGAATAAAGTTTGTCGAAATACCTGTGAATTGATCCTCAACAGTATCAAATACAAAATTATTTGAATATGTATCCTGAGTTCCGCCAGGAATACCAGTATGTGTAAATACACGACCAACGAAAGTAGATGTGGTTGTTAAACCAGCTGGGCCTTTTGAACCTTTAGGTGCATCTGTGAAACTTATCGCATCTTTAACAATCTGATAATTACCTAAGAATTTGGTAACAGTGTCATCCTCACTATGATTTGCAAGTGCAGAATTAAGTTGAGCTCTCTTAACTAATAACCTATTTGAAGCACCAATACCAATTGTATCAATCTTCATAAATTCATTATTAATCTTAATCACATCTCCTGAGAAGAATGATGATATTCCAGATAAAGTTATAAAGTCACTAATTGTTCCAGCATCTGCAGCAAGTGTAGTATTCACTGGAGATTGAATTACAGGACTTTGAATGTTGTTGTCAAGAGTAATTAAGGCCTTAGAATTAAGATTTTTTGCACTGAATGATTGAGTTGTTCCAATTCCAACAGATGTAATATCAAGAATATCGGGGACTGGTTGAAGTGCTTCTGATGCACTTCCGGCAAGTTTAAATTTATTTTCTGCAATCTTAACTGCAAACACTGTAGATGGTAATTTATTAGTAACTCCAATTCCAGTAATTGTAGTTGCTGCAATTCCAATGTTCATGGTTGTTCCAGAACCAATTGGATTATATGTTAATTCTTCACCAGTTTGGAAGAAGTGATTATTAACTATAAATTGATTATTTACTAAATCCACGACAGAATCATCTTCAGAATCAAAAACTTTATGGAATATTGGATCTCCTGTATGTTTTAAATCAAATGAGAATTTAATATCATTATCTGTTCCTGTATATGTTCCTTCTTGTGATTTTAATCTAGAATCTGTGAATGTAACAAAACCAACACCACCAGTTCCAGTTTCTCTAAGATTATATTGGAATACCTTTGTTGTAACGGCTGTATTTGCTGGAGGACTTAAACGAAGTTCTAAATCGCCACCAGAAGCGGATGAATATCCAACACCAATAGTTCCAATACCAGAAAAACTGGTAGGATTGAGAGAGAAGTTATCCATATAACCAAACTCTGTAAAGTATGGAGTTACAGTATCATGTATCATTGTGACCTGAGTAACCGCATATCGATCATTAGTTGTATCATGTATTTCAATCAATGCATCAGAAGCTACATATGTGTTTGAACTAAATCCACTGATTCTTGTTGGTTGTGGAGTTCCTGTGGCTGCAATATTGGTCGTTGTGGTTAAGATTTGATTTAACGAAATAGTCGTGCTTCCAATACCTGTAGCTGTTGATCCAATTGATGTTTGATGAACTCTCATTGTAACACCCACACCAGTCACAGGTGTAAAATAAACACTTGTGATGCCAGATCTTACATCTGCACCAAATGTTCCAAGTCCTACACTTGGAGAGTCTGTTGATGAAGTATTATCATTTGTCATCTGTGCATAATCTAAAAGATATACTTCCTCACTATCATTTAAAACAACTAATTCATTTAATTGACTTCTCTGTTCTCCACCTAGTTCATTTGTCAATACAAATAATTTTGTAGTTGTAAATGCAGTTGTTCCAAATCCTACAACTTGAACAGGTGATGGATCAGTTGAACCAATACCAGAAGAAACTGATTTAATTTCATAGCCAGTTCCTACAGTTAAAGAACTAATACCAGTAGTTTTAGTATCTTTAAATGTTTCTTGTGAAAGTATTCTTACTGCATAATTATTGTTCTTAGATTTAGCTGGGAAGAATCTTAAAGAACCAATATTACCAGAAATTGTGAAATCAAAAGTTCCTAAATCAATTTGAGTTTCAACTCTACCAAATGACATCATATAACCAGTTGATTGGTCATGAAGTAAGTTGACTTGCATAATTTGTTTCTCACCAGAGAATCGAGTATCAAACACTAAAACATAAAACTTAACTCCATCGACTTCTGTGATGTTAAAATCAGCTACATCCGAAAATGCAGTCGCACGAGGCAAATCATTAAACTCCGAACTTATACTATCAATTGGTATAACTCGATTAGTTCTTGATTCAATATAATCAGTGATAATTTTATTATTAAAATTAATTTCATCTGATGCAAATAATCCATCAATGTTTTTTGAGTTTTCTGTAACTAAATCGAAATCATATGTTTTATGAAGTGATTCATCTTCACTGACTAGATCAGAAACCACAACCGCAACATTAGAAGAAACTCCAACAGTTGCCTTGTTTCTATTTTTATCATCTGTAGATGCAATTGAAACAATATTTACATCTGCAAAGTTTTTGAATCCAACAACATGTGTCAAACTATTAACAGGATCTTTCCAAGTTTCATATTGAATTGAACTGTTTAAAGAATATGAGAAATTTTGATAGTAATCACTATCCTGTATTTTTTGAAGTTCAGTATTTAATTTACCAGTTTCTCTTCTAAATCCACTTCTTACTTCTGAATTTGAATCTATTTCATAAGAGGAAGTAAATGTATTTGTTTGAGTAATAAATGCGATAGATTTTGATGATCTGCCATTTATTGAATCTCCAATACTAAAAATGTCATTAGAAAGAATTTTTAAATATTTGTTATCTTCATTCCATGCAACAACGGTTCCAATTTTATCTCCAGTGCTTACTATTTCTCCTACACTAAATTGATTTGGTTTAATACCAATATTAAATGTTGCTACATCTTCAAAAGGTATAACTCTTCCAGAAGATGATGGCCCACTAAAGATGCCAGGATTTGTAATTAATGTATCTAACTTATACGATACGGTTGCATTTCCACCGCCAGGATTCGTATTAACACCTGTAATTACAAAAGGTTCATAAGAATAGTTTGAAGAATTATATCCACTTCCAGTTGATCCAATTCCAATATTCTCAACATATATTTTTTTACCTAAAGTAAATGGATATGTAGATTCAGTAAAGGTTCCTTCAAGAGTTAAAGCTACAACATTGGTTCCACTTGTGTAAGAGAGATTTTTAACTTTAATACCATTAGTATTATTAGTTGCAACTATTTTAGGATCAGTATCATATAAAGAATTTGTATTTCTCAATAATTCAACTTCAGAAACAGAAGTTCCTTGTAATTCAGATCTAGTAATAATTTCATTGTTAACTTGACCTGTAACTCGGTCAATTACAATTACTTTTGGTGGTTCTAAGTAATTTTTACCACCAGAACTGATTCCTATGTTGGAAATAGTTGATAATCTATCTAATCTTAAAATTTGTGGTAATTGAACAGATGGTTGAATAGTTTTATCAGCAGAATAATCAAATCCAATATTTTTATTCGTGTATCTTTTTAAAGTTCCAACATCTGTGCTGTTTAATCTGATGATAGCACCAACACCTTCAGTTGAAGCAATTGAAGTTACGACTGGTATTGTTGTATAATTTCTACCTTTTGAAACTAATTGAATATTATCAATTGATCCAGAGGCTGTTGTTGATGGAGTTGCATATTTTAAAATTACAGACTCCTCTCTAGTATATCCATCTTTTTCTGGTTGTCTTGGAATATTAAATGTAAACGTAGTGCTTCCTATTCCACTAATAACATAAGTTCCGTTATAAGTGCTATCACTTATTTTTAAACTAGAGTAATTAATTATATCTTTATCTACAACTGGATTTCTTTTAGAATCAGCATCAATATTTAAATTGATAGGTGTTAATTTGTAAAATAATTCTTTTGGACTATTTTCAGTTAATGAAAGATCAACCGTTGCAGTTGTTGTAACACCAACTGTTCCTACACCAACCACTTGGAATCCATCATCATTTTTGTTATTAAAATATGGATTTGTAAAATTAGGATCTCTAAAGAAATTAAAATCAAAAACTTGAGTTCTCTTTCCAGAAACAACTTGTGTTAAAGATGTATCAGAAACCGCAAATCCAACTTTATAACCTCTTGTTAAATTAATTGGAGGGTTAATTAAAGATATAGTATGATCATCACCATCATCTGTAATTGTTATTGTGTTTGGAATTAAGGTTTTAGACTTAAAGTTTGTTTCACTTAATTTAAATGAATTGTCATCGATTCTTACTATGAAGTAAACCTCATTATTAATCAACGGTGTAGCTGGATCTGATGACTTATACAAAACTTTATCACCAGTTTTGTATCCATGATTACTTATTGTAATTACAGAATTATTTGTATTGACACTCGATGCACCAAAAGCTTTTGGATTTATAATTGTTCTCTTAGTTAAATCATCGTATTGAACTTGATATGAAGTTGTTATGCCAGGTGTTAATGATATTGAAACAGTATCATTTTGCAGTAAATCATGATTTTCTTTACACACCACAGTTCCAACTATTTTTTCAATAAAACCAGTTATTTCCTCTTTTTGTGGTTTAAGACTATGTTTAGTCCCTGTTCCATGTCCACTGTAGAAAAGACGATGTGCAGTTGATCCGATACCTGTAGAAGCTGCAGTTAATCCAATACCTATAAGATTTCCTGTAGTTCCAATGCCAGCAATTGGATTTGTAGATAATCCTAAGAAATTTTGCCCTTCATTAATTGCAAAAACAAATGAATTATTTGGAAGATTGAAAGTTGAGATACCATTATAAACACTTAAAGAATTACCTCCACCATTTGAATATAAAAGTTTTTGACCTGTTATGAAACCATGATCTTGTAAAAATATTTGTTGCGTTGGAACAAATGTAGAACTAATTCCATTTCCAGAAACTTTATATGTATATGCGACAGTTGATCCAACCCCAACCCCAGCAGTTGATCCAAGTGAAACGCTCTCGATTGGATTAAAGTAATATGGAATATTGACATTTGTTATGATATCGTTGCTTATTCCAACGTTGAAGGTTATTGCTCGATTTAAAGATGTTACAATTTGTCCAACACTATGAGCAACACCAACAACACCATTAAATTCTCTTTGAACTCTTAATTTTCCATTAATATTGTCAACATTTAAAACTAACACAGTCTCTGTAAGAGGTAAACCATTTGTGCTTCCAATTCCAGAAAGACTTAAAATGTCATTTGAATTTATACTTCTAGAATTAAAGTCGCCAGCGACATCAATACTTGTTACGATTCCTGTGGTTCCTGTGGTTCCAATACCAACATCTAAAAGAAACTTTGAAGTGCTAAATCCAATTCTGTGTTGACCATCAAGACTTCTGAGAGTATCTGTAGATAAACCAGAGACATTAATAACATCTCCGATAACTAATCCATGAGGTTGAGATGATAATCCAATAACATTTCCTGTTTGGTTATTATAACTAAAAACCACATTATCAATTTTTACAACAGTTGATGCAATCGATACAATTTCTTTTCCCCCAACTGATGATACCTTTGCAGAAAAACCGTTACCATTACCTAAATTTTTAATTTGTAATTTTTCATTAACTTTATAACCAGATCCAGCACTCTCAATTTCATACTTGTTGATACTGCCTGGAGATGCATAATTAACCTCAGCTTCCTGTAAAACTTTTTTACGACTGTCAAATATTCCTTCATACTCTGATCCTGATGAATCGAGTTTATATGGATAAGTATTTCTTTCTAAACTAAGTGTATTTAAATCAATATTTTGGTTATTTGTTTCAGTAAAGTTCCAATCATTTGGTTTTGCAGCAAAATTTTCACCAATTAGATATGGAAATTCTGGCGAACGGAAGTTTTTAAATGTTCCACTTGTTTCATTTTGAGTTGGATTAATTGTTGCAAAATAAGCAAAAGTTCCTTTTGGATAATCTGGAGTAACGCAATATCTTCCATTATTCTCATCCAAATCACCATTACCAAGATATTCGTAATCCTCAATAAAGAATCCTAATGGAAAATTGGATATAGGAGGCCCATTCTCTCGACTTGTTTTAAGAGAATAACTAGATCTCATAATTCTTACGACACCACCATCCTTACGATCATATCCATAGGGCCCGTAAATTGGATTACCATCATAAGCCCATCCAATAATAGGTGAATGATTTAACGATACTTGTTCTGCATTGTTTACTAGATTTAAATCATTTGACGCATAATCTATTGTTCCATCACTATTTTTTTGTTTTAATATTTTTCTTAAACCTCTTGGAACATAGTATGAAGAAAACTTAGTTCCAATATCATTATCACCACGACTTAAAAATCCATCATCACCAAAGAATATATCTTCATATCTTTTAACATTATTAATCTGCCAAGATCTAATTTTAGGTAGAAATACAACCCCAGAGCCAGGTAAATTTTCTTGAACTCCAACTAGAGATGTAGTATATCCAACTCCACCGTTTTTAACTGTAACGTTATCAACTATTCCATTACTGATTGATGAAACAACTTTAGCACCAACACCATCACCTAAAATTGTTAAATCTGGTGTTGAAGTATATTCACCGCCTGATCGAGTTACAATTATAGATTGTATTTTTCCGTTTGAAACAATCGCTTTGTATTCAGATGAAGATCCAGAAGAGACTCTAACTGTAGGAGGAATACTAAAATTAAAGGTTGTGGATGCACCATAACCTATTCCAGCTTTCTCGATGTTTACAGAGGTTATAGACCCCCTTACAATAGGATTTATTCGTGCATGATAGTTTTCTGGGTGAGATGTATCTATTCCAATTGTTCCTCTTACTTCAACGGTAATAGGTGGATAGTTAAATACATGATCTCCAGAACCAATTGAAGTTAAACCAACTGATTGTTTTGTTACATAATTTGCATTTGAGAGTGTTGTTCCGATGCCTGCGGATGCAAGTCTGAATTGATTATCATTTATCTTTAAAACATAGTAATCTTGATCCGTGTCTAATCCACCGATTCTAATGCCGTCACTAGAGTATCTAATTAGTTCTCCATCTTCAAAACCATGATTATCATATTCTATATAATCTGAAAAAGTATTAATACCACTTAGAGGAACTAATCTTCTCTTATTTTCATATCCTTCGCCTGGATTATCAACAATAATATCACCTAAAATAAGTTTTTTATTTACACTTTGAAATCTTTGTGTTCCATCAGCAAAACCTGTTAAATTAAGAAGATTTGATTGAGATAGAGCTTCGTTTTTTGTATTTGCAAGTTTAATTGTGGATGCATCAATTCTTGATACAAAATAAACTGCATCATTTACAAGTCTTTGATCTGGAGTAGTTTGAATTGCAGTCGTTGTAATACCAGCACTTGCAATACCAATCGCACCAGTATTAAATGTTTTATAAATTACTGATTCTCCATCTCTAAATTTATGGAAAGTTGAAAATCCAATCGTGTCATTTGCAATATTGATTGCATTTCCTGTTGATGATGCATCAAAATCTACAAAATGATCAACTTGTCTTAATCTTGATCTTAAAACAGCATTCTTTCCATTTCCTCCACTAATTTCTACAACTGGCGGATCAACATAATCAAAGCCTGGATCTAAGATGTCAATTCTTTCAATTTTACCTTTAATAACTGGTGTTGCACTGATACCAATACCAGTTAAACTTTCAACACTAACTTTTGGTGGATTAATGATATCATATCCAGATCCACCTTCTAAAACATCAATTGACTCAACACCACCAAAGAATATAACATCACCTGACTTATAATTAGATATTTCAGTTCCATTAATTAAAATTCCAGTTGTGCCTGGTATAGTTTGATACTGATTGCCATCAAATAAAGGACTTAAAGGAATTTTCTTTAATAATTTTTGATGTTCTAATTTTTTATTTGCTAAATCTGGAACAGATATTTTAAAGCTTCCTGTTCCTGTCGCATCTACAAAAGTTTGATTAACTAAATCTGGCAAAGAGTTTGCAAGACGTATATTATTAGAATCAACACGATCTACAAAATAATTATTTCCATCAATTAACTGACCTAAAAACCCACTTATTACATCATATGTAATAACTTCTCCAGAATAAAACCCATGATCAGTCGCACCATCAGTGACTTGTATAAGGTCTCCTCCTGACCCGCCAGTCCACGTTACAGACCGATCAGGTGCAACTATGGGTTCATTACCTAAACTTGGAATAGAAGGGGAAGTAACATAAACATCTTCACTTTGATAATCATAAGTATTTTGAACATCGGTGGTGTATTTTGTAATATTATCATGAACAGTGCTATTTCCTCTTTTGAGTCTTCTTCTTATGAATGATACTGTAGATTCATTGATGCCTGGCAAATCACCTAATATCAAAGTTGATCCACTAATTACACTTAAAACTCTACCCAAACCAATCAAGTTTGAATTAGCGTCAAGAACTTCGATTGAATCTTCTTCTAATAGTTGATGATCAGATTCTGTGACAATATTAAAACTACTTGATGATATTTTAGTAACAGTTTTTGGTGATTGTTTTATAGTTGTATTATAAATCCAAGATCCAAAGTTAAAGTCTTCAGAACCCTTATTAATACCAAATGTTCCAACTCTAATTCGATCACCTTTATTAAAATAGAATGTTTCCTTTGGAATTTCAAAATCTTTTAAAACTCCTGTAATTACGACTTCAATTTTATTCTCGGCACTTGCAAAGGAATATCCATACGCAACATTATTATATCTAACATCATCACCAATACTTAGAGTATCCACCATTGTAGATAAACCAATGAATTGGTTTGTAGTTTTATCTGTATAAGTTACAACTCCAGCAGTTCTTGCTGTCGGTAATGACAAAGAACCACTTGTGGGGAATCCAACTGTAGTATCAACTGTAATTACGGTTCCGCCGACTGATACAGGATCGGTAATTCTAGTTCTGCCTGGAACTTTAAAATGACCCTCGATGGTATCTTTAGATATACTTATCTGATAGTAGTGTTCTCCATCATAAATAAAATCTTTAACATCAGATATCGCACCAGAGGCTCCTAAAATATTTTTATCATTTTTATCTAAATCTTGAAAAAGAGTTGATCCATTTAAGTTTCGAGGATCTCCTGTAATTGATTTAACAACAAAATCTTGTGCAAAACCATAATCTGCATCAGATGGTTTAATTAAAAACTCAGATGGTTTGATAATTTTAACTTCTTCACCATATAATGCTCGAAATAAAATCTTATATGACTCATTAGTTCCCTTTGTCTTATAAAAATCTTTAATTTGACGAATAAACTTAACTTGATCTAGATCACTATCTAATTTTCTTTGTTCAAATCCACTAGCAAAAGTAGTTTTAAGTTTTTTATAGAAATCACGAATAAAAAGATTTGATAAATTATAAACTTTTGTTCCACCAGTATGTGCAGCGCCAACAGTTGTATTAAATGATAGTAAATCAGGACGAGTAGGTTGATCCATATTATCAACACCACTGAACCCTCTTACACACCCTGTGAAGGAGGTTGTTCCAATCCCTGTATATGTAATGATCTCATCGTCTATTTTAAGTAATCCATACTTATTTGGATAACCTTTTGTGCTGTCAACAAATATCGTATCAGAAAAAGATTCAGTATTTGTAGACAATCCAGTGTATTCAGTCAGTGCAGCACCGACATATGTTTGCAGTTTTGTATATCGATCTAAATTTTCAGCAATATTAATTGATCCACCTTGATATTCTTGGGAAATATAATACTGTTTCATGAAATCCACAAAAAGTGGACTTTCTGACTGCACAAACTCAGGTAACTGATTTTCAATTACCTGATTGATTTCTACTCTTTGTATTGAGGTATCAATCATTAATATCCGCCACCATAGCTAGATCCGCCGCCACCACCACCAGAGGATGAGGGAGTTGAAGAGGAACTTGAAGTTGTTGATGACATCGTGTTTGTATATGTGCCACTTGACGCAGTTGTAGATGAAGTTGAGGTTGCAGTCGATGAAAGAACTGATGAACCACTAGTTGATACTGGAGAGGTTGAATTTCGAGTATAAGTTGGTGTATAGTAACTATGAACGTGAACAAATCGAGATCCAGATGTATTCTCACCAGAGGCAATTAAATCTTGAACCACATTTAAAGTTGTATTTGACATATCAAATTTAACATACAAGTCATTCAAACCTACAATGTCATTTGAATGAGGAATTGCTTGAATTTCAATCACGTTGTTTGCAACGACTGTTGAAAGTATATTTACAGTATCTATAAGTATTTCTCCATGCATATAATCAACTGTGCCTGCATTTTTCTTAATTACTACAGGAGTTCCTCCCTCTGTGTATGTAAAGAAGAAGATTCGACCTTTATCTCGATCAATCGACTCATCAGCAAGGTAAACGGTTCCAACAACACCTTGAATTGTAAATCCAGTTGAAACAATGTTATAAGATTTTTCTTGAACATGAAACATGTTACCAAAACATAATTCATACTGAGCAAATTTACCAATTTCAGATATTAAATTTCTTCGTATTAAAACTCTGGTGATATTTGAAGTAATTGATGCATCAACACTATCAATCAAACTCACCGCCCTACTATACTTAAATCTACCACCAAACTTATTGATGTCAATTGAACGTGAGTATTGAGTCAATGCGTTTGAAATGCCAGTTTTTAAATTTTCTGAATCATTAGTTAAATTTGTGTTATAATATGCAGATGACTGTAATTCGACATACAAATATTTTAAATCAACAAATTCTGGCACAATTCCAGCAACTGCAAAATTTTTCAATCTTTGAATTAAGTCTCTTTTAGTTTGATCAGATAGAAAATCACCATTTCGGGGTTTAACAGAGATAAAAACCTTTCCATAACGAGGTGGACTCATTTCTTCACCACCATAAGCAGTTACAGATTCAACATTTGGGTAAATATATGCTAAAACAGACTCATAATCAGATGCCGTGACTGCACGATACTGAGAAGAATAAATTCGAGGTGCATAATACTTAATTGAAGAGATTGATTCAATATCATCACCGTCTCTTGAGTTTTCGTCTGTAGTGACTAATGAAATAGTATTTGGATTAATCGCAGCACCGTCTTGGTTTGTAATATTTCCTACAAAACTAAACTCAGAAGCTCCATTTCCACCCTTTCCATCACTTACAATGTAAGAAACCGTAATAAAATTATTATTGGATAACTTTTTACCAATTATATTATCTCCAAAAATTAATTCGTATCTCTCATCTTCAATTTCTTGTAATAAGTAAGATGATGAAGTTGATGTAATTCCAATAATATTATCAATTTGTTTAAAAGTCACTGTTGAGGAAGACGCTTCCGATGGTTTAACTTTTATATCGATTGTTGATGTGTCAATAAAAGAATTATCAAGAATATATCTCTGATTGAATAAGGAAGTATCTACAGTAAAGGTTTGTGATACAAAATTACCTTCATAAATTTCAATATTACTAAATTCAGCGATTCCATTTACAACCGCAACAGTAATGTCTTCTGGAATACAGAAGATATAGTTTGTATTTTCACCAGAACCGTTGCAAATGATACCAGAATTTAATGTGAGAGTTGTTGTAGAGGTTAAACCACTCACAGTGAAGGATATTTTTGCTCTTGCAGCTCTTCGAGATCTTGGAACATAACCAATGTTTCTGGCAAGCGAAACAACATTTTCTCGAAGTGTAGCGGAATCAAGAAAACACTCGTTTGCTGCCATATTTGTATTATATGCAGTCGTGTATGTATTATATGCTAATGCATCGATAATTATTGAAAGGTTTGATCCTTCAAAGTCATAATCAGTTAAATTAGTATTCGACCTCAAATAATCC
>MDTB01157211.1_pt1 | contig 15777 bp, 15 predicted proteins | sample 811161 | NCBI WGS metagenome assembly MDTB01 (sample SAMN05326650, study PRJNA326480) | marine metagenome | isolation source: seawater | place: Mediterranean Sea | collected 2009 | reverse complement strand
TGGATGGTTTTCATAATATTTGATTATTTTTTAGAGTTAAAAATGCATTGTATATCACTTGAAATTCTTTATCAATGGCATCAAGATGTTTTTTGATTGTTTTGCTATCACCACGATTTATTGGCCCTGTAAGGGCTTTTGAACTCTCAATTGAATTATGAAGCATCTGGGACAAATAGGGTGTTGCTAAATTGTGGGGAAGTCCCATTCCTACTAATTTATTTACATATTCTGTTATTAAAATTGATGAAAAATTACCAGCTATAGATGCCCAGGCATGATAAAGAATCTTATCCTTCTGATTGATAGAGAAAGATGGGTTTTCTAATTCTGGGAATAGCGTTTTAAAAGACTTTCCCCCTTTTTCTGTAATAAATGGGATTGACATATAAGTTTTTTTATCATAGAGATGGTAGCCAAAAGTAAATAGTGGGTGTGCACTTTGTGTTTTTGCTATAGTTAATGCTCCAGAAAAATGAATAATTACCTTATTTGATATAGACTGTGATAATGATTCTATAGCATCATCTGAAACTGCTAGAAGAATTTTTTCTGATATTTCAAGAAAAGATGATAGAGGTTGATTATTTTTACGGGTCCATTGATGAAAAGGTATATCAACCAATTTAAAATAAGATGCTAGGTGCGTGGCTAATCGTCCACCACCAATAATGAGGTATTGCTTTTGGATATTTGGTACCTGTCCCATGGATCAAGTCCACCCTTATTTATTTTTGTTAAAAAAGTAGCGGTAATAAAGTTTATCCGCTCTCTATAAATTTAATTAAAATAACTAGCTAAAAATACAAACCACAATCTAGGTAATCCAAATTAATACTAACCTAAATTTTAGGGACATGAGGTTGTATCTTGAGGAAGAATATAATTTACAACACAGGACGGATATGATTCACATAGTTGATTATTAGATATATCAAAATAAAGAGAATCATTCCAAGAAATATCTAGGTCACAAATACTTTGAGGTATTTCACCAGAGAGATTGTTATTATTTAATAACAATGTTTGAAGATCTTTTAGGGAACTAATTTCAGTTGGTATTTCACCAGAGATATTGTTATTCCTAAGGCTTAAATATACCAGGTTGGTAAGGCTTCCTAATTCAGTTGGTATTTCACCAGACAATTGATTATGATACAGTCTTAATTCTTTAATCTCTACCAAATTACCAATACTTGGTGGAATGTCTCCTTGTAACTGATTACCCCATAAGTCTAAATAATTTACATTAGTCAAATTACCCAACTCTTCTGGCAGCGAATCAGATAGCGAGTTACTATTTAAATCTAGATAAATTAGATTAGAAAGATTGCCCAGTGTGGATGGTATTGCACCTTCAAGACTATTTTTTTGTAAAAGTAAATATTTGAGATTTGTAAGATTTCCTAACTCTGAGGGTATTTCACCCTCAAGAGTATTATTTGATAGGCATAAATATTCTAAACTCTCAAGAGAACCCAGCTCAGGCGGTATACCATTTTCAAGGTTGGAATTATTTAATCTTAAGTAAGTAAGATTAGTTAATTGATTAATCTCAGGAGGAATATTATCAAGGTTAGTATCAGATAAATCAATAGAGTCCGTTTCATTGATAATGTAATAATTATTCCATAATGATACATATTGAACACAATTATTTGTATCTAGTGTAGCGATAGTATCGGGTATACATGAGGGGTATGGTTCACAGAATAAATCCCTATAATCGATGTTGAAAAGGTTTGGGTCACTCCAGTCTTCAATATTTAAATCACATAAATTATCCGGTAATATGCCACTAATAATATTGCTATCTAATCTCAAAACTCTTAATTGAGTAAGATATATTATTTCTTCAGGGATTAGTCCAGTGAGTTCATTATTTGACAGATTTAAATATTCTAGGTTTATAAGATCTTCAATCTCAGATGGAATTTCATCATGAATATTATTATTTGATAGGTCCAAATGTGTGAGGTTTGTAAGGTCCTCTATATTTGCTGATATGGCATCGGATATTTTATTTTTAGATAAATCTAAATATTGCAGGTTAATTAATCTCCAAAGTCCAGATGGGAAAGAACCTGTAAGATTTTTATCAGATAAAATAAGTGTGTCTGTATTTTCAATTGAATAAGAAGAACCCCACAGTACAACTTCATCTGGATTATCCATAGATCCTTCACAAGTAATAAAAAATAGACTTAATAGATAGAGTATCAGCTGGAGTTTTTTCATACTAGATTCCTTATTAAAAATTATTAAGCACTATATTAATGAAGTTTAAGGAAAAAATAATTTGAAAAAAATAAGATTTAGACTATAGATATTTTCTTAATTTTTTATAAAAAAGCAATCAACTATGGATTATGTGCTCTTAGTAATGCTGAAGAAAAACTTTTTAATAATTTTATAAGTTCATTGGATATTATGTTTTTTATGTCCAATAAATTTTTGGGCATTACTAAATATTCTTTTTTTAGGGTCCAAGTATTCACTGTCTTTGTATAACTTTTTGCATTAGCGGTATAGTGAATAGGTCTTTTAAAACTTAATGATATGGAGTATGACAGCCCCTTAGTTGTTTCTATACCTATCTTCTCATTATTGATTTCAATATTAATGAATAAGGTTTGTGAACTTTTTTTAGTATTGGATGCAGTACCATTTTCTATGAGGAAATTAATTATTATATATTCAAAGTGATTACTAGTAAGACCTAGTTCAATTGCATCCTTAGATAAATTTTCAATTACTATTTCAAAATCTTGGATATCATCAAGTTCAAGTCCAGAACCCATGATATGATAATCGTTGCTCCAAATTATCGTGATGAATACAAAGGTGGATAAATACTTAGACATTTTAAAATTTACCAAAAAATCTATTTCCTATAAAGTTTCTAATATATTTAAGTTTGTTGCCATCAGGGGTGCCATTTTAAAACAGAGAAATGGCTGAGAACAAACTCATTGACCTGATCTGGATAATGCCAGCGTAGGGAGTCACTATGAATTGCAATTTATTTATTTTTCTGCTTCTTTTCCAATCTTCTGAAATCTATTCTCAAATTCGTGGGAAGGTTTTAGATAGTTTAAGTAAAAAACCACTCGTGAATGTCAATATTATTGCGAATAATAGTGGAACATCCACAGATAATATGGGTGAATTTAATTTGGATGTTGAAGAGGGTACAGAAATTCAACTTTCTCACATTGGTTACAAAGTAGTAAGTGTCAATGCATATGATGGAATGTCAATTAAATTGATTCGCAATGTACTGCAATCAAATGAAATCATTGTGAAAGCTGGATTGTCTAGGGAATCCTTACAAAATAGTACGTCAAGTATTTCAATAATTACAAATAAAAATATCCGAGATGCTAGTGAAGATAATCTGCTCGGACTATTAGATAAAATCCCAAATTTAAATTGGGCTGGAGGAACAAGTAGACCAAGGTATTTTCAAATTCGTGGCATCGGCGAAAGCAGTCATTATTTTGGTGAAGGACCACCAAATTTTTCCATAGGTTATGTAGTGGACGATATGGATTTAAGTGGAATGGGTATGGTCGGTCAATTATTTGATATTCAACAAATTGAAGTCTTTAAAGGACCTCAATCCTCCGTTTACGGTGCAAATGCTATTGCGGGGTTAATTTCTATTCATTCAAATAATCCAACTGATAATTTAAAAATTGAATCTTCCATACATTTGGGTTCAGATAACCATTTGGGGATGAGTGCTTTATTGAGTAATAAAATTACAGATAATTCAGCTTTCAGATTGAGTGGAGTTTTCAATAGGAGCGATGGTTTTAGTAATAACATATCAAAGAACAGGACTGATACAAATAGTAAACAAGAGTCATTATTAAGAATGAAATTAAAATTTGCACCATCTGATAAATTTTCTTTTCTCAATACTATTTTATATTCATATATAAATAATGGCTATGACATTTGGGCACCAGATAATAATACAAACTACAAAACATATACAGATGACATTGGTGAAGATAGTCAAGTTTCTTATGGATACTCATTAAATGGATTTTTTCAGTTCAGTGATCAATTTAAAATAAAAAGTATCACTTCAATAACTAATACAAATGCAGTTCATGCTTATGATAGTGATTGGGGAGATAGTCTTTATTATGCAATAAATCATGATTGGATACCTTCAATACAGGGTGAAAATTATTTTCCGATTAAAGATTTTTATAAAAACCAAAAAGACAGATTAAATGTGACCCAAGAATTACGATCGCAGATAGGAACATTAATAGCTGGTATATATTATAAAAATTTAATTGAAGAGCAAAATGCAAAAGGATATCTCTATGCAGGTGAAGCTGATGAAGGTACTAGCAGTTATGATTTTCAAGCTATTGCAGGTTATATGCAATACAAACATCAGATAGTAAGTAATATTAATTTTAAAGCAAACCTTAGAATTGAAAATAACAAATATACTTATCAAGGTAATTCAAAAAAGGAAGATATAGTTTTAAGTCCAGTTAACTATAGTATTAAAAGTAACATGATGGGTTTTCGTGCTTCAATAGGCTATGATTCTAATCAACATACAAATTATTTTATATCACTTTCAAGAGGATATAAAGCTGGTGGTATTAATCAACAGCCAAATCTATTAGAGTCTAGTAGATCATACGGACCAGAGTATGCGGACAATCTTGAAATTGGATTTAAAATTAAAACAAATAATCATCATACTAATTTTACAGCTTTTTCTACAGTTAGAAAAGATCAACAAGTATCAGTTTCAGACCAAGTCGATAAAACTGAACCTAACAGTTTCCTTTTCTATGTTAGTAATGCAGGGTCAGGAACTGCAAGAGGAATAGAATATGAGCATTCTTATAAAATATTCCCGGAATTATCAATTATTTCAAACATTGGTTTGCTTGACACTTGGGTAGATAAATTCACGTATAAATCTACAGACTGGGAAGGGAACATATTCGAAGATTATGGTGGAAAAAGAGAAGCTTCCATGGCACCTGAAATAATGGGTTCAATAGGAGCATACTTTTCAATTCTCAATTTATCAATATATGCGACTACAACATTCAAAGGGCAATATTATTTTTCAGATAGTCATGACGAAAAATCATATCCTTATTCATTATCTAATATGAATATAAATAAAAGTTTTGGCCCTCTATCTGTTAACATCTATGTTAAGAATATTTTTGATGAACGCTATCCTGTAAGAGGTTTTTATTTTGGATTAGTTCCACCAGAGTACTCAGAGGAATTATGGTTAAGCTATGGCAATCCAAGGCAATATGGCTTAACTATAAACTATTCATTATAATAATCATATTTATTAGGTAGAATTATTTTTAATAAATCTAATCGAGAGTATAATGAATAAAATTTATTTTTTTATTCAACCCAATTTGAAATCTTTTCACCGATAGCTATTGCAGAAGTAAGTCCAGGAGAATCAATCCCTATTAAGTTAACGAATCCTGGAAGCCCATTTTTTTCTTCATGAGAAATATAAAAATCTGTAAAGTTTTCCCCTACCTTTTTAATTTTAGGACGTAAACCAGAATAATCCGGAGATATGTGCATTTTCTGTAGTCCTTTGATATATTTAGAAGCTTCATTATAAAATAAATCTGACAAATTTTCATCAACGGAATAATCTTCTTCTCTTGTATCTTGCCATATGGCATTAGGTCCTAATTTTACTTGTCCATCTTGATTAAAACTTAAATGAATACCAAGAGAATCAGTGTTTTTATCTGGAGTCGGGTAAATCAAATGATTGAACTTCCCAATCCATTCGGGACTTAATTTAAAATAGCACCCCTTGGAATATGTTAAATTTGGAGAGCGTTTATTAAGCATGCTAGCTATAATATCGCTTTGAAGTCCACTTGCATTTATTACCCATCTTGAAGTTACAGTCTCAAAATCATTTTGTGCATTTTGTACGGTGATTTTATAGCTATTATTTAGATATTCAATATCAATCACAGATGATTTTAGAAGATAATCGTGATTATGTTCTTTAGAAATATTATATAGTGTATTCATAAAATCATGAGAAGATATTATTCCTGTGCATCCTATAAATAATCCTAGGTCAGCTGATATGTAAGGTTCAATTGATTGGATATCAGTTTTATCTAGAATTTTAATATTTGGGACTAAATTATTTTTAGCATTTTCATATAAGTAGTTAATCGCTGATTCTTGTTCTTTTTGGCCAATAATGATTTTACCACATTTGTTATACCAAATTGAATGTCTTTCACAAAACTTGTAAAGCAATTCACGACCACGCAAACAATATTTTGCTTTAAGTGAATCCTTTGGATAATACAAACCAGAATGTATTACCTCGCTATTTCTACTCGATGTTCCAAGACCAATATTTCTTTCTTTCTCGATAATTAGAACAGACTGTGATTTACTTTCAGCTAAGCTTCTAGCTGTAGCTAATCCAACAACTCCAGCACCGATGATAATTACCTCGTAATCATTTTCCATGGAACCCTTAGTATTCTAATTAAATATTTTCATCAAGATATTCTGAAATAGCTTCATTTGCTAATCCATCTGCTCTTTCATTACCTAAATCTCCTGAATGACCTTTCACCCATTGCCATTCAATAGTATGACCACTAGTTAAGATATCTAATTCTTGCCATAATTCTTTATTTTTAACTGGTTTTTTTGATGCTGTTCTCCATCCATTTTTTTTCCAGTTTATAATCCATTGCTCAATACCATTTTTAACATACTTTGAATCAGTAATGATTGCAATATTTGAATTGTTTTTTATTGATTTCAGACCTTCAATAACAGCTGTTAATTCCATCCTATTATTTGTTGTTTGTAGTTGAAAGCCTTTCAGTTCATTAATAGTATGATTACTTTTAATTAGTACACCCCAACCCCCAATGCCAGGATTGCCCTTGCAGGCACCATCGGTAAATAATTGTATTTTATTATTATTATCCATGAATAAAGTTGGTTATTTAATGTTGAGAGTATGAAAGGTTATTGTTTGATTTAAACCTTATATTGCAATCTACTAACCATCATAATAAATAATCTTAATTTATTTATTACTATAGAAAAAAATCCAAGAATGTGGGGAAATGATTACTTATTTGATTTTTTTTCAAAGTTGCATAGGTTGAAAATGAAGAAATTTAAGTTTTGTGATATTTCAGCAGGATAGTAAAATCTATTAAGATATAATTATTTCTACTAATTCTAATAAATCTAAAATATCCAACTTATTATCTGCATTTAAGTCTGACATAAAAATATATTCCCCAGCCAAAATTAGATTAACTAGTATATCGATGTCTTCATTATTTATAATATCATCAGAGTTAAGATCTCCTGATGTTATAAAATCAGTTTCAACAGCATAGTCAAAAACGGCACTTTCTATCTGAGCCATTCCTTCGTGATTCCTTGAGTTTGATAAAAGTACTACACCTACATTACTGGAAAATGATATAAACATCTCAGTTACACTTCCTAAATCTGAGCCACTGTGTCCAAAAAGAGTTCTTCCATTTAAATTTTTATAATACCATATCAATCCTTGGTCATAAGCAACATTTGGGTAATGAACAGTTTTAATAAGCTCAATTGTTTCTTGATTTAAGATTTCTATTCCATTATACATTCCATTATTAATAAATGCAGTCATAAATTTTGCTAGATTATTTGAAGTTGTTCTAAGTTGTCCAGCTGGATAGTCAGAATAACCATAGTTCTCAAGCACCGCCAAAGAGTCATTGCTTCCTTCTGCCAACTGATGAGGTAATGCAACTTGATTTAAATTTTCAATTTCTGATAAAAACCAATATGCATCATTCATTCCAAGAGGTTCGAAAATATTTTCAATACAATATTCATTGAATGGCTGACCTGAAATCTCTTCAGCTAATAATCCTATCAATGCAGCGCCAATATTACTATAGCTAAAATTTGTCCCTGGAGTAAAATCTGTGAAATTTAAATCACTATCATAGAACTCACCATTAGGAGTAAGATATTGACTAATATAGTAACTCAATTCTAGGGGTGAATCTCCATCATAAAATGGCATAAAATTCCAATTATCCTTAATTCCAGATGTATGCGATAATAACATTTTGAAAGTAATAGGAACTTCTGGATAATCTGGATGATTAATCTCAAACGGTAAATAATCATCAACATTATCGTTAAGCATAAATAAACTTTGCTGGTATAGATGCATTAATGCAGTAGCTGTTACAGTTTTTGAAGCCGATGATAAAATAAACATTGTACTTTCATCTACCAAAGTGTTTTCATTGATATTTGTGTAACCAAAATGGTTGTCCCATACGATATTACCTCCTTTTGCAATCGATATTGATAATCCTGGGATAAGGTGGGTCTCCATAGTTGTTTCTATAAAACTTATAAGCTCAGCCTCATCACGGAAATCATTTGTTTCTAAATCAAATTGATTAAGATTTATAATATTGTGAGAAGTTCTATTTAAATTTCGATTTCCATAAGAGGAGGATAAAAATATAAGAATTAATAATAATGATAAGTATTTATGCATATCCGAATCTATCAATTATCACACGGATAAAAAACCCCCAGGTGTGTGTCTTAAACAATTTATTTTCATTTTCTATATCTATTGAATTCGTTGCGCAATTCTTACAGAAATATCTCTTACATACTGGAATTGTTCTTGGTTGAGACCAATTTTACGCTCAAAATAAATTTTTATTCTTGGATTTATTTCAAATTTATTCCCCTCAACTTTTGCACTTTTTATTAATCTAATCATTCCACGTAAAACTAGGTCAATTTTATTTTCTGAAATCCCATTTTTTAGAAGTCCTATTTTAATGCGTTCTAAATTTTTTACACCCAATTCATTATAATGTTGATTTAATTTTGTATTATCTGCAATTAAAGATAGTGGTAAATAAAGTAGCAATGATAAAAATATAGTTTTCATAGTTTTCTCCTTATTTTAAATATAGGTATAATTACATTAATACAAAACCGGATGTAATGTGGAATAGTTATAATAACTTATTCACATTTTCCTCCTATCCATTTTGCCACACCAGCATTTTAGGGTAATAAACCTTGCCATAAATCACTCCAGCAGATCCAAAAACTAGTGAATAGATTAAAGGATAATTTTCATATTTATACTCACGAATTCAATAGAGAAGTAGTATAAATAAAATAATCTATGCATATCTAAATCTAATCATTATTCCAAAAAATCCATTTTAAATCAATAAAATTCCAATCTGGTTATAAGAAGGAATTAACTGCAAAATCTTATATTATTGTTTATGTATTTATCAGGTCTTTTTTATTAAACTTTCAATTCGATTTATAGCTTATTATTTACCAGACTTAGCCAATCTAAATGGCTTTTAACAATATTTAACGATTACTAAAATGATTTCAACAGATAATATTTCCATACAATTCGGTACTGAACCACTTTTCGAAAATATAACAGTTTCTTTTTCTAATAATAATAGATATGGCCTGATTGGTGCAAATGGTTCGGGAAAATCTACATTTATGAAGATTCTCACAAATGAGATTGATCCTAGCTCTGGCACTGTATCAATTGATAAAACCAAGAGGCTGGCAAAACTAAATCAAGATCAATTTGCCTACGAGGATGTAATAGTCTCTGACTGTGTTATTATGGGTCATGGCTTACTTTGGAAGATTAAAAAAGAAAGAGATTATATTTATAGTTTGCCAAATATGACTGATGAACAAGGAATGAAAGTGGCAGACCTTGAATCAGAGTTTGGTAAGATGGATGGATACACTGCAGAAGCAGAAGCAGAAGAACTATTATTAGGTGTAGGGATACCAATAAAGGACCATGCCAAACCAATGAGGTCAATTGCTCCGGGATTAAAAATAAGAGTTCTGCTAGCTCAAGCACTTTTTGGTGACCCCGGTATTTTATTGCTAGATGAACCTACCAACAATTTGGATATTAATACAATTCGCTGGCTCGAGAATACACTTCAATCTCGAGACTGCACCATGATAGTCATTTCTCATGACCGTCGTTTTTTAAATAGTGTTTGCACTCATATGGCTGATCTTGATTATGGTGAGATTCGACTCTATCCTGGAAACTACGATGATTTTATGATTGCTTCTACTCAGGCACGAGAAACATTAATCAATGAGAATGCTAAAAAACAAGCGAAGATTAATGAACTCCAGTCTTTTGTAAAAAGATTTTCTGCAAATGCATCAAAAGCTAGACAGGCAACATCAAGGGCCAATCAGATTAATAAAATTAAATTAGATGACATAAAAAATTCAAGTAGGGTCTATCCATTTATCAGATTCAATCAAGGAAAAAAGGTACACAACAAAGTTTTAGAACTGGAAAATATATCTAAGGATTATGATAACCTAAGAATAATAAAAAAGTTTAGTATGACCATTAATTCAGGTGATCGTATTGCCATAATTGGAGAAAATGGAATCGGAAAGACTACATTGCTTAAATGCCTCATTGATGACAGTTTTGCAAATGCTGGATTAACTAAATGGTCAGAGAATGCCATCATAGGTTATTTTGCACAAAATCATAGTGAAGAGTTCAAGCAAAACATCTCTCTGATTGATTGGATGGCAAAATGGAGCCATCAAGATGACGATATGGAAACAATACGTGGGACACTTGGTAGACTACTCTTCTCTCAAGATGATATCAATAAACCTATAAACGTTCTTTCGGGAGGTGAACAACGAAGAATGATATTTGGAAAGATTATACTGCAAAGAGCCAATGTAATCATATTGGATGAGCCAACAAATCACCTTGATATGGAATCGATAGAGTCTTTGAACGATGCTCTAGGTCTTTTTGAAGGTACAACAATATTTGTTAGTCACGATAGAGAATTCATTTCTTCATTAGCAACCAGATTAATAGAAATAAAAAGTGATAAAATTATTGAATACAGCAGTTACGAAAACTACCAATTATCGCAAACAAAAAACCCCGCAAATATGGGGCTTGATAGATAGATATTTTTTCATATCTAAATCCTTAATCTTTTAACTTAGTTACATTTTATTTCAAATTAAACCAAAACCAAAATTTTGGTCGATTTGGTGGTCTATCACCACAGCTACATCCTGGATTATGTTCCTTTGGTTTCTTTTCTTTTACTTGCTCTTTACCTTGCTTAACATTAGCGTCAATAGGAGCTACAACGCCACATAAAAGAGCTAGTGAAAGAATCCATTTTAGATTAATCATGTCTTATACCCTCATATTTATAAAGTGTAAATTATAATCAGGTTAATATTTTTGCAAAAGTAAAATTATTTATTAGGAACATCGCCATATTGATTTTTATTTATATCACCTGATTTGGATAAATAAAATAATAGAATAATTCCAAGTGATGGTATGATTAATGAGTAAGCCCATTTTCCAGTCATATTCATATCGTGTAATCTTCTAACAATAACTGCAAAACCAGGCACTAAAGTTAATGGTCGGTAAAAAAAGACAAAGATTCCAACATTTGAATAAAATTTTCCAATTGGTACATATTCACTGAATGGTAAATCTTCTAGATATCAAGATATTATATCCTATTTGCCTATCAATAAGAATCACTAAAAAATAAACAATACACCAATAAAGTAAAAAGTACCAGAATTCTGCTCTACTGGCACGACCATTAAATTTAGCATAATTTTTTAAACACCTAATAAAGTGATGCATTTCTAAATCTACCTATCATCCCACAAACAAAAAACCCCACGAATGTGGAACTAAAGATTTAAAATAAAAATTAATTAAGTCTGAAATATAAACTATATTAACTATGCATGAATAAATTATTAGTGAATGACATTTTTATTTTATTAATTAAATATATAAAATCTTATGAATTTTACAAAAAACATAATTCTATTCTTTTTTATTTATAATTGCATAGTCTCATCCCAAGAGACAAATTACTTGGATTTTGAGATTATTGTTGATGACAATCCATATCCATCAAATATATTTATATATAATCTCTCTCATATTGCACCAATTACGGGTACCATGCCTAGGTATATGGCAATTATCGATTCTGTTCTGAATCCTGTATGGGTAGTCCATTCTGGGAATCTAGGACTTGATTTCAAAGTCCAAGGTGATAAAATCTCTTATTTTGATTATGAGAATAAAGCATGGATAATACTAAATGAATATATGAATGAAATAGATACATTGAAATGTACCAACGAATATTTTACTGATTTTCATGATGTAATATTATTACAAAATGGTGGCTATATATTACAAGCATTCGATTCAATATCAGTAGATTTAAGTCCATTTGCTCCAGATGGAAATACTAATGCAATAGTAGTAGATTTAATTATTCAAGAATTTGATTCCAATAAGAATTTAATTTTTGAATGGAGTGCTTGGGACCATTTAGATTTTGCTAGTTACAGCTTTTTTGATTACTCAGTAAATTTCATTCCATGGATGCATGGGAACAGTATTCATATCGATTTAGATTCCAACATAATTATATCAAATAGGAGAAGTAGTGAAATAATCAAAGTAGACAGAGATTATGGTCAAGTCATTTGGATTTTAGGTGGGCCCAATAATCAGTTTTCCATTATGAATGATCAATATAATGGATTCAATCGGCAACATGATGTAAGAAAATTAGAAAATGGGAATTTATTACTATTTGATAATGGCAATGATCATGAACCTCCTATATCTAGGGCTGTTGAATACGAATTAGATGAAAATGATATGACTGCAAATTTAGTTTGGGAATTTTCGCACCCTAATAGCTATGTTGGATTAGCAATGGGAAGTGTCCAGAGACTTCCAAATAATAACACACTTATAAATTGGGGAAGATTGGAGGAACAAATTGGCGTGATAACAGAAGTAGATTATGATAATAATATATTACTAGAAATAAAATATACAGACCCCGTCTATTTCTACAGGGTTAGAAAGCATGAATGGCAATTTGATACAAATTTGATTCTAGGTGATACGAATTTAGATGCCCAGGTTAATATTATTGATTTAAATATTATTAGTGACTACATTTCTCAAGAAATACCTAATTCAGATATTTTTCATTTATACAGATTTGATATTAATAGAGATAGGATTGTAGATTACAATGATATAGTTATTCTAGCTAACAAAATCATCGGGTTATGATAATTATACACTCTATTCTATTTTAAATTGGTTAGAGGATGAATAGGCGTTGATTTTTTCTACAAAAATAATAATCTACCAATGTGTGTGCCTTATATATAAAAGTAAATATTGATATAGTTAGATTCATAGTATGAATAGTATAAAAAAGTTTTTAAATAAATATGGACAAAACTTTTGGATTATTCCGTTAATGTTTTCAATAGCGGAATGGTATAGAATATTATTTGTAGGCAATGGTGACATCTTTGCAGGTATTATGTTAGGTGGTTTTACATATTATTTCTGGGGACTGGGAACTGGGAGAATTATTGATAAAGATGTAAAACCGTTTAAGGTCGAAGAAGAAGAGTAATATGAGGATGATAATGGGTATTGATAAACTTGAAATGAAAGAAAACTTTGTTGAATTTCTTACCAATAGATACAAGGGTAATTAATATGGTAAAATTTGATAAGAAACTAGCTTTAGGATTAGCCATTATCTCTGCAGTAATCAATTTCCTTTGTATGATAGATGTCATTCAAATAGGAGGTTTAGATATAGGTAGTCTCGCTACTTCCACATTCTTTTTGATAGTCTATTTTGTTCTGAAACAACAAAAGGAAAAAAGTAAAAAAGATTGATAAAATAGTATATAGCTTGGACTGTCTTGTGGTTTATTATGTCAGATGTTAAGTCATTTTGATAACTATTTTGATAATATCATTTTCTTAGTCTGTCTAAAATCTCCTACTTAATATATTATATAGATAAAGGCCTGCTGCTAATGGCTCTATTTGGTTGTTAGCATTTCATTGGGCTGACATATATTCAGAGTTCAGGTTATTATTTACAAGATTACTAACAATATTAGACACAATATCATAAATAGTTATTCTTACAAAAGAAGTTTCGGGTAAGTCATATCATAATGTTGAGATAGGGTTAAACAAGTTGGGAAAATTTTGGTAAAGCATTTAATCACTTGCCAATAATTGATTTTGACCTAAATCTAATGAATCTAACTGCTTTACAAATTAAAGAAACGCTCAAAACGCTCAATTAAATATTGAAAATGTATTTATTCTTTATTAATATTGCGATACCAATTATGGAAAAATAATGATTTTTACTATAGATAATACCATAGAAGCGCTTAAGATTATTTCAGGTGTTGCTATTTTTTTTGTTTGGGTTGTCAGATACAATAATATCAAAATAGAGTTTGAGTCATATCGCTTGCCTACATGGTTAAGAGACTTAACGGGAATACTAAAAATTTCTTTTGCTTGTATGCTCCAATTTTCAGAAAATGAAATAGTGACTATAGGCGCTCTTGGTATAACTATTTTGATGACTGCTGCTGTTTTTACTCACGTAAGATTAAAAAGCACCTTCAGGAGATATATTGCATCTGTCGCGATGCTATCCATAAGTGTGTTGATACTCTATTTCTCGATTAATTAATTAATCCTAAGTTAAAAAATAATTGAAGTTTAAGTGTGATATCATCAATCTTTAATTGAAAAGGAATGAACATTGCGTAATTTAATTTTAACTCTATCATTTGTAGTCATAGGGTGCTCATCTGAGCAAATAACTAGTAATGGACTAAAAAGTGAAAAATGGATATCAACTAGTACTCCTAAATGTGAAGTCTGGTTCCAAAATTGGAGTGATTATACCAGATTATTTGTTACGATAGAAAGTGAGACGCTTGAAGTAAATCCAAGTCCGTATGTAACAGAAAAGAAAGGGAAACCCTATCTAATGCCCAAATCCTATAATAAAGTGCAAAAACAGCAGTTAATTGGAAATCTATACTGGGATGAAAATTTAAACTGGGATGATGGTTCAAATATTCAAGCTATGTGGAAGGTGGATAGGGCTAATCCTAAAATATCACTACCAAAAAAGTACGGTGTTAGTCTCACTATTACTGATGACATTCTAAAAATGCTAATATCAAACGAAGAAGATACTTTAATTAGCGTTGACTTGAATAAACTAAATAGTTATTAAAACGCTCATAACGCTCTTTTGTACTTGATTTAGTTCAACATATTATATTATTTTTCAAGTATGAATATTATTATCATAGGTTGTTCAGGAGGAATTGGCAAACAACTTGTCAGTGATTTGAAAGAAAATCATAATTTATTTCTCGGTTATCACAATAATAAACCCGATTTTGATTATCCCTCGCACCAGGTTAATGCCGATGATTTTGATTCGCTTATGTCTTTCGTTAAAGAAGGAAAAGAATCAATGGAATCTGTAGATGCATTGATATGTCTACCCGGAACATTAATCCTTAAACCTGCGCACAAATGTACTGAAGAAGATTTTAAGAATACTGTTTCCAACAATTTTAAGGCTGCTTTCTCAGCAGTCCGTGCAAGTGGAGAACTTTTACGAGACTGTGCGGTTGTTCTAATGTCTACTGCAGCAGCAAGCATTGGCCTTGCCAATCATGAACTTATTTCAGGTGTCAAATCAGGTGTAGAAGGCATTGCGAAATCTGCATCAAAAACCT
>MDTB01091242.1_pt1 | contig 15777 bp, 15 predicted proteins | sample 811161 | NCBI WGS metagenome assembly MDTB01 (sample SAMN05326650, study PRJNA326480) | marine metagenome | isolation source: seawater | place: Mediterranean Sea | collected 2009 | reverse complement strand
TTGATTATTATAATAAGAGTAAAAAAGTTTCTGCAATATTTATTGTCTTTTTTGCTGTTTCATCTTCTATGTTGGCTTGGGATTGGATTATGTCTATTGACACACACTGGTTCTCTACACTTTTTGGATGGTATGTATTTGCAAGTATGTTTGTTACTGCTTTAGTAGTTATTTTTATGATGGTGACCCATTTAAAAAGTCAAGGTCAATTAGAGCACTATAACGCTAGCCATCACCATGACTTAGCTAAATTCATCTTTGCATTTAGTATATTTTGGACTTACTTATGGTTTGCACAATTTATGCTAATATGGTATTCAAATATTCCGGAAGAGGTAACTTATTATATAGCTCGTTTTGAAGATTATAGCGTGCCTTTTATGACTGCTTTAGCATTTAATTTTCTAGTCCCAATCATTATGCTTATGAGTCGAGATTCAAAGAGGATTACAGGACGTGTGCTAATCATTGGTTCTATTGTTCTAATAGGACATTATTTAGATTTCTTTGTCATGATTATGCCGGGAACGGTATTTAGTCACTGGCATATAGGTTTTGTTGAAATTGGTACATTACTTGGTTTTGCAGGACTCTTTATAAGGGTAGTAGCTAACAAATTATCTACTATGGAGCTGACACCAAAAAATCACCCAATGTTAAAAGAAAGTAAGCATTTTCATATTTAGATTACTGTTTTAGATACAAAGCAAAAAAACCTCCAACTGGAGGTTTTTTTCTTTATAAACATATTTTCATTAGAATGGTAAGTCGTCTTCAGGGCTAGCTGGAGAAACATTTTCATTTGCTTCTGAGCTTGGAACATTCTCCGGAGACTGAGCCTGCATTGCTTCAAGTTTTTGAATTCTCCAGGCATCTAGTGTATTGAAGACTTTAACTTCAGCTGAAGGGTCTTTTTGCCACTCTCTTCCACGTAAATTGAAGAAAACCTCAATTTTATCACCCATATTAAAAGTATCAATTAAATTTGTTTTGTCTTGCACAAGTTGAAACATAAGTACCTGAGGGTACTGTTCTTCAGTTTCAATGACGAATTCTCTTTTTTTAAAACGATCACTTATGATTTGTTCATCGTGGACACGTTTTAATTTTCCTTCTACAGATAAGTTGTTCATGTTAAGCTTAATTTAGTTTATCAATTAATAAAGTTTTCCAGGCATCAATTACATTGCCATGTTCAAGTAATTTTTTAGCGTGAAGATGGAGCTTTTTAGAAATTTCTTTTCCATCTGTTTCTTTTTTTAATATTGAAATCAGATCACGATTTTCTTTGTACCCCTCAATTTCATTCTTAGATGGTAATTTATTTACACCAGCAAGTTTTCCAATATCATTAGCAGACAAGATAACACTATTTTGAATTTTAGGAGGTATTTTGTCGTAACCAATTGGGGTATTTTGATTTGGTTTTTCAATTTCAAAAATCGCGTCGTCAGATGTTTTGCTGTACCAATTTCCACCAATTCTTCCAACAAGATTAATTTTTTGAGGATCAATTTGATGATCTGAGTCCAAAACTTGTTCAGAAACATGTATTTTTATGATCTCACAAACAACAAGATTTCCCGCACCTCCTTTGTCCCCAAGTGGAATGATTTCTTTAACAGAACACTCCATTTGAACTGGAGATTCCTTTACTCTAAAAGGTCTTATAAGATCAGACTTTATGGGTGTAAAACCAGCTTTAATAAATTCATTGACACCTTCTTTATAATCGGAACTTGATAAAGATGTTTGCTCTATCATTGAATATGTAACGACATTAATGACGACTTCCTTAATTTTAGAAACATTATTTAAGGTATGTTTAGTTGTGTTGTCTCTTACTCTACGGGCAGGAGAGAAAATAGCGATAGGGGGATTGGCACTAAAGACATTAAAAAAAGAAAAAGGACTTAAATTGGGTTGTCCATTTCCATCAATAGTACTTGCAAGAGCAATAGGCCTTGGCCCAACAGAACTTAATAAATATTTATGTAATTGTTTTGTGTCTAATTCTTTAGGATCTATTGAAATCATAGAATTTTCTATCTTATAACAAATGTAGGAATTTAGGATTGTTGCACAATATGTAAACGACAATAAAAATCTTTTTTTGGTTGGTGAAGATGAAAATAGTCTTAAATTTACAAAACATTAAGTTTAATAACTTATTGTTTTTTACCATGCGGATATGGTGGAATTGGTAGACATGCTAGATTTAGGATCTAGTGCCGTGAGGCGTGTGGGTTCGACTCCCTCTATCCGCACAAAGTTTGCATCTTTTATAGTTTTAAATGTAGCTGCAAAAAAGCAAACTTTCTTTTTATCATATTCTTTTACTCCCCTATTTTCAATATGGCTTACACGCTTTAATTTGTTAGTTATAAGCTATAAATTTATATTTAGTTTGAAATTAATTTAAGTATGAAAGTTTTTAAGTTTGGAGGCGCCTCAGTTAAAGATGCTCAGGGGGTAAAGAATTTATCAGTAATATTAAATAAATATAAGGATGATTACCCACTCGTAGTTGTTTCTGCAATGGGGAAAATGACTAACGCTCTTGAAGAAGTTGCTCGATCTTTTTATTTAAAAAAATCAGATGTATGTGATAGATTGAAATATGTTAAGGATTTTCATGCGTCCATTCTTGTTGACTTATTTGATGAAAATCATTCTGTTTTTGATGCTGTAGAAAATTTATTTGTTGAAATAGAATGGGCGTTGGAAGGAGAACCTCGTCCTAGTTATTCTTATGAATATGATCAAATAGTATCAATAGGAGAATTAGTTTCAACAACTATTATAAGTAATTATCTATTACAAGTTGGTATTGATAATGTATGGCTTGATGCAAGAGATGTCATCAAAACAGATAACAAGCACCAAGCAGCTCGTGTAGATTGGGATTTAACAACCAAATTAGTTCAAAAGAATACTTCTAAAGATCAATTAATTATTACTCAAGGGTTTATTGGTTGTACTTCAGAAAATTTTTCAACTACTCTTGGAAGAGAGGGCTCTGATTATAGTGCTGCTATTTTTGCAACCATATTAAAGGCTAAAAAATTAGTTATCTGGAAAGATGTCCCAGGAGTACTTAATGCAGATCCACGCTATTTTGAAGATCCTAAAAAAGTTGACAATCTTTCATTTCAAGAAGCAATAGAGCTTGCTTTTTATGGTGCAACTGTAATTCATCCCAAAACCTTACAACCATTAAAACGCAATAAAATTCCTTTAGAGGTTAGGTCATTTATAAAATTTGAAGAAAAAGGAACGTGGATATCTGAAGGTGAAGTTACTAAGCCTGATACATCTTTTTTTATTTTGAAAAAAAGTCAAACACTATTGTCAATTTCTGTAAGTGATTTAGATTTTATTGTCGAAAACCATCTATCTTTCGTTTTTTCATTATTATCTAAATATAATGCCAAGGTGAATTTAATGCAAAATTCAGCAGTTTCATGCTATCTTGCAATAGATGTAGATGACCTACAAATTCAGAAATTAGTTGATGAATTATCTAATCATTTTAGAGTGAAAAAGGATGTTGATCTTCATTTACTTACTGTTCGGCATGATAAAAATGGAGACATAAATCAGTTTCTTAAAAATAAAGATGTTTTATTAACTCAAAAGAATAGAACAACAATTCAAGTATTATATAAAAGCTAACTTTTTCTTTATTTAGCTTAAAATTATGCTTGAGCTAGAGTAATAATGGAGCAAATGCAATTTGCCTTTTTTTGAAGAACTTTAATACATGATTCCAGTGTAGCTCCAGTCGTAAATACATCATCAACGATAAGAATGTGTTTATTTTTGATTGACTCAACATTGACTACTTTAAAAGCATCTTTTACATTTTGTATGCGTTCTATTCTGTTCTTATTAGTTTGACTTTCTGTGTGCTTTATTCTTGTTATACATTTTGAGTAAATAGGAATAGAGGTTATATTTTGAATCCCTTTTGCAATTAAATCACTTTGATTAAATTTTCGATGTTTAATTTTTTTTGTGTGTAATGGTACAGGGATAATACAGTTAATGTCTTGAAAAAAATCCAGGCCGAGTTTTAGTGTAAGTTCTTCTGCAATATAAATAGCAAGCTTTTTTTTGTTTTTGTATTTTATAGAATGAAGAGCTTTTTGAATCCGTTCTTTTTTATTAAAGTCAATTAAAAAAGCTGATTTTTCAATCTTTAATTTGCCTTTAAATACTTTTTGAATTTTATTGGTATTTGGTTTAGATCTATAGATTAAGTTTACATCACACTCTACACATAATTCATCATCATTTAATATAATATTATAGCATGCTCCACAAATTTTTGGGAAAAAGAGAGATATAAAATTATTGATTATCATTCTATTAATTATTCTATTTAAAGATAGTAGTTTAATAATTTTTTTTGAAGATGTAAATAAACTTATATTGAGCAAACAAAAATTATATACATGAAAACAATCATTTCTTATAATGTAAATGGAATTCGAGCAGCTTTAAAAAAAGGCTGGGCAGATTGGGCATTTGCCTCAAATGCTGATGTTATAGCACTACAAGAAACAAAAGCAAACACAGATCAATTGGACTTATCTATTTTTGATAAATTGGGTTACCACCATTATTGGTTTTCAGCTCAGAAAAAAGGATATAGTGGAGTGGCTCTGTTATGTAAGGAAAAACCATTACATGTAGAGTACGGTTGTGGTATAGAAAAATATGATTTTGAAGGGCGGGTTATCAGGGCTGATTTTAAGGATTATTCAGTTATATCAGTATACTTTCCTTCGGGGTCTTCAGGTGACATAAGGCAGGGTTTTAAAATGGAATTCTTATCTGACTTTCAGGATTATATTGATGGCTTAAAAAAGAAAATACAAAATTTGATTATTTCAGGGGATTACAATATTTGTCATGAGCCTATAGATATTCATAATCCTGTATCAAATAAAAATACTTCTGGATTTTTACCTGAAGAAAGAGCATGGGTAACAAATTTTATTTCTAATGGTTTTATAGATAGTTTTCGTCATTTAAATAAAGAAGCTCATCATTATTCATGGTGGAGTTATAGAGCTGCTTCAAGAGAAAGAAATAAAGGCTGGAGAATAGATTATCATATGATTTCAAAATTCTTATTGCCACGTTTAAAAAGAGCAACTATTTTATCTGAAGCAAAGCATTCAGATCATTGCCCCATTTTAATTAGTATAGATTAGGAAAGGGCTGAAATGCTTTTTTATGTAGTAGATTAAAATCTAATAGATAACTATTTGTTTGGTTTCTTTATAATCTCCAACCAAACAGTTTATAAAGTACATTCCTGGTTGTAAGTTTGATTTAAGTAATGAAAGATCTAATTGATGCTGTCCAGATATATATTTATCTTCTAAAGAAGATATTTTTTCTCCTAACACATTAAAAAGCTCAAATTCCACTTTTTTTGGGTTAATTAAATTAAATTGAATTTTTATATCTCCTGTGCTTGGATTAGGAAATGTTTCTAAATTAATATTAGTGATGGTAAATTCATCAATATTTAGGTTTGGGACCCCAAAACGTATATTGTCTATGTAAAGAAATTGCCCCTCTACCCCACTAAATTCAAAAACTGCTTGAACTTGAGAGGAACCAGCCCAAGGGTTTAAGCTAATTCTTTTTTCTTCCCATACTGCTGCAGTTGGAGAAAAACTAAAGAACTGATTTGAAGCAATGGTAGCTAATTCATCGCTACTTTCATTTGCTCTTAGTGTCCAAACTTCACCACAATCATCAGTAATTTTTATGGTTAATTGGTCATTAGACTCTGAGCTTTTTATAGCATAAGCATAGTCGTAATACATATAACAGGGTGGGGAGACTCCAGACAAATCAAAAACAGGCGTATATGCTCTTCTTGGTCCCTGCTCATTAAAATCACTACTTCGAATTCTAATGGATCCTGAAGAGTTATTACTCCCAAGATTGTTCCAACTCCATGTTTGTCCTTCAAAATATTCTTCTATATACCAATCATTTAAGTCATTTTGATTAAAGTGAATGGTGTTTGGAGCATTCATTGTATTAAATACATCGTGAACAAAAATTCCGCTTTCTATTGTTTTGCTATTTGTGCCTCCTGTTGTTGTAATTTCTAAGCTAACATCAAAAGACCCAGGAAGGTTATAGGTAATCGTTGGGTTTTCTTGATTTGAGGTGGCTGGAGTTCCCCCTTCAAAGGTCCATAGGTAGCTTAGTGCTTCATCATAATTGGTAGATAAATTTTCCCACTCTACAGTATTTCCAGTGCATGTAACAGATGATTCACTTTTAAAATCAATAATGGCTATACAATCAGGCCCATTATAATTTTCATGCACCCCCGTTGCCGTTAAATTTTCTTCAGTAGTTAAATTGTATCGAGCAGCAGCACCAAAGGTCCCAGTTTCTATAGCAGTTCGCATTCTATGTCTTTGTCCAACGGTATACATTTTAGCACAGGAGGAGTAGTCCATAAAGTTTTGAACGTTATCTAAACTTCCGCAAGAAGTTTGGGATAAATTACACCCCAGGTTAGATCCTATAGTATTTGGGGTGTCATCAATGTAGTCATCTATGTCACAATTTTCTTCTAAATAATTATCATTGGTACCTCCCCAAGTGTGAGGTAAATCTAGATAATGTCCAATTTCATGTGTTAGTGATCTAGAAGAGAAGTTTCCTCCATTTGAAGCTCCAATACTCCCAAACTGAGAGGCTAAAATAACTACACCAGCATTTGCATCTGCATTAGGAGCATATCCAGGGTTGTATGAGTATCCTCCAGCACCACTAGCAATATTAGAAACCACCCAAACATTTAAGTATTTTTTAGTGTCCCATTTAACAAGCTCTTTCACATTTTCCCCAGCATCATAGGTGAGTTCAGAATATGTTCTTGTAATTCCTTTTGTGCAAACTCCATCTGGATCAAGTTGAGCCAACTTAAATTCTATTCCTACATTTGCTACTATATCAGTAAATTCATTAATTATCTGCGAGGTATCACTATTTAGTTTATTAAAGTCTTCATTGACAATCCGTATTGCGTCATGAATTTGATCATCAGAAATATTGTTACTGCCTCCAGTGTGTATTACATGAATAACAATAGGAATGGTATAGGTTGTATTGCTATTTCTATAAAGAAGGCCAGTTTTGGATATTGAATCAGCTTTTTGTTTTAGTAAATTAATATGATCAAGGAGTGTTGGTTCATTTTCTATTGCTTGTTGCATCATCTGATCTGTACCACATAATTTGTAGTTTTGCGCAACCATAAATGTGTGAACAAAAATGCTAGAGAGTAATAGAATATATTTTATCATCAGATAAATTTTTAATTGGTATTTCCCTAATTTAAATAAATTAGGTGTTTTTTATTTACAATAATAGACCTAAATTTTAGGTGAAATTACTTAATTAAGCAATGAACTCATTACAAAATCTATTAAATTAGCATGAATTAATTGAGAATTCTTATGAAAAGAGCATATATACTTATCCTATCCTTTATCTTCATTTCTTTTCAGTCTTGTGTATCATTAAAAAAATATAGAGATCTAGATTCAAAATACTTATCTAAAAATCAACAAACTGAAGTGCTTAAAAAAGAAAATTCAGATATGCAACTTATTAATAATGAGCTAAATGAGAATATAATACACCTTTCTAAGAGGGCAAGTTCCTTGGAGTCAGATACAATATTACTAGGTAAAAAGTATAGAAAAAAGCTACGTTCATACGATGATTTGAGTTTGTCTTATGAATTATTAATTAAAAATAATTCTACTACTATGGCAAAACAGGCCAAAGAAAATAGAGAATTATTAGAGCAACTAGGTCAGATGGATCTTGATTTAAAAGAGAGAGAGAATGCAATTCAATCCAGAGAGTCAGAAATGCTTCAATTAGAGGCTTTGTTAAAAGAGAAGGATGACAATTTAGCTAGATTAAAAAATACTGTTGCTGATGCATTATTAGGTTTTAAAGGAGAAGGTTTAACAGTACATCAAAGAGAAGGTAAGCTATATGTTTCTTTGGAAAATAGTTTGTTATTTGCTTCTGGTAGTTGGCAAATTAATGAAAAGGGAAAATCTGCCATTAATGAACTAGCCAATGTGTTATCTCAGCAATCTAATATTCAAATTATGGTTGAAGGCCATACAGATGATGTTCTTTATGCAGGAAAGGGCGTGATAAGAGATAATTGGGATTTAAGTGTTATGCGCGCAACCTCTATTGTTAGGATTCTTATGAATCACAGTGATTTAAAAGCTTCCAATATTACAGCTGCTGGTAAAGGGCCTTATAGTCCATTGGTAGAGAATAATTCTTCTAAAAATAGAGCAATTAATCGTAGAACTGAGATTATATTGAGTCCCAATATTGACGAATTAATGAATCTTCTTGAGGAGTAATTCCCTTAAATATTTTCCTGTTTTAGACTGATACGTTGACCAAAAAAATATTGAGCACTTTGCTCGAAGGATCTATTAAAGTCTGAAACATAAAATTTGTGTTTTGCTCTTGATCCTTTTACACAACTTAAATTCATCTCATCAAGTGTTTCTTTTACGTGTTTTGAAACAATTTTTGCAGAGTTTATAATTTCTATATTGTGCTCATAAAATTGTTTTATCTCTTCCTCTATTAGTGGGTAGTGCGTACACCCTAAGATTAAGTGGTCAATATTCATAAATTCACTATTCTGAAGGTAATTTGAGAGAATGGTTTTAGAAATTTTGTTCTGATGAAAACCTTCTTCTATCATAGGAACTAAAAGTGGTGTTGCTAGAGAAGTTGTTTTTAATTTGGGGTTTAAAGCTTTTATTTTTCTTGCATAAACATTTGAGCAAATTGTGTTTTTTGTGCCTATAATTCCTATTTTATTAGCATTAGTTTTGCAAGTAAAATCAACTACTGGATCAATTACATTTACTGGTATAGCTATATTTTTACATTCCTTACAAACTATATCATATGCAAGAGCTGAAGCAGTATTGCATGCAATTACCACCATTTTGCAATTGTGTTGTATTAGAAACCGTGTAATATTTTTACTAAACCTAAGAATCGCATCTTCAGACTTATCTCCATAGGGTAGATGTTTCGTATCTCCAAAGTAAATAAGATCTTCATTGGGCATTTTTTTTGCGATTTCGTGCGCAACAGTTAACCCTCCAATACCCGAGTCAAAAATTCCTATGGCTTTATTTTTATTCATTCAAAAAAACATCCCCATGTGGGGATGTTAAATTCATTTAAATAATAAATTATTAACTATATGCCTAATTTTTCTTTTACAAGTGGCATAATATCTTTGGATTCATCACCAAAAACTATTGAACCTAGGCTGATGTCAAAAATATAGGTATATCCTTTTTCAGCCGCTACTTCATTTATTGCATCCTGAGCTTTTTTTAGTAATGGAGATAATACTTCATTTCTTTTTTGCTGAATACTTTCTTGACTTGATTGTTGAAATTGTTGGATACGTAGTTCAAGATCTTGAATTTCTTTGATTTTAGCTTCTTTTACAACATCTGTCATTAAAGCTTCATTGGATTGAAATTCTCCGGCTTTAGTCTGGTATTCTCCATACATGGTTTGGAGTTGTAATTCAAGCATTTGGCTATATTCTTGAATAGTTTTATCAGCTTCTGCAGTTTCAGGCATAATCATTAAGAGTTCTTCTGAATGAATGTGACCAAATTTATCTTGAGCAATTAAACTAGTTGAGAAGCATGTTAGTGCAATTAGGAAAATTGAGGTGATTTTTTTCATTTTATATTGGTTGAGATTAATAACTGTATCCTAGTTGATCAAGGATTTTTTCACTTTTATCAAGATTTTCATCAGCATACAGCAGAAGTAAATCACTAGACTTGTCAAATATGATGTTATAACGTCCTTGTTCTGCATATTCTTTTATAGCATCGTAAATTAAATTTTGAATTGGTTTGATGAGCTCTTCTTGTTTTTTAAATAATTCCCCATCCGCTCCAAACTTTTTTTGTTGAAGTTCTTTTACATCATTTTCTTTCTGAATAATTTCCTCTTCTCTTGCTAATCTCATTTTTTCTGTAAGTAATACCTTATCTGTTTGGTAGGCTCTATATAACTTATCAATATTTTGATAAGCAGATTCTATTTCTTCTTGCCACTCAAAAGATAGATTGTCTAGTTCTTCTTTTGCTTGTTTGTACTGAGGGATATTTTCCAAAATAAATTGAGAGTCAACATAAGCAAATTTTTGAGCTTGTATGTTACCCGTAAAGAATAAAAATATTACAATGAATAGAATGTTTTTCATGATGCGAATTTATACAAATTAAAATTGTTGACCAATCGAGAAATGGGTTTGCCATCCACTTTTTTCAAGAGTTCCTGGTAAGGGGTCGTATCCATGTCCAAAATCAACTCCTAATAATCCAAACATCGGCATAAATATTCGAATACCAACTCCTAAAGATCTTTTTACTTCAAAAGGTTGAAAATTAGTGAATCCAGACCATGCATTTCCTGCTTCTGCAAATGCAGTAGCGTATATAGTTGAACTTGGGTTTAGTGATAATGGATAGCGTATTTCAAGTGTATATTTAGAGTACAAACTAGCACCTGCTTCAATGTGTTGAGATAAGGATCCATTTGCATATCCTCTTAATCCGATGATTTCCCTCCCATCAATATTAAAATTATTTGTAATTCCATCTCCACCAATACTAAAACGCTCAAATGGAGGGACTCCTAATTTAGAATTGTAAGATGTAAGAATTCCAAATTCACTGTGTGTTTTTATTACTAAATTAGAAAATGGATTCGCATACCAAGTTCCATTTAATTTAATTTTAATATACTCTAGCCACTCAAATTTTTCATTTAGACTCATTGAGGAGTAGTCTTTGTTATTAAAGAGAGAGTATGGAGGAGTAAAATGCCCTATAAATGTGAATTGCGATCCTGCTTTTGGGAATATTGGGTCAAATATAGAACTTCTTGAAAGAATGGTTCTGTAGCTTATATTTTTTGAAATACCATCTTTAAATCCAGGGATAAGTTGTCTATTTTGAAGTTTATACTGCTGAAAACTAATGGCTTGACTCATTGAAAAGTAGTCATCTGGCCATCGTAATCTTTTTCCTAAGCTTAAATTTATTCCTGTAATATCCATTCTATTTTGAACGGTATTTGTACTAAAATCTTGAATGGAATGAGAGAAAGATACGCTTAAAGAATTTGGTTTGCTTCCTCCTAACCAAGGTTCAGTAAAGGCAAATTGATAGTTTTGGAAAAACGACCCATTTGAACTTGCTCTTAGAGATATTCTTTGACCATCTCCTGAAGGTAAAGGACTCCAAGTACCTTTGTTAAATATATTTTTTAATGAAAAATTATTGAAGGTTACCCCAAAAGTTCCAACTACCCGATTAGCTCCCCAACCACCTTGTAGTTCAATTTGGTCAGAAGGTTTTTCTTCAACACTATATTCAATATCAACATTTCCAGTTTGAGGATCTGGTTTAGGATTCACGCCAAGTGTTTGAGGGTTAAAATAATTTAGTCGATTTAACTCTTCTTGAGATCGAATTACGTCTGATCTTCGGAAAAGCTCCCCTGGTTTTGTTCTAATCTCTCGCATGATTACATGCTCGTTAGTTTTTGTGTTTCCAGCAATAGTTATTTTGTTTATGGTAGCTTGCTTACCTTCATAAATTCTAATTTCAAAGTCAATAGAGTCTTCTTCTACTATAGTTTCCACGGGATCAATATTGAAGAATAGATATCCGTCATCCATATATAATGAGCTAATATCAGTTCCAGACATATTCATTTGAAGACGTTCATTCATCATTTTTTCATCATATACATCTCCAGCTTTTATTCCTAATAATAGGTTTAAATAGTCAGAGGTATATTTCGTGTTTCCAATCCAATCAATATTTCTAAAATGATATTTAAAACCTTCTTCTATGATAATATCTATTTTTACTAATTTGTCAGAGACATTAATGATTTCTTTTTTAATTATTCGAGCATCTCTGTAACCTTTCTCATTGTATAAATTTATGATACTTTCTAAATCTGTCTCAAAGGCATTATTTAGAAATTTAGAGGTTTTAAAGAGCCTAAAAAATTTTTTCTCTTTTGTATCTTTTAAAGTCCGTTTTAATTTTTTTTGTGGAAAGTAATCTGCTCCATAAATATTGATTTCATCAATTTTTACTTTTTCACCTTTATTGATTTCAATGTCTAAAACTATTCCTGATAATGAATTTGCATCAACAACTTGATTGATATCAATATGTGTGTTTAAGTAGCCCTTGTCATTAAAATATTCTTGAATAATGTGTTTGGTGTTATTTATGATATTTTCCGTTACAATTTTTCCTCTAGCTAGATCAATTTTCTCACGTATTTTGTCAATTTCTGACTTTGAAGCACCCTTAAATCCAAATTTTGAAAGCTTTGGAAGTTCTTCAAGATGTATTTCCAAGAAAATATTATCACCTAGTACTTTGTTTATGATGATTTGTATGTCAGAAAATAAATTTTGGTCCCACAAGTTTTTGATTGCATTAGCAATATCTTCTCCTGGAACCATAATTTTATCTCCAACATTTAACCCAGATAAAGTTATGATAGCATTTTTGTCAAGATTTTTTATGCCCTCAACTGTTACTCCTCCAATATCATACTCAACAGGTCTTTCATATGATATGTTATTTAAATCTTCTGATGTCTTAATTTGAGCTTGCAGCGAACTTGATAGCAACCCAAGCAAACAGGATAAAAAGAAATATTTTTTCATACTAATTTTCAATTTGTTCACTAATTTTTCCAAATCTTCGTTCTCTTTTCTGGTATTCGAGTATCGCTTCAAAAAAATCATTTTTTTTAAATTCTGGCCACAATTTAGGGCTAAAGTATAATTCTGTATAAGCTAATTGCCATAATAAAAAATTACTAATTCTATATTCACCACTTGTTCTAATTAATAGATCAGGGTCAGGGTAATTTTTTGTATAAAGTTCACTTTCAAAATAGGTGTCATTAATATCCTCTACTTCGAGAGTTTTATTTTTTACTTTTTCCGCAATATTTTTAATCGTATTTATAATTTCAATTTTAGAACTATAGCTGAGGGCAATAATTAGTTGCAGGCCATTATTTTTAGAAGTTTTAATAATTACTTCTTGAAGTGTATCTTTACAATTCTCAGGTAAGGAATCTATTTCTCCAATAGTTTTGAGTTGAATATTATTTTTTTGAAAGGTAGCAAGTTCTTTGTTTAGTGACGACACAAGTAGTTCCATTAGTGTATTGATTTCTATTTTGGGTCTATTCCAGTTTTCTGTAGAAAATGCATATAAAGTAAGAAAGGAAATACGTAGTTCTAAAGCCCCTTCAACAACTTCACGAACAGATTTTACACCAATTTTATGACCAATAGTTCTAAGAAAGCCATTTTTTTTAGCCCATCTTCCATTTCCATCCATAATAATTGCAACATGATTAGGGATGTTATTTTTATTTATATTTTTCAGTACATCACTCATTTATAGGTGGAATGATTTAGGGCACTTTATTGGTTTGTTTTTTATTTTGTAGCTCATCGTAAATCCAAAAAAATTATACCAGTCATTGTTGTTTGGATTTCCTCTTGATTTTCCTGAAACTATTTCAATATTTCCTGGGTTTGCCATTTCTGCAGCCTCTTGTGATAAATAATCTTCATCAGCATAGTATCCACTTACATCATCTAAATAATCCGTTTTTGTAGGATGCCAAGTCCATTCAATGCTAAAAGCAATTTTTTGTCCATAATTAACTTTGTATCCAAGACCAAATGGAATTGCCCAATTATTAAGAGGATACTTTTCATTTTTAGAAGCTAGTGTACCTTGACCTTCAGTACCTATACTTTGTAAATTAACCCATTCTCCACGATTATTTTTTGCTTGGGGATTAAAGGTGAAAAAAGAAATACCCCCATATATATATGGGCTAAATACAGTATGTCTTTTTTTAATGAAAAACTTATAAAAGTTAAATTCAAATCCAAAGCTAAGATCTATAATTTGTGATTGGAATTTTAGATTACGAGTCCTTCTACTTTCTTCATTAGAAAGAGAGTCGTCTGCTTTAATGGTGCCAATTTTAAAACTTGACCTATAGCTGAGATAATCGTGAAAATTTATTTTATGAAAAAACCCTATTGCTGGGGATTGGTATAGTAGTACTTCTCCAAATTTGTCATGACCAATGTCTCCATAGTATCCTGAGCTTCCAATAAATATACCAAGCTCATTTTTTTGAGCTTGACATACTCCAAAGACAGATGTCATAAGGATAATAAAGAGTTTATTAATCATTTTTTTGATTATTATAAGGGCTGTAAATATACTAATTTACTTGTCTTTTTTATTTAGTTTCGTTTGTCTTTTCCCCAAAGAAGTTTGTTTCGAAGTGTACTAGCAAAGTCTTGAGTTTCTGTTTCAACCATATTAATTTTAAAGGCTTCTTTTTTAATAATCAATTCAACTCCAGCATCCATAGTTTGAATTCTAGAGTCAAGTGCGACTAAAAATTGATTGACTCTGCCTTCTACTTTGATTTTAATTTCATACATATCACTGATAACGAGGGGGCGAACATTTAAATTGTGTGGTGCAATAGGAGTAATAATAAAGTTTTTAGATCCTGGCATAACAATTGGCCCTCCACAGCTTAATGAATATCCAGTAGATCCTGTGGGGGTAGAAATGATAAGTCCATCTGCCCAGTATGAGTTTAAAAAATCATCATTGATATAGGTAGTGATTGTAATCATGGAAGTTGTATCTTTTCTTGATATTGTAACTTCATTTAGCGCAAAGTTCAAATCTCCAAAAACATTTTTTTCTGTTTCAAGTCTAATTAATGTTCGTTGGTCTATGCTAAAACGCTTATTAACTAATTGTTTGATTGTTTTTGTAATTTCATTTTTGGCGATGTCAGCAAGAAATCCTAGTCGGCCAGTATTTACACCTATAATTGGTATCCCTGTATCTCGAATTAGAGTAGTTGCATCTAGAATTGTTCCGTCTCCTCCTATACTGATAAATAGTTCAATATTTTCTTTTAGCTCTTCATGAGAATTGTAGGTTCCTAAAAAAAGATTTAAGGTTATTTGTTTTGAAAGGAAGTTGTAGAAAGGCTCATAAACTAATACTTCCATGTGGGCTTTTTCAAGCTCAATAAAAAGTTCATGAACGAATGGAGCAACTTCTTCTTGAAATTGTTTTCCGTAGATAGCGACTTTCATTTTTATACATTCAGGTATCTAATAAAAGAGTCAAAACGGTCATCTAGCCCCTTTTTGTGAATATTTTTGTGAAATGAAGCTTTAATCTGGTATTCATATCGCTCAAAGGTTTTAATAATACTTGATAATTCTTCTTGATTGATTTTTAAAATAACATCAATCATTTTTGAATTTTTTGAACTTGGAAAAGAAAGACAATTTAATATTTTAGCTCCATTGCTTTCAACAATTTGAGCCATTTCTGCTAAACTATAGTCAATCATATTTAAATGAAGTTGAATAATTCCTCCTGGCTCAGATATTTTGAGCCATTGACTTAGTTTTTTAAGCAATGTTTTTTTATAAATGCTTCCCAAATAATTATTTTTCTTATCAATTACAGGTAGCGTATTTATGTTGTCATTAGTAAAAAAACTAAAAGCTTCAAAGATATTATGGTTGTTAGATAC
>MDTB01076248.1_pt1 | contig 15777 bp, 13 predicted proteins | sample 811161 | NCBI WGS metagenome assembly MDTB01 (sample SAMN05326650, study PRJNA326480) | marine metagenome | isolation source: seawater | place: Mediterranean Sea | collected 2009 | reverse complement strand
GGTACTGTTTCGGCAGCTACCTCAATAACTTCAACAGCATTTGTTGGGCCTATTGATGGTATTGTCGGCGGCAACACACCAGCTGCAGGTGCTTTCACCACTCTTGATTGTACAGATGGCGCTTTTGCGGTAGCAAATCTTGATATCGACGGCGCAACTGACATCGGTGCAGCACTAGTGGACGCAGACCTTATAGTGGTAGACGACGGTGCTGGAGGTACAAACAGAAAATCAGCTGTATCGCGAGTTCCAACATACGTGTTTAGCAAGGTTTCCGGTGACGCAACAATTGCTGATGGAGGTGCACTCTCACTTGCAAACGATTCTGTTGGTTCCGCGGAACTTGCAGACAGTGTTGCAGGCGCCGGTGTTCAGGTCACAGACGGTGTCTTAAGCGTAGTGACAGTGCAGGATGTATTTACATCGCAGTCAAAGGGCTCTGGAGTGGGAACACTTTCTGATAACCTTGTGACAGCATCTTTATCGCAAGACGCAGTAACAGGATCTATCCAGGTTTACTTGAATGGTATGTTGCAGACTCCATCCGGTTCTGTTGAATCTGAGGGTAACGCTCTGTATGACTATATTTTAGCAACAGCGTCCTTTACCGATATTGATGGTGGCACTTATACACACCGTAATGGTCCGCCACGAGTTCTCTTCGCTGCAGCAATCGATTCTGACGATGTTGTTCAGCTTCGATATCTCAAACTGTAATATATCTCACCAACTTTCCCACCTAAGCCCGGTTTTTACCGGGCTTTTCTTTTTCTTAATTCCTTTGGACGAAAGAAAAACTATTTAATAAGTAAAATAACATTTACTTTAAGTTCCCTAAGGAGATAGCAACATGGCAGCTAGAAAATTTAAGTTCGTTTCACCCGGAATCTTTTTAAAAGAGATAGATAATTCGCAACTTCCAAAATTACCAGGCAACATTGGCCCGGTTATAATAGGCAGAACCCGGAAGGGCCCTGCTTTAAATCCTGTAAAGGTAAATTCTTATGAAGAGTTTGTAGAGGTGTTCGGTGAACCAGTCCCCGGTAATCAGGGCGATGATGTTTGGAGAGAGGGTAACGGCCTTCTGGCACCAGCCTACGCACATTATGCAGCAAAAGCATATCTTGCAGCAGACATAGATTCCCCAGTTACAGTCATCAGACTTCTTGGGGCCTCTGGTGATAATGCAACAGACGACGCCGGCGCACAAGCCGGCTGGGCTGTAGATAAAGCCTACGCTCTTATCACTTACCCTTCGGGATCATCCCTCAGCAATGACCACACGGTTTCAGCAATATTCTACACGCCTGCATCTGGTACAACAGTTCAACTAGCTGGCGCAGGAGAAGGCGTTGCCGCAACAAAAGCATCCCCGGCTGAGTTCGGAACTTCAGTTTTAACAGACGAGAATGGCGATTTTAGGATTATACTTTCATCCGCCGGCCGAGACTCTAAGGAGGTACCAGTAAACTTTCGCAAGGGAAGCAAGAACTATATTAGAAGTGCTTTGAATACTAATCCTGCACTGACGAACACTACTGTGTCTTATATAACGACAGGCTCCTTGGCTGACAAATACTGGGTCGGTGAGACATTCGAGGAAAGCTTAGATACGAGCGCCACTACTGCAAAGTGTGGATACATGGTTCAGTTGCAAACTGATACAGGCCTTGATTTTGAGGATTATACTCACGACGCTTCTGCGGGAAGAACAGGCTGGGTCTTTGGCCAACACGAGGGCACCGCAGCAGAGTACAAGGCAGAAGATCAAGCCTTACTGTTTAGGTTGATTGCATTATCTGAAGGCGAAGAACCTTCAAAGAATTTAATAGTATCTGTCGAAGATATAAGAGTACCAGAAACCGGAGACACTGATCCGTATGGTTCATTTTCAATTGTTGTTAAAAAGGTTTTTGGAACAAAACTAGAGGTAGTAGAGTCCTTTACGGGCTGTAACTTAAACCCTAACTCTCAAAATTACGTTGCAAGACAAATTGGAGACCAGTTCTTCCAGTGGTCTGCTGCCGAAAAGAGAAATAAAGTTTATGGTAACTACCCCAATAACTCAAGGTACATCAGAATCGACATGGACTCAAATGTCGACATGGGTGCTGTATCACCATCAAAGGTACCATTTGGTTTTTACGGACCAATCATACCGAAAAGAATAGTGAAAGCTGTATCCAGCGGTGTTGGCGCAGAGATCGGCGGCGCGAGCACATTCATTGAAGAAAGTACAACTTTTAAAGCTGCAAACGTGTCGGACACTGGGAATATAACAATCCGGTGGCCAGCCTTAAAGACAACGGTAAGCGCCTCTGTGAGAGGAACTGACAGTTTTGGTGCAGCAGTTTATAAGTTAGCTGGCGACAGTCTTTCAAGCGAGATAGATACAGGAATGATAGACTATATCAGAAAGATGCCACAAGGCCTAGCAGCTCAACAAACCAGTGGTCTTTCAGATAATACAACAACTGAGCCTGCATTCATATTCAGCTTGGACGATGTCCGACTAGAAGGGTCAAACTTAACTGACCCTGCGCTCGCAAACGTAACATCCTCTGTTTTTGTTAGTGGCTCTAGAGCATCCGCAAAAGCGACAGCTGTATTCACACTTGATGATAAGCCAAACGAGCAAACAATCTTAACACTTACAGACGCTGAAGGTACTACAGTGACCTTCGAAATTGATAACGAGAATAATGGCGCCGTTACTGGTGGCGCCGTAGCTCTTAATGGTATCGCCGCCGCAGGAGGAGGAGCAAACGGAACCGCCGCAGACTTGGTGGCTAAAGTAAACGCTCAGGCGTTTAAAATAACCGCACAAGCTGCAGCAGGCAAGGTGACATTGACCCAGGATACATTTGGAGTTGAAGGGCACACCACAATAACAAGCACCTTCACCGCCGCCGCATTAGATCCAAATGGATCAATGCCAGCTGCATTCACCGGCGGCGTCGGTAACAAAATGGGAACTTCATACACTGCAAATCACCCAACAAATGGGGTTTCAAATTTATTGGAGCTAGGATTTGACAAGTTCCAGATGCCTCTTGTCGGCGGTTTTGACGGAGTAGATGTCACAGAGCCAGATCCATTCGCAAACAGGCTAACATCTGGTAAAACAACTGCTAACTCGTATGCCTACGCTTCAATCGATAGAGCAATAGAGCTTGTTAAAGATCCCGAATTGATCGAGCAAAATCTTGTTGTCATGCCGGGTATTACCACAGAGGCACTCACCACAAAGCTGGTAGAGAAGTGTGAGTCTAGAGCAGATTGTTTAGCGATAATCGATCTACCAAAGGTTTATCAGCCTCCGCACGAGAAGAAGTGTAAAGTATTCTCCGATAGGCTAGACACAACTCCATCTAAAGCAGCTAAGGCACTGAAGGCAAGACAACTAAACTCTTCTTACGGTGCTGCTTATTACCCATGGGTTAAGATTAAAGATGTTGATAGCTCTAGAGATGTCTGGGTTCCACCATCAGTTGTAGCCCTGGGTGTAATGGCTTACACCGAGCAAAGAGATGAAGTCTGGTTTGCACCTGCAGGTTTCAACCGCGGTGGATTGAACGAAGGCAATGCCGGCGTACCGGTACTGCAAGTATCCGAACAACTTCTGTCAAAGCAGAGAGACACTCTTTATGAGTCAAGCGTCAATCCAATCGCTTCTTTTGTAACTGAAGGTTTGGTTATATTTGGCCAAAAGACTTTGCAAACAACGCCTTCTGCACTTGACAGAATCAATGTAAGAAGGTTATTAATTTTTGTGAAGAAAGAAATTTCTAGAATCGCTAGCGGATTACTGTTTGATCAGAACGTTCCAGCAACATGGAACAGGTTCTTGGGTCAAGTAAACCCTTTCTTACAGAGTGTCAAGACGAGACTTGGCCTTTCCGATTACAAGGTTATCTTAGATAATACTACTACTACACCTGACTTGGTGGATAGAAATATTATGTATGCAAAGATCTTCTTAAAGCCAGCTAGATCTATTGAGTTTATTGCAGTTGATTTTGTTATAACAAATACAGGTGCTTCTTTTGATGATTAGGTTAAAAAAGTATTTGGAATCATATATAGTTATAGGAGATAATAAATAATGAGTTTTTGGAATCAAGCAAGCATAGAGCCAAAGAGAGCGTTTAGATGGCTACTTTACATCTCTGGCATGCCACAGTTTATAGTAAAGAATGTAAAAAAGCCAAGTTTTCAGGTGGCCACAACGAACCATGATTTTATAAATTATAAGTTCTACTACCCGGGACGAGTGACTTGGCAGCCGATTACGGTTACAATCGTAGACCCGGTGCAACCCGACTCAACAGCTAGCTTGGTAGAGATCTTAAAGTCTGCAGGTTATGTGTTGCCAGACGAATACACGTCTCAGGCAAATGAGCCAAGAACAATCTCAAAGCAAGCTTTTGTCGATGCTTTGGGTGGACAGATACAGCTTGTTCAGTTCGGAGCTAACACAGGGGCCCAACAGGAGAACGTTTTAGAGAAGTGGTCTATCAACAACCCTTTTATTACAAGCGTTGACTTCGGTAATTTAGATTACTCTCAGGATGAACTGGTAAATATTTCAATAACTTTCCAGTATGACTGGGCTAACTTGGAAATGCCAGAGGCTACACCAGGTAAGATTTGGACTCTTAATCCAACAGCTGCTACAATCGAATAAAAGAAAAGAGGTATAAATGTCAAGAAATTCGAGGAGAACGAAAGTTCAACAGGCGCCTAAACAGGCGCCTCAACCTAATCCTCCTTCACACCTAAGCGACAAGTCAAATCCGTTTGGCATCAGCTTTGTTGTACCCACTCACATAGTTGAATTACCATCAGCCGGCAAGTATTATGACCCGGAATCAACTTTGTTTGGGAAGGACAAATTAGAAATTAAACAAATGACAGCAAAGCAAGAAGAGATTCTTTCGAACGCTGATTATTTAGTTGATGGTACAATGTTAGATAGACTGGTAAACAGTATTCTGACAGACAAGTCAATAAATGTAGAGGAGCTTCTGTCCGGCGATAAAAACGCTCTTGTTCTTGAAGCTCGAAGAACATCTTATGGTAGTGAATATAGTGTAAACCAGGTTTGTGAAAATTGTAAAAACACAGAAGCCTTTATTTACGATCTTTCAAAGGTATCTATAAAGAATGATCTACCGGAAGGTGTGACATACTCTGAAGCTACAAGGTTGTTTTCATTTAATTTACCATCTACTGGTTTACCAGTTAGTATAAGGATGATGACGGCAACCGACGAAAGGTTCTTGAAAGAGCAGAACGACAAAGCAAACAAGTTAAACATTGAAAACTCAGAAACTATAAATTTCCTTAGAAGATGTGTTGCCAGTGTGAGCGGGGTTAGTGACCAAAAACTTTTGAACGATTTATTTGGTGTACTCCCGGTGCTTGATATACGAAAGATAAAGAAAGTGTCTAATGGAATTATTCCAACATTAGAAACAAAACAGGAAATAACGTGTGGTGGATGCGGTCATGTCACTGAAAGCGAGGTGCCCTTCTCGTTGGGCTTCTTTTGGCCTGACGTCTGAGTACGTTAAAAGCATAACTTATGAAGAAATATTTTTTCTTCAACATCATGGTAAGTTCACGTTTACCGAAGCATATAATCTACCTATCGGTCTCCGAAAGTGGTTTGTTCGAAAAAACATAGACCTAATCGAGGACAGAAATAAGAATTCCTAAAAAACAAGTCCAGCTACATATTTATTAAGAGGAAAACTTATGGATCCAAAAGTAATAGAATTACTCAAACAAGCCGGCGGCGCCAAGGACGCAGAGACCAAAGATGGTTTCATCGCCGCCGCCCTAAAGTTGCTGGGAAAAGTCAAAGACAAGACTAAAGAAAAGTCCGCTGCCGCCGGCCTGAAGCTAGGCGGTGGTGCTTTCGATATTTTAGAAGAAGCAGCAACCATATACACAGGCAAGAAAGACATCATCAAGAACTCTGGCTTGTTGTTGGATGCTTTGTCCGGACCAGAGGGCCTTTTTGGAAAATTAACACAGTTCGGTGAAGACGGTGTTGGAGTCTTCGGAAGTATTGACAAAGGTGTTTTAGCCTCGGCAGAACTTGGCTCCAATATGCAGGGGCTGTTCAAGGTATTTGAAGAATCCGGTGGCACACTTTCAAGAACAGCTTCAGTTTTTAAAGAATTAGGCGTTGATATCGGGACTTTGGGTGATGTTCTAGATGGGGCCATCCTGGGATTCGGTATGTCTGGGAAGGCTGCAGATGAATTAGCCAGGTCCGTAGCGGGCATAGGAGAGGCTACAGGCGTAGGTATGCAAAGAGCAATGGAAAACTTTTCCGCTGCTCAGAAGAGCATGGCCTACGATTCTAAGACTTTAATGGAAAATTTTAAAGGATTACAACTTACCGCAGGCCAAACCGGTGTTAGTTTTGGTTCCTTAACCAGCGCATTTGGAGAGACCATGGACGAGTTCTCGGGGTCTGCCAGAAAGGCAGGTTCTTTGAATGCAATCTTAGGAAGATCAGTTTTTAATTCGATTGACCTGTTAGGTAAAACTGAGTCTGAAAGAGTTAGCACGATTGTGAAGGGGATAAAAGAAAGCGTAGATGTTAAAGCACTAGGTAAAAATAAGTTTCAATTAAAAGCAGTAGCTGACGGCCTAGGTTTAACTCCGGATGAAACAAGAAGGTTGTTAACCGGACAAATGTCCGTAGATGAAGCGCTCGCAGGAAAAGAATCTAAAGACCCAGCCAAACGCGCGATGGCAAAGATGGCTGACCTGCTAGAGAAAAGAGCAAACCCCTCAATCGAACAATTTGAGTTCACAATAAGAAGAACCCGTGCAGCAATGGAGAATGTAGCAGCAGGTTTCAATGAGCAGCAGAGAAATATAATCAATGCAGGTTTAAAGGGAGCCGTTAAGGCCACTGGCATGGATGATATATTTAAAAATCTAACACCAGCTGGAATAAAAAGATCTTTAGATAACATAATAAACAATCTAGACGCAGACGCAGCCCAGCGCGTACTTAAGTCGGCAGGTTTCAGCTTAGAAGAGCTACAAGGCAAAGGAGTCTTGGATATAGGTAAGGACTTCTTTATGAAAGGCGATAATAAGGAATCCGCATTCCAAAGAATGTTGACTACGCTAAAAGAAGAAGGCGCCACCAGTGCGCTAGAGCCCACAGAGTTTGGTACACCCAATGAGGTTGACAGGTATGGCAGGTTTAGATTAGGCAGAGAGTTTTCGACCACGATCAACGAAAATACATCTGCTGAATCAATTGACGGAGCAATCGAAGCATTTAAAGGTGGCTTAGATGAGGTTGTTACATACATGAAGAAGTTGGTTAACTTGAAAAAATAACAGGAGGTAAAGTATGGTATCGTTTCACGACATAGCAAAAGGTAGTGATCATTTAATAAAGTTTTTGCACGTAGCAACCGGAACTAGAGTAGAGTTCCCTGCCTTTGTAACAGAGTTTTCAGACTCTTTTTCAGTGACATGGGGGTCAGAGCAGATCTTTGGCAGAACAGACCCCATAAAGCCATACAGGGGCACCACAAGAAGAATATCGGTTGCTTTTGATGTTCTTGCTCCTACTCTGGAGAAAGCAAAAGAAAACATGAACAACTACAGCACACTGGTAAAGATGATGTACCCTGTTTATGGTGAACCTCTGTCTGGCGGAGAGAAAGGTTTGGGTCGCACAATCAAAGCTCCACCCTTATTGAGAGTACAATTTTTAAATCTTGTAAAAAATTACTCTGACGAATCAATGGAAGAGGGTTTGCTCGGCTGCATCGGCGGTTTCAATTTTCGACCCAACAAAGAAAGTGGATTTTTTACGCTTGAGAACGAGTTGTTGCCAAAGAATTTCAGTATATCTTTTACCTTTGAACCACAACATGAGTCCCCATTGGGCTTCAGAGGTAAGAACTTCATAAACCCGGCGTTTCCATATGGACGGCCATCAGAAGATCCGGTTGATGCAGACAAAGTTGGCTCTGGTACAGCTCAGGTGCAGATAAAAAGAGAAAATGACATTCTCGGAGACTAAAAAATGATAGATAGAAATGAAAGAAGAGAAATTTTATTAAACGATCATCCATTTTACAAGAAAAAGTTAAAGGATCGAGGTATAAAGTTTTTTAGATACTATTCAAAGATGAAAATCTCAGAAATCTCTCAAGAAGACATGAGAGAGCTGACTATTATAGACCATGTTTATGCGACGGGGGATTCTTTGAGCAAAATTGCGTATAAGCATTATGGTGACACAAGGTATTGGTGGGTTCTTGCTGCATTTAATCAAAAACCAATTGACAATTTAATAAAAACAGGAGATATTATACATGTTCCGTTACCATTAAACGAAATAATGTATTTATTAACCAGAGATGAGTAAACGAAAAGATATTTCTTATAACGAACAAGGGTTTCTTATATGGGACCACTTTATAAAAGGAGCCAGAAAAAATAAAGGCAGTGACTTTAGTAAAGGGGCTTCCTCTAATAGTTCTATAACTTGCCATAAAGTTACAGGTAATTTTACAAACGTTGATTTTGTTTCAAAGGTGATGAAGAAAGAAAACATTGACGTATACAGAAATCTTATGGACTTGGAAACTAGAAAATTAACTTCCCTTGTACCAGAAATCAAACTTTTTAAAATAAAAGGAGGAAAGTATATTCCATTTTATTTCCCGGTTAACGCAGAGCAGACCACGGTTAATACTCTTTTGCAGCCTGGATCCGGAGTTGGAGGGGTGGGCATAAGAAACTTTAGTTATAAATTTATAGGTAAAGATTTTTTTACAAGAGACAAACAGATCGAAGCCTCACTTGAATTGTATGTGGACTCTATTGAAAATGTATTTAAAACACCACCACCTGGTTTCGCCACCTTGGCGGAACTCTTCACTATATCAAGGGAGAAGAACGTTCCACTTTTATCTGGGACGTCTAAGGAAGTGTCAAGTGAACAGGTGGCCAAACCAAGCTCTCAGGAGATTGGTGCTTTCATAGGGTATTCCGCTCCCCGGCACGAGGAAATTTTAAACCAGCGAGAAAGGCAGGCTATTGAAAACACCTCTATATCACTTAGAATGACATACATAAACCACACACTGAATGTAAATCAAGATGGGACCGCAACTATATCTGTTGAGTACATCGGCCGCCTGTCCGGTGTTCTAGATGATCCTTTGTATAATATTGTTGCAGACCCAGAGGATATTCCTTTGTTGGCTGACATACAAAAAGAGGTAGACGCTGCTTCTGTTGACGGTGACGCCGACGATGCTAAAAGAAAAGAAAGCAAAGAAAAGGTAAAGTCAATTATTAAAAAATCAACTAGCGAAAGATTTGAAAGATTTATGTCAATCTTGCAAGACGAAGGAAAGTTATATTCCTACCCAGTTACGCCTGGTGATTTAGTAAAATACAATCTTTATGTTGGAAGACAGGCTAACCCTTATCTTGGAAGGAACATCGCTAACATAGAACAGAGGGGAGAGTCTGATACACCTCCAGAAGAAGCTCAAAACCTGGAACAAAAACAGGAAATTCTATCTATCACAAACAATCTGGTTACAAGTTATGTTTACATGGGTGACTTCATTCAGGCTGTAATATATGGTACTCAAAAGTCATTACAAAGAGCTAAGAAGCAGATCAGTGACAGTAAAGACAGAAAAAAGAAAGATAAGATAAAAGTAATTGACACATCAATTCAAAACTTAAAAAGCTTTAAAATATTATTTGGAAAGGCTTCTATAGCCATAGGTTCAACATCTGCGATACAGGTCAACTTAGCGGATATTCCAGTGTCAACAAAGATTATATCAGAATATGTTTTCAGAAATCTCGAACAAAAATATTCAACTAGAAAAAGCTTAAAATCATTTCTAGAAGATGTAGTGGCATCGATATATCCACTGGCTACGTCCAAACATCTTTACAAGGACGCTAAAACTCTGCCTTCAGATGTATCAGTTAGATCAATAGGCCTAACAGGAGAAAGGGTCGGGTCTTTAAGGTCCGGTGTAAACGAGGTGCCGATTTCAAGTTTGCCAAATTTTTTGAAGAACTTCAACCAGAGACGCCGCAAGAAAGACGACATAGATTATATGATCATATACTCTGATGCATCTTCAAAGCAAAGTGCAGGCCTTGCCGGAAACATAAAGAAAGATTCAGAGAAGGGGGTGTATCACTTTCACCTATCAAAAGACAGGGGAATGGTTAAGAATATAACCTTTAGTTTAAACAATGTAAGGTTTAGAAAAGAAGCTTTGATGCTAGAGTCGGTCGATTTATATGATGAACTGAAGATGCCATATAATGCGAATATTACCATGATGGGAAATAATTTGTTTTTACCGGGGTCTTTAATTTATATAAACCCTTCAAGTATAGGGTTTGGTGACCCGCGAAACAAGCGCTCAGCTGCAGCCCGTCTGGGTCTTGGCGGATACTATGTGGTAATATCTGTGGATACTAAGTATAACTCTGGCCAGATGGTCACAACATTAGAAACCCAACATCATTCTTGGGCTGATGAAGACAGCAGAATGACAACATCTGAAATGCTTAAGAATACCGGCATATACCAAACAGCTGTACGTAATGTTGAAGGGGTACTTTAGCTAATGTCATACTTATACAACGACGGAAATTATATAACAACCCGAGACAGCTTTCTTGGTAGAAAAGCATACAAGCAAAACGCTAAATTAAAAGATGTAACTTTATTGGATACGTGGTATCAGTACCCTAACTATGGATTGTTGAACAAGGATTTCCATCCCGTTGTTTTAAATGAAGATGAGACAACTGCCAATGTTCCTTCTTTTGGTAGTTACGCTGGAGATTCAGTTTCTGCGGCACCCTTCGTAGTGGAAGCTTTTAACGATTTCAGGGCTTACTATGTTAACACCACTCTCGAAAAAAACGTGCAATTTCCGCCATTCATAGATCAAGTTATCCCAAAGCTCGGCTACATTTCTTTTGATGCACGGTACCAAGATTACGTTGCCACCAACATCGACAGCTATGCTAGGCTAATATTGGACCGTATTCCCTCTTTTGATAGTTTTAATCAAGAAATGTTTAAAGTAGTGAGCAGTAATATTCATAGAAACCCAATTACTAAGAGTGGTTTTCTTCTTTCCGAGCGCTGCCCTATAAATGTATCCGGACTGTGTGTTGAACTTGCGTTAATAAATTTTGATTCGGATGCGGAAAAAGTAAATTTACTTGACACAAAAGAGTTTCAGTGTTATGCTGAAGTAGCAGATGTTTTCGGTTTTTATATTGATAAAAACGCACCCTGGAGGTTAATAGCTAATTTGCAACATAGTGTCATGAAGAAATATATAGACATTTATCGACCAGGTACAGACACAGATATTATTTTAGATAAAACTTTTAGAAGCAAAACAGAATACGAAGATATAACTAGTGTGTATTATTTTTATTCTGCGGTACACAAAGAGATGACGGATATCTTGGGAGTATCAAGGTCGTACACTTTTCCAGAAGAGGAACTCATATCAGAAACCTTAAAGATAAGAATGTTAGAAACCGGTATACCAATGTCCGAGTTTGGTGAAAATAACAATAAAATACTGGATCTAAACAGAATTTATGCAGAAAGGCACCCAAGAAACCCGCTAAAACAGGCTTCCGGAAAAATAGGAAAGCTTTGCGCATCAAAATTAAAAGAAATTTATCTTGCAAAATCGAACATAGACAGCTATAATAAGACAACTCTTAAGGAATATAGTGATTTTACAAACTCTAGATATTAAAGACAACTGTACCGGCATATTTCACCAGGGGACGTTTAAGTTGGAAGAATATGAAAACTTAATAAAAGATTTTTCCCTGGCTTGGAAACATTCCCCAATATTGGACGACGAGCAATTTTGCTATCTTTATCTCTATCTTAAACAAGATGATTTATCAACATTTTCACATGACACGGAACTGTTCGTGACTTATAAGGATAAATTGCTGGCTCACAAAAAAGCAGCTATGGCTGCAAGAATAGATATGGCCCATGTCTGTTTCTTTGACCTGTTACCAAGACATCAACTCCACCGGTGGTTTAGTATGAGGGAATCAGCACTGAACAATCTCGCAACCTCTTTAGACAAGAGCGATGACTATGATATACTGCACAAAGCTCATGTCTTGACAACAAATATTTCCCATCAAGATGTTACTTTTGGAGATAGAACAGGTAGAATTGTATACAACATCTTTGGCTCTGCAACCGGAAGATTAACAACAAAAAGAAATTCAATCCCAATTCTAACACTTAAAAAGGAACAGCGCGCTTTGCTTCGTCCACAGAACGATGCGTTTGTGGAGTTAGACTTAAACGCAGCAGAGATCAGAATGCTAATGGCTCTGTCCGGCGACACCCAGCCTCAAGGGGATATTCACGAGTGGGTTGTTGAGAATGTGTTCCAGAATGGTATCGACCGGTCCCAGGCGAAAATAGAACTGTTTGCTTGGCTGTATAATCCTTCGAACTCAAAAAGTCGATTTGACAAAATTTTTTCGCGGCAAATTTTCCGAGATTTTTACCTCTCTGAAGATAAATTGCTGACAACGCCATTCGGCCGTAAGCTGGTTGTGGAAGAGAGAAAAGCGCAAAACTATCTACTACAGTCAACAACCTCAGATCAGGTTTTAGAGAATGCTTACAAGATACAGAAAATGCTTACCGGCAAAAAAACGAAAATAGCCTTTACTTTGCACGATTCGATTATACTTGACATGTCACAAGAAGATGTTATAATGTTAAGAGACATTAAAGAACAGTTCGAAAAAACCCGTTGGGGCAATTTTGTTAGTACGTGCAAAGTCGGGAAAAGCTTTGCAAATTTAAAGGAATTAGAAATTTGAAGACTCTTCTAGGTATAGGCACAGCCGGATGTAATGTAGTTCACCAGTTATCCGCACATTCTGTTTATCAATGCTATTATATCTCAAACGAGATAAATAAAACTTCTAAATTTAAATTTGCATTACCAGAATGTGATGGCCCTGAAGAATATGAATCACTTGATATGTCCAAGCTACACCGCTGGTTGAGTAAAATTGAAAAAAAATGTACGGTATTCTTGTGTGGGGCATCTGACTCGACCGGCATCACTCTTCGGGCCTTGGAACTATTGCACAAGAAGGGTGTAAGCATAGATGTTGTTTATTTTGCGCCCGAGATAGAGGTGTTATCAGACACAAAGGCTTTACACGAGCGATCTGTTAGGGGCGTTTTGCAAAACTTCTCCAGGAGTGGCTTGTTTGAAAAAATCTGCCTCGTTTCTAACATGAGTTTAGAGACTATTGCCGGCTCAACAAACGTATACGAGTATTTCAACCAAATAAATCAGGTATTCACAAGTACATACCACATGATGGAGGTTTTTAAGAACACTAAGCCCTTGACATCGACTTTTAAAAAGCCGCACCAATCTTGTAGAATCTCTACAATAGGCCTTTCTTCTCTAGATGGAGAAGAAAGGTTATTTTTTCCTTTGAACAACGAAACAGAAATGGTATACTACTACGGCATCAATGAGCAAAAACTAAAAACAGAAGAGAATTTGTTTAGAACGATTACTGACAAGGTGAAAAAGAAGATCACAAAAGACACAAAGGTGTCTTTTGGAATATATCCAACACAATATGAAAACGACTATATCTACGCAGAATTATTTTCACCAAAAATTCAAAAATAAAAATTGACAAACGATAAAAAATAAGATATTATATAAACAGTTGGTCAGAAAATTTGCTGACCTGCTATAGCCAAGAGTGTGCAAAAAAACAACAATACCATAAGGAGGTAATAATAATGGCACTTAATTTAGACGCAATGAAAGCGAAGTTAGATAAACTGAATGGAAAGGGCGATGGGAAGAAAAACTTCTGGCGCCCTGAAGATGGAGAAAGCAATATCCGCATTGTTTCAACATCTGATGGCGACCCTTTTAAGGAAAAGTTCTTCCATTATGGGATTGGTGGACAATCCTTTCTTTGCCCGAAACGAAACTTTGGAGATGATTGCCCCGCATGTAATTTCGCAAACAAGTTGTGGAACGAGGGAACCGAAGAAAGTAAGAAACAAGCAAAGGACATGTTTGCAAAGCAGAGATTCTTCTCCCCTGTCCTTGTCCGCGGCGAAGAGGCCGAAGGAATCCGAGTTTGGGGTTATGGTAAGATGGCCTACGAAAAACTGCTCACAATCGTTTTGGACCCGGATTATGGAGATATCACAGATCCAGAGACCGGTAACGATCTCAAGTTAATGTACGGTAAGCTGCCAGGAGCTAGTTTTCCTCGGACAGATATTCGACCTCGCCCTCGAAAGACACCATTGTGTGACGAAGCTGTCGGCGGAGATGACCGCTGCGCAGAGTTGCTCGAAACAATTCCTAATTTTGATGAAATTTTCGAAAGAAAAACAACGGAAGAAGTTCAGTCGATTATGGATCAACACCTTTCCGGGGAGTCTGGAAAAGTAGAGGTTGAAAAGTTCGGATCGTCTCCGAACACAAACGATTCAGTCGAGGCTGCATTTAACGATTTGTTGAATCAATGATCGGGTGCGATGAATGTTAAATCAATCTTGTTCTCCACCTTTAGAAGAGGTGGAGAAACTTACTAGTACGGTGAGGTTTTTTAAAAAACAAAAACCATTAAAAATCCCAGACTATTATTTGCATAATTTAAGCCATGTAACAATTGATGGTATGTGGTTAGAGTTTGGCGTATGGGTTGGTACGTCTATAAACCTGATAGCCAACATCATGCATCACATGAATAAGGGATATAAAACTGTCTATGGATTTGACTCGTTTGAGGGCCTCCCTGAGGATTGGGTTGATCCAGAAACGGGCTCAGTCCAAGATGAGGGCAAAAAAGGTCACTTCAACCTTCATGGTCGCTTCCCAAACAAGCAGTTCGACAATATCGAGTTTGTAAAAGGTTGGTTTGATGAATCACTGCCAAGCTTTCTAAAGGACAAAGGTGACCAAAAGATCGCGTTGTTGCATATTGACAGCGACCTGTATTCCTCTGCAAATACAATCTTTGAAAATCTTAGTGACAGAATCGTTCCTGGAACTGTAATTATGTTCGACGAATTTTATAACTATAAGGGGTTTGAAGCTCATGAATACAAAGCTTTTAAAGAATTTGCAGATAAGCACAGAGTAAGCTATGAATGGATCAGCCATGTTGCTCCTCCGGGTCGCCAAGCAACTATGGTAATAAGGAGTATAGAAAATGGCTAAAATTTCAAAACTTAAAAAAGGTGCTCTTGATATAACATCAATTAGGAACATCATCAACAAGAAAGCTGGTAGGGAAGTAGCACACTCGCTTCAGGACAACAATCCAACAGAAGTGAATGAGTGGATCCCTACTGGTTCAAAATGGCTTGATGCCATTATTTGTAAGGGCAGACACGCTGGAATCCCTGTGGGTAAAATCTCAGAGATTGCTGGCCTTCCTGGTACTGGTAAGTCATTCTTGGCCGCACAGATCGCTGGGAATGCTCAAAAGATGGGAATCGACGTAGTATATTTCGATTCAGAGTCTGCTATCGACCCTTCTTTTATGGAGCGCGCCGGCTGCGACTTGGATAGGCTAATGTATGTCCAAGCAGCATCTGTTGAGTTTGTCCTGGAAACCATCGAAGAACTGCTAGCTACTGGTAACAAGTGGCTTTTCATTTGGGACTCTTTGGCC
>MDTB01117907.1_pt1 | contig 15779 bp, 16 predicted proteins | sample 811161 | NCBI WGS metagenome assembly MDTB01 (sample SAMN05326650, study PRJNA326480) | marine metagenome | isolation source: seawater | place: Mediterranean Sea | collected 2009 | reverse complement strand
CCATGTCTTAAGACAAAGTACCATCGGCGCAGAAAGGCTTGACTTCCGAGTTCGGAATGGGATCGGGTATGACCCTTTCGCAATAATCACCAGGCAAGACTTTATATTAAGAGTATTTAATTTTGTAAAGACTTATATTTATATTTACTCTCTAAAATTTAAATTTTTTTTTGTTCGGTTGCTAAAACTCCAAATAAAGAAGGCAATTGTTAAACAATGAATTATTGTCAACCAATTATTAAAAAAATTGCCATTAGGTGAAAATGGCCATAAATAAATTAAAATACCCGACAATAATGCAATTTGAAAATCATCAAAGATTGGTTTTTTCATAATTTGAAAAATAAATTGTTTTATTGAAAAATATAAAAACATACAAAATACAAACAATATTAAAAGGAAACCAGCAGCTCCAATTTCAGCAAGTATTTGAAAATAGAAGTTATGTGGATGAGTTGAGCAAGATAAATCTGAAATTTTATATTTTTCATTATCACAGTATTTTCTGAAGTTTTTTACACCAACTCCAAAAATTTTATGATCTAAAAACATTTTATATGCTGTTAGATAATGATGAGTGTGTTGCACAGAAAAAACATAAATCCCAAATATTTTGTCTTTTTGAACTTCAGGATCTTCAACATTGTAGTTTTTTTGATAATCAAATTGCTCAATTGTGTGATCTATAATCCTAGATTTAGTCTCTTTATTTGTATAAATAAAAAAGGAGATTATTGAAAAAGAAAAGATAAAAACTAATATCCAAATTTTTTTATAATCTTTAGAAAGTAAAAAAAAATAAATTAATGATAAATTTATAAAAAAAAAGGCAACTCTTTCACCACTAAAAAAAATTACTAATTCAGTAAGAACTATTATAATAATTGAGTAAAATTTTATGAACTTACTAAAATTAAGAAGTATAATCATTCCTAGAAGTAAAGGTGTGAGTCTACTCAAATAGCTTCCTAAAATTAATTCATCATTAAAAAAACTACTGATTCTGTAAGGCTCAACCAATTTAAAACCAAATATATTTTCACCCATAATATATTGCAATAAACCATCAAAAACTAAAATTGAAAAACTAAATATAAGTGAATAAAAAAAATATCTAATAACTTTTTCATTTTCATTAATTAAAAAAATTACAGCTATTATAAAAATACCATATCTGAAATAAGCTAAAGATATTTTTATGGATGTAAAATTAGTATTATTAAAGAAACTATTTATTATTAGATAACTACAAAATATTAAAAAAACATAAAAATATTTATTTTTTATTAATTCTAAACTTTTATATTTAAAACTATAAAATAAATAAATCACTACAATTGTTGAAACAAAAAGATCTGGAAGAAATGGCCCTGTAATTAATAAAAAAGGTATAGGTATGAATAAGGCTGATAAAATATTTATGTAATTAAATTTTGTCAAAATATAAATATTATTTAGTAAAATTTAGACAGAAAATATAACAATTATTAACTTGTAAAAATATAAAAATATTATTTATTTTATTATTGTTGTATATAAATTAATTAAATTTGGTCTATTTAAAATGAAATATATTTTTGAAGAAATTGAGTCATTTATATTATTTTTTATTTCTAATTTCCCAGGAAGATCAGGAATTTATTTGAGACAAGTATTTTATAAGGTTTTAGTATCTAAAATTGGAAATAATTTTTACACTGAAAAAGGCATAATACTTAGTGGCTATAAAAATATAATCTTAGGAAAAAATGTTAGGTTAATGAGATACACTTCTATTAATGCAGATGACGGAAAAATACAAATAGGTAACAATATTTCAATTAATTATAATGTTAATGTTAATGCATCAGGCAAAGGTGAAATATATATAGGCGACAATGTTCTGATAGGTCAAAACACAGTCCTAAGAGCTGCTGATCATAAATATGAGAAAGACAAAATAACATATGGAAACAATCACATAAATGGAAAAATAGTTATCGGTAACAATGTATGGATTGGTGCAAATTGTGTAATTTTAAAAGATGTAATAATAGAGGATAATTGCGTAATTGGTGCAAATTCAACAATAACAAAAAATATAAAAAAAAATAGTGTTGTTGTTGGAACAAATAAATTATTAAACACAATTTAGTTATTTAAGTAAATTAGTTGGATAATTTATTAAAACTGATTTAAATTTTCCCTTGTATATAAAAATACTGCTACCCGCAATACCAGTAACGCCGTATTTTTTTACAACATAATTAATTTCATCTACATTTTTTAAACCTCCTAAAAATGTTACTGGAACTTTTATATATCTCAATAATTTGTTTATGATTTCATAATCATATCCGTTGCATAATCCATCATTATTTACAAAATGAAGAATAATTTCTCCTGAACCATATTCTTGAACAATTTTTATAAAATCTATAACATCTAGGTTTGGTACAATTTTTTTTTTTGAATAATCATAAATAAAAGATTTATTTTCGATATTTACTAAATTTAGTATTGAAACCATACTTTGATTGCCAAAAGTTTTTGATATTAAGTTAATTAAATTAGGATTTTCGATTATAGACTTTCCTATCCCTACTTTTTCCACTCCTATTGAAAATAAAGTTGACGCTTGTTTCAAATCAGAAATTCTCCCTGAATAACATACTGGCATTCTACAACTTTGAAAGATTGTTTTGAGATAATCAAAATCAATTTTGTTTGTATTATTTCTATTAATATCACATATGAAAATTTCATCAACGAGCTTATCATTAAATATTTTGATAATATTCAGTGGATCACCAATATATCTAGGATTTTCAAATTTTATAGTTTTGTAAATACCTTTATCATCTAATAACAAAGCAGGAATAACTCTTGATTTAAGCATTATAATTTTTCAAAATTCATAAATATTTTTTCACCGCTAAAATGACTCTTTTCGGGATGAAACTGCACTCCAAAAATATTTTCAAAATTTACTACTGAAGAAAAGTTTTGCCCATAATTTGTATATGCAATATTGATCTCAGATGATGTGTCAGAAAAACAATAAGAATGACAAAAATAAAAGTAATTTTTCTCACTTATGCCATTTAATAATTTTGAGCTTTTATTTAAAAATATATTATTCCACCCCATATGTGGTATTGGTAAATTTATATTGATATTAAACTTTACAATTTCTTTATCAATTAATTTAAGTCCTTCTTCCACTCCTTCCTCACTTTTAGTTCCTAATAATTGCATTCCAACACATATACCTAGAAGATATTTTTTATTAATATTGATATCATCATAAATTTCTAACCAATTAGGAAAATTCTTTAAATTTGCTGCAGAGGAGTCAAACGAGCTAACACCAGGTAAAATATATTTATCTATATTTTTAATACTATCACCACTTTTCAAAATTTTTGATTTTATATGAAGAGAGTCTAATACGTTTTTGATTGCGTATAAATTGCTACATCCATAATCAATAATTCCAATCAATTGATTAGCCTTCTTTCTAATTTAAGAATTCTTGCAACTTTTACAAAAAATTGAATTAAAAAATAATTAGATTTATAATCTTTAAAAGATTTATTTTTTGAATTAAATAGATCAACTAATGCTTGCTCTGAAATTCCTAATTTTTTTGAAATATAATTAAAATCATCTAATTTTTCCGCATTTGTATATGGCTTGTTTTTTATTTCATTAATTGCTTCAACTCGAGATAATTGTTTAGTTAAAATCAAACTTGAAAGATGAGCTTTCCTTTTGTCAAAGCCAAACTTTTCCAAAAGCCAATATCCCTCATAAAATCGGGTAAATCTTGATTCATAATGTTTATATTTATACTTAGACCAATTAAATTTTTTTTTTAAAATTTGGATAGCATTTTCTTTTTCATACTTTATAAAATTAAGCGGTTGGATTACTCGCATACTTTTAAAATATCTATAATAAATTTTATATTTAAAAATATCTGATAAGGGTAGAGTTTTAATTTCTACTTTCCCAAATTTTTTATGGATATCTTTTAATTGTCTTAAATCACTTGCGTGATAATGCCATTCTAGTGGCTCTCTGATACATTCAGTAGAATAATTTCCACCATTGAAAATATATTTGATTTTATTTTTTTTTGCAAAATTATACATAGCAGCAAAAAAAACATGATCCTGTGGGGTATCTAAACATGGAACGCCAGATTTAAAATATGAAAGTTGTAAATCTTGCATTTCTTTCCAATTAACAACCTCAGTGAACAATTCCAAATTTAGTCCTGTGATTATTTTATCAATATTATTTACAGCTAGTTCTGAGTTCCAGCCAGCATCAACATGGAATATTAAAGGATTTAGTCCAAGTTTTTCTTTTGTATAATATGCTAAATAAGAACTATCAACGCCCCCACTCATACCTAGAATACAATCAAATTCTTTATCTTTATTTTCTTTTTTGATTTTTTTTGCAAGCTCGTAAAGTTTACTTTCTTTTTCTCCATTATTTTTCCAGTATGGAGAAATGTTTGAATAATAATTTAAGCAATGATTGCATATTCCGTTTTCATCAAATACTATATTTGGATCAGTTTCATCCATTATACAATTATTGCAGATTTTCATTTTGCTTAATTTTTAATTAAATATTTGTAATAATTTTTATATTTCTTTGATATGGTTTCAATTGAAAAATTTTTTATTGCTACTTTGTATGCATCTTCTATAATTTTATTCTTTAATCTATCATTTGAAATTAAAAGCTTTATATTTTTTAAGAAATACTTTGCCTCATTTTTTCTTACAATTAATGTATTTTTCTTATTTTGAAATAGTTCTGGTATAACCCCTACCTTATTTGAAATTAAAGGTTTTTTCATTAGCATACCTTCTATTGAAGTCATCGGCCCTGCCTCTGATAATGAAGTACATAATAAAATATCACATTTTGAAATAACTTTTGGTATGTAATTCACATGTCCAATATAATTTAGTTTTTTTTTAAATAATTTAAACTCATTAGTAAGATATTTCACATAATTTTGGTTAGTATTAGTAAATCCACCACAGAGTATAAATTTAAAACCTTTTGGAGATTTTTTCACTATGTCTAAAAAGATTTCAATTCCTTTAATTTTAGTAAGATTAGCAATCATTAAAATTTTTATTAAATTAGTATTAATTTTTTTATTTTTAAACTTTTTATAATTAAATTCTTTAATTGATGCTGGAGCATATATTTTTCTAATTTTTTTACTAAATTTTTGATTTTTTAAGTAATACTTTTTTACTATTTGACTAGTTACTATAATTTTTGGTTTAAAAATAAAAAATAAAAGATTAAATATTATTTTTACTTGATAAGGTAAATTGGAGTCCTCGAGCACCCATATTGTTGGTATTCTTAGTATGGCACTTGCTAATAGAGCTTTAAAATGAGGAGTTGAATTTACTTGAACAATATCAGCATTTAATTTTTTTAAATTTAATATAAGAGATATTAATTCAGGAATAAAAAAAAATAAGTATTTTATAAGAGTTTTTTTATGTTTTGATAACCTTGTAATCTTTATCTCCTTGAAATTTAAAGAATCTTGAATCAATTTTCTTTTGAATAATTTGTTTTCGTCACTGGAAATTAAAAACAAAAAATCAAAATCTTTTCTTAATTGATTTGCAACTAAAATCATCCGGTGTTGAGGACCACCATATCTTGCGTCCTCATCAATATAAATAATCTTCTTTTTTGTCATTGAATAGATTTTTTAATATATTGATTAAATATTTGAAGTTTTACAAATTTATTATATTAATTTAAACTTATCTTAAAGTAAACTCTATGAATCAAAATAAACTAAATCATTTAGCTTTTCAAATTCAAAACAAGATAATTAAAGCTAAAAAGAAATTTTTTACAAAACCATTTGATCATATTGTTATAGATGAAATTTTGCCTAAAAATCTAGCTTTTAAATGTGCAAAAAGTTTTCCAAAAATTGAAAGTAACAATTGGGATCAAAAAAAAGTTGACAAAATAGAGGTAAAGTACAGATCGAATTGGAATTCTGAATTTGATATACCTGAAAATATAATTGATGTGGTAAGAATATTGAACTCATCAATTATCTTAAAAACAATATCAAAAGTATTTAAAATAGAAAAAATATTACCTGATCCTTATTTTAAAGGTGGGGGTCTCAATGTTTCTAAAAAGGGTGGAATTTTAAATACTCATATAGATGGAAATTACAACGACGAAACAGGTCTAAATAGAAGAATAAATGCAATAATTTATTTAACAAAAAATTGGAAAAAAAAGTATGGTGGTGAATTAGGTTTTTATAATAAAAATGGAAAAAAATTAATTAAGGTAATAGCTCCAAAATACAATAGATTAGTAATTTTTAATACTAATGATTTTAGTTATCATGGAATACCAAATGAAATTAATTATCCTTTAACAAAACCTAGAAAATCTATTATATTGTACTACTATACAAAAGAAAGCAGAGAAAAGTCAGAAACAAAAATTAAAAAACCTCATAGTGCTTTGTGGGTTAAAAACAATTATAAAGATCACAATAACAGAATTAAAAGAAAGTATTTTTAACCTATCAAAATTTTTAAATCTGTAACAATTCTTTCAAAAAAAAATCTATTATATTTTTTTTCCTTTCTATTTTTATAGAATTTATTCAGAAGTTTTTTATTTCTGACAAATTTTGTAATATTCCTAAATACTTTATTATAATTTTTATTATTTGCTGAAAGACCACATTGAAGATCACTTATAATTTTTTCAGTTTCTCCTGAATTTAGAGCAAATATGGGTTTTTGTAATGATAAGTAAGTTTGTAATTTAGCTGGAATAGTTGAGTCAAATAATTTATTTTGTTTTAATGACATAAATAATATGTCAGCATAATCTGAATAGTTTTTTATAAATTTTTTTTTTATTCTACCGAAAAAGTAAACGTAATTTTGCAAACCAGAGTCCTCTACTATTTTCTTAACATATTTTTTATTACGTCCATCACCAATGATAATAAAATTTACAAGTATTTTCTGTATCTTTAATAATTTAATAAATTTAATTATCCTGTCAAATTCTTGGGAATACCCAATATTTCCTATGTACATAATCTTGAAAATTTTATTATTTAATATTAATTTATTTTTTTTGTTAATTTGTATTTTTTTATATTTGGTTGTGTCGATCCAATTAGGGAAAAAAATTAATTTTTTTTTGTATTTTTTGTTTTTAATATATTTTTTAAAACCCATTGATTGTATTAAAATATAATCTGAATGCTTATATATTAAATCTGTTATATGCTTAAAAATAAATTTTAGATATCTGAATATTTTTGGTTTTATGTAATCTAATGTGTCTGGCCACAAGTCATTTACCCATATAGCCATTTTACATTTTTTAAAATATTTTATTAATATTCCACTTAGACCAACCGTTATTGGAGAAGGTTGATAGACAAAAATGAAATCAAATGATTTTCCCCTTAATAAATATAAACCATAAAATGGGAGAAATATTAAAAAAGAAAGGTAATTTAGCAATATACTAAAATTTGTAAGATTTCTTTTTAAAACAGGTACCCTATAAATTTCAATATTTTTATATTTAGTGTGTCTAAAATTTTTAAAAACCCCCTTATTTGGATAAGATGGGTATCCAGTTAAAATGGAAATATTATAATATTTAGTTAAACCTAAAGCTAATTCATTTATCTTAAAGTCTTCCGGCCAGAAATAGTGGGAGATAATTAAAACGTTTTTACGTTTTTTTTCCATACATTATTATTTACATAATCGGTGTAGCTTGTGATAATTGATACAATTGTTTCTGAAACATTATCTACATTATAGTCCTTCACTAATTTTTTTTTCATTTTAAAATTTTTATTTGTTACAATTCGAACACCGTTAATTAATTTATCTCGTTTGAATCCACTCATTACTAAAACTCCCTCTTCCATTCCCTCTGCCCTTTCAGTAGTATCTCTTAAACTTATTGCAGAAAAGTTTAAGATTGATGACTCCTCCATTAAACTTCCACTATCAGAGATTACACAAAAAGCATTTTTTTGTAAAAATATATAATCAGAATAATTGAATGGCTCTAAAAATTTAAATGTTTTGAATTTATTAATATCAGATTTTAAAACTTTTAAGGTTCTAGGATGTAAAGAAAAAACAACTTTCTTTTTATAAAAAACAGATAAATTTTTAATTTCCTTCAACAGATGTATTAATTTGTTTTTTTCAGTATTTTCTTCTCTGTGAATGCTAACTAAGAAATAATCTGACATATTTGTTTTCAATTTCCTAAGTAAATTTGTTTTTTTGTCCCTATTTTTGAAACTCAAAACTATTTCTTTTATAGGACTCCCTACTTTAATTATTCTATCGACTGGGAAATTTTCTTTGACAAGATTTTGTTTTGATATTTCAGAGTATGTTAAATTAATATCAGATATATGATCAATAACTTTTCTATTTATTTCCTCTGGTACCCTTTGGTCAAAACATCTATTACCAGCTTCATAATGAAAGATTGGAATTTTTCTTCTTTTTGCAGCATACACTGAAAGGCCTGAATTTGTATCTCCCAGTACAAAAATTGCATCTGGTTTTAATTTACCGAGAATTTTATCAACTTTAAAAATCATTTTTGACAAAAATTCTATATTATTTTTATTTTTTAAATTTAATTTGTAATCAGGTTCTCTAATTTTAATATCTTTAAAAAATATATGATTTAACGATTTGGAAAAATTTTGTCCTGTATTGATAATTTTGTGATCAAAGTAATAATCAAAACTTTTAATTATACATGAAAGTTTTATAATTTCAGGTCTTGTACCGAGTATCGTAATTATTTTTAACTTTTTATTCTTCATTTTTGAAAGAAAATTTTATTTTCTTTTATCATTTTATTCCAATTTACTTTTTTATAACCAGTTCTTTTTAAAAATTTTGAACAATCTAAAGATCTATCAATTATAAAATAATTTTCTTTAATTAAATTTAATTTAAGTTTATAAATTTTTTTAATTTTTTGTAAAAGTTTATATTTGCTTATTTTATTTCCTGATATATGATATAAACCAAATATCTTTTTGTTAAATAAAATTTTGTTATAAATTATTTTACTTATTTCATAAGTGGTTAAACCTGAAAAATAAGCATTTTTATATCCATAAACGTCTTTTTTTTGTTTTGGAAACCACTCTAAAAGTCCTCTTTTGTTGTTTATTTCATGCCCTATTATTGAAGTTCTAATAACTAAGTTTTTTCTTGAAGAAAATTCTCCATTTAATTTGCTTTTACCATATAGATCTTTTGGATCAGGTTTATGTTTTTCAGAATAGTTTTTCTTTAAACCTGAAAATACACAGTCAGTACTAATATGTATTAATTTGAAGTTATTTTTTTTAGAAATATAATTCAAAAACTTTGGTAATTTTGAATTTATTTTATAAACGTAAGTTGATTTGTGCTTTATAACTTCAGATTTTACAATCCCAATGCAATTAATTATTATATCAGGTGATATTGTTCTAATTTTCTTTTCTAAACTTTTTAAAAAATTAACATCAAATTTTAATATTATGTTTTTATCTTGTCCCCGTATTCTCTTAGACTCTCTACTAGTTCCCAAAACATGAATATTTTTTTTGTATTTCAAGTATTTATATAACGTTGACCCAAGCATACCATTTGAGCCTAAAATCAAAATTTTCATGATTTTTTTTTTATATTTAGTATTAGGATATAATAAAAAAATACAAAGATTAACCCATACAAATTATTAATTTGTGGAAATTGTGTAATAATAAAAGAAATGATAACAGGAATATTATTAATTATAAGGATTTTTTTTGTATCAAATTTCAAGCTCAATATGTGATGTATGTGATTTCTATCCCCTGTAAATGGACTAGACTTTTTTGAGACTCTAGAAAAAAATAACCTTGCCATATCAAGACCTGGATAAAGAAGCATAAGTAGAATTTCATCGGCACCAATAACATTATTGTTGTGGTAAAATAGTGAAAAATTAAAAAATAAGAATGATAAAAAATAAATACTAGCAGAACCAAAAAAAACTTTAGATTGAAAGTTGAAGACAGAAAAAATTATCAAAGAAAAAACTAAAACTAGAAAAAAATTGTTATTTGTCTCAATGAAGAAAAACATACTTAAAATAATTAAATATTGTGAAAGTTGATTATTTATACCATCATAAAAGTTCCATGCATTCACTAATGCTATAAAGCAGAAAATTGTAAAAATGAAAAAAAATATTAAATTTTCGCCTAAGAAGATTTTTTTTAAAGTTAAATCTTCAAAATTTAAATTGTTTAAGATTAAATTTTCATTTAATAGTAAATAAGATAGTGTTAATACAACTTCAAAAAAAATTCTTAAATTCCATTTAATTGAAAAAGTATCGTCTAGAATACCAACTAAAATTAAAATTAATGAAAAGAAAATTATATGGAAGTTGTATTCAAAATTACCATTTGTAATATCAAACAAAATAATTAATGGAATTAAAAATATTATACCTATTTTGGGAGTTGGTTTAAGATGATTTTTTCTTTCTTTATCAGGATAATCTAAAATTATTTTTGGATAAGTTTTAAATTTAATAATAATATAATTTATGATTATACTTAATATAAAAGTTACAATAATAGTGAAGGCCATCTTATAAAGATCTAAAAATATTTTTATTTAATTTTAGTTTCTCAAAAAAATCTAGAGAAAATAATTTAATTTTTTTTCTTTCCTTAGAACTATAACTATTAACTAAATTTTCAAATTTTTTTGGGTCGGTAATATAACTTCTTCTAGTTAAAACTTGAAATAAAGGGTTAACATTAGCAAAATTATAGGGCCCATAATAGACTGGAATAAGACCGTAAGCAGATGCCTCTATTGAAGATGCTGAACCTCTATATATAAACACTGAAGTTCTTTTAAAATCTTCTTCTAGAGAAACATTTGAAATTTCAATGTTATTATATTTTTTAATGTCTACGTCTATTTGGTTAAAATGAATCATTGGGTGAAGTCTTAAATAGAATTTATAATGCTTGCAAATTTCTGAGATTTTAATAGCGAAATTTAAAAGTGATTTACTCTCTGAAATATATGCTTCAGGTAAAATAAGTACAGAATTCTTATTTTTTTTTGCATTTCTTTTAAGATTAATACTTAAATTTCTCTTTAAGGATTTTTTTGATCCTATTATTTTAATTGGGCAATTGTATTTTTTATTAAAGATAGAATATGTATTATTACCAGTCGTTAAAATACAATCAGGATCCAATCCGTTATTTATTGATCTAAAAAGGCTATGATGATTTTTGGTAACAGCTGAAAATTGGTATGCAAAGATTTTTAAATTCTTAAATTTTTTTAATCTTTTAATTATAAGTCTTTCCCATGCATGGCCCTCAAACGTAATTATCACGAATTTTGGTTTAAATATCTTGACTAATCTTTCAATCTGAATGGATTGTCTCAAGTTTGATATTATATATCCAAATGACCTCAGTGAAAAAAAATTAATTTTTTTTTTTTTTATAATAAAATTTTTCAATAAATAAATTAAATTTTAAATAAGTACAAAATGCTAAAATAATAAAGAATATTTCATATAAAATTTGTGTTCTTTTCGATAAAATGATCTTATTTTTTTTTAATTTTTTATAAACCTCTCTTGATGTAAAAATAGTATCATTTCTTAAAATTAGTTTTGATGAAATATTTTTTTTTTTAAGTTGTTTTAAAAGTGAACCATAATAGAAATCCTCATCCAGATTCAAATGTTTCAAGTGAATTAATGAAGAGATCACAAGACATTGTATTTTTTTTTCTTTTTTTCTTTTATAGTAAAAATTTTTTTCTTCATAAAAAAAATTCTTTAGAAATCTCAATATACCAAAATAAAAATTTGTCTTAAGATTTTTTGGTTTTTTTTTAATATTTTTCTCTAAAAGGTATTCATTATTAAATTCAGGATGGTTTTTAATAACATGTAGTTTAGAATATGACAAAGTGAGTTCTGAGTTAATATTTGATAAAATTATGTTGTCGCAATATTTACATAATCTGCTAAATTCATCACTGCGCATTTTAAATTTTACAACGCTCTTCTATATTGGTTGGAAATTAGATCTTCTCTATTGTTTTTTAAAGCATATTTAAATAACCAATTCGGATTTTTTAAAAATGGTCTTCCTATAAATGCTAAATCAAGAAATTTATTTTCTAAAATTCTATTGAGATAATTTAAATCTGATAAATTACCAGTAGTTCCAATAACTAAATTATCTATTTTATTTTTAATTTTTTTTGTTACTAAGGCCCTAATTCCTCTTTTTTTTGGGTTAAGTCCAGTTTTTGTTTTTATACCACCAGAAGAGACACACACATAATTCAAACCTGCTTTTTTCAATTTATTAATAAAATCTATTGATTGTTTTAAACCAATACCTTTTTTTATATGATCTAGGCCTGTAACCCTAGCACCTAATATTAAGTCGTTTTTAGTAATTTTTTTTAATTTTTTTGTAATTTCAAGTGGAAGTATATTCCTGTTATCATTTGTACCACCATATCGATCTTTCCTATGGTTAGAAATTGGAGATAAAAACTGATGAAGTAGATATCCATGCGCCATATGAATTTCTACTCCATCTAATCCAGCTTTTTTTGCATATTTAGCTGACTTATAAAAATCTTTAATTAATTGGTTTATTTCCTTTTTGCTCGCCTCCTTAGGGGTTGGCCAATTTTTATCTTTTTTAATTTTAGAGGAAGATAACGTTTTCCAGCTGTTATGTTTTAAAGGGGTATTACTTTTAATCCATGGAACATAAGAAGAGCCTTTTTTGCCTGAGTGCGATAATTGAATTAAAATTGGAATATTATTAAGAGATTTTAAAAATTTAATAAGTTTCTTAAGATCTTTATATTGCTTATCATTATAGAGACAAAGATCTTTTTCAGTTATTCTTCCACCTTTGCTTACTGCAGTTGACTCAATTATTAACATTGCTGCGCCAGAACAGACTAATGAACTTAAATGTTTGTAGTGCCAATTTGATGGTGAACCTTTAGTTGCAGAATATTGACACATTGGTGAAATTGCAATTCTATTTTTTAATTTTTTTTTATTTATTTTAAGACTTTTAAAAATCATTTTTTCATAACCAAAAAATCATTATGAGGATGAAATATAGCTTCAGGATACGACCAATAGGTTTCTATAAAATTTTTTCCAAGTGCTCTTCCTAATTTGGGAAGGTGAGGAACGCCATCGCTATCTAACATTGCGTCAAAATCTACTGCTATTCTCAACCATTCGCCAGTTGGTTGATTTTTGTAGATGAGTCTCAGATATAAACTAATTTCTGGAGGTATTGTTTTGTATTCTTTGCTAAATTTTTTGTACACTTTTTTGAGCGTAGTTGGTTTTTTAAAACCTAAAGATCTCAGATTTATTCTGTGTATTTCTATATTTTTATAATTTTTATAACTAACTTTTTTTCTATTTTTAAATATATTTTCAATCCATTCACTGCAAACAGCTTTTGATCTTAGATGTTTTAAACATTTACCAACATTTGCAAATGGGATTGTATCAATCTTATGCCATATCATAAATTTTAACTTTTTTAGGTATTTCTATTAGTTAAAGACACAAATAATATTATCTTAATATTAATGTTTTAACATATATCATAAATTTAAATTATTATATAAATTTTACTAATATTTTATAGAGATTTCTGAGATCTTTTTAACTTTACTGTTCATTAAATGAACGATATACGTTCAAAATATGATTGATGATAACTTAGATTACCTTAATCTAAAAATTCTAAAAAAGCTTTCAAAAGAACCGTCCATTTCTCAAAGATTGTTATCTGAAAAACTGAAAATTAGTCTTGGAAAATTAAATAATTGTATAAAGAAACTGCAAGAGGATAATTTTATTAAATATGAAACCTTTAAAAATGAAAGTAAAGTTTTGTACAAATTAACGTCGATTGGAAAACAAAAAAAACAAGAATTAGCTTTGAGATTGATTAATAAAAAAATTGAGGAATATGATGAGTTAATTAAAGATGAAAAAGTTAATGTTAATAAAAAAAATATATCAAAAACTAAAAAAATTAAATTTGGCATAGGTCATAACAGTGTGAAAGAGGCAGAACTTGTTACAGAAAATAAAACTAGAACAAAACCTCTATTTAAAACAATTGCTGTCAACTTAAAAAGAAGGACTGTTATTGTTGATGATGTTTTATCAACACATAAAGGCGTGCCTATACCAAGCTGGATAGAATTAAGTATTATTGATGTTTGTAACAGGTCATGTTCTTTCTGTCCAAAGTCCGATCCAAAAATTGCTCCCGATACATATCAAAAAATGCAGATGAATTTAATTAATAAATTAACTGATGAACTCAAAGAAATTAATTATAAAGGATCGGTAGTTTTATGTGGATACGGTGAACCAATGTTACATAAAGATGTAAACTTAATTTCTCAAAAGTTATCTGAAGCATCATTTGTCGAAGTTGTTACCAATGGTGATACTTTAAAACCAAACAAAATTAAAGAACTTTACATGAATAATGTTAATAAACTTTTGATAAGTATGTATGATGGTGAACATCAAAGGAAAAATTTTCAGAAAATGATACAAGATTCTAAAGTACCAAAAGACTTTGTTATTTTGAGAGATCGTTGGTACGATGAAAAAAAAGATTATGGATTAAAATTAACTAATAGGACCGGAACAATAAAGGTTGGGGATCAAGAAGAAGTTGGAAAATACAAAAAATGCTTTTATCCATCATATCAATTTTTAATTGATTGGAATGGGGATGTATTTTTATGTCCTCAAGATTGGCAAAGACGTATTACAATGGGTAATATGATGCAAGAACATATTTTTGACATTTGGACAAATAAAATTATGAGTAAATATAGAAAAAACCTTATTAACGGAAATCGTGATGATAGTCCTTGCACATTGTGTAATGCTGAAGGAACAGTTTTAGGTAAAAATCATGCTAATGCATGGGCACATATTTATAGATAAAAAAAATACTTAATTTATAATGAGATTTAATAAAAAATTAATATCAATTATTAATTTTCAATTAAATTATACATGATAAAAAAAATTACTTTGGTAACAGGTGCTGGTAGAGGGATTGGAGAAGAGACTGCTGTTAAATTCTTAAAAAATGGTCATTTTGTATATTTTCTAGTCCATAAGAAAAATCAAAAATTATATTTAGAAAGAAAACTGAACAAGTTTAACTCATATAAAATTTTTCAAGGTGATTTAACTGACAGAATTTTTATTAATCATATTTCAAAAAAAATAAAATATTGTGACAATTTAGTAAATAATGCAGCAATAACAAATAAAAAATTTTTTACAGAGGTGTCTGAAAATGAATTTGATAATTTGATAAATGTAAATTTAAAATCTGTTTTTTTGCTTTCACAAATCTTCTCAAAAAAAATGATTAAAAATAAAATTAATGGAAATATAATTAATTTATCATCACAATTAGGTCATGTTGGTGCATATAATAGGTCAATTTATTGTGTTTCAAAATTTGGTATAGAAGGACTAACAAAATCAATTGCTCTTGATCTTGCAAAGCATAACATAAGAGTAAATTCAATATCTCCTACAAAAGTAATTACTCACAAAAATGAAGAAAAAATTTATAAAAAAAGAAT
>MDTB01099702.1_pt1 | contig 15779 bp, 15 predicted proteins | sample 811161 | NCBI WGS metagenome assembly MDTB01 (sample SAMN05326650, study PRJNA326480) | marine metagenome | isolation source: seawater | place: Mediterranean Sea | collected 2009 | reverse complement strand
ATGATCAATAAATTTTGCCATTTTCTTTGCTCTATAACTCCGCCAAGCCCAAACACTAGGCGCTACGTAATGAATAGTTTTTGCATCGGGCCAAGCATTTTTTATTAGTCTGGAAACCTTTAACGTAAAATCAGGACTGTCAATTGTAATTATAAGATCAGGCTTCCATGCCAATGCATATTTTGCAATTTGTTTGATAATTTTAAAAATTTTAGGTAATCTTGGTACAACCTCAGTGAAACCCATTACCGCTAAATCATCAAATTCGTAAAAACTAATCACGCCCTTCTTCTTCATAAGTGGTCCACCGACACCATGAAAAACTAAATGCATTTTCCCTTGTACTTCGTTGAGAAGTCCATCTACTAAATTAGCCCCCAATTTATCGCCAGATGGCTCAGAAGCGATAATTAAAACTTTCAACTCAGTTAAATAGTTTATCTCTTTGACCAAATAAAAATTCCTAACTTGTTTGCAAGAGCGACTGTTTTTTTTGGTTGCATAACAATGACATTTGAATGCTGAATTACGATACCATTCAAACCAGCTTTTCTCACTCGTTGGACGGTTTCCTCCCCAATAACAGGGTGGTCTAAAAATGGATTTTGATTACTTTTTGGAGCTTTATATAATACTCCACCTTTGCTATTCTTTCGAGCTGAGCCATTTAAATCAAAAAGAGATTTAAGCATTTCATCAGTGCCTAATGAAGTTTCAACAGCTATGCACAAACCATTCCTAACAACTACACCTTGACCTAAATCTGCAGCAGATATAACTTCTAAAATTTTTTGCGCCCTATTAGAGTCAACCACATCAGATTCACTAGGTCGTCCCAATGTTAAAAACTCATGGTCAACAAAGAATTCTGGGATTATTTCTTTAATGCTGATAGCCTCAAGTTTGTTCTCGGCAAAAAGGTTTAAAATGGCTGAAAAAACAGCTTCATCACCATTGATAAAACTACTTAATATTGGTTCAAGAATTTCTCTGGAGCCTTGTTTAATTTGATTAAGATCTAAAGTTGGTCGAGGCACATACCCACAGCAGACCACTGAATCATAGCCACCTCTTCGCAACGTAGCAAATAGTTCAGCAATGTCTTCAAAAGTTGCTTTAATACAGTTCAACTCTTCAGAACTAGATTCTACCAACCCTGAAAATCGAACAATTGTAAAATCGACGTCTTTTTTTTTTAAAGCGGATATTACTGCTTGGGGTAAATCTCCATCACCAGCTATAACTGCAATTTTTTTGTTTGAAATATCAATATTCATTTTAAAAACTTAATTCACTACTTTGGAGTTAAAAAAGAACGGCTGCTATCTTCAAGAATAAACTCAATAATTTTTTCCTCATACTCGTTGTTAGTACCAGCAGCCAGCAAAACCTCAGCCTGACTTTTTAAATTTTTTTTTGGATCAAAAAGAGAGTCGTAGAACCGCCTAAGATCATTGATTGTCTTTGTAGCGACGCCCCTTCGCTTTAATCCAATCAAATTTAAGCCAGATAATTTTGGTCGTTCGCCAACGACCGTTCCAAAAGGCACGATATCATTAGCAACCATAGATAAAGCACCTACCATTGATCCCTCACCAAGGCGACAAAATTGATGTATTCCAGAGAGACCACCAATAGTCACATTATCTCGAATAACAACATGCCCAGCGATAGCACTGTTATTTGCAACTACCACAAAATTACCAATCCGACAATCATGACCTACATGACTTCCAAGCATAAAAAGACAATCGTCGCCAATTGTAGTAAGTCCACCCCCGCCCTTTGTTCCTGGATTAATCGAAACACTTTCTCGAATTTTATTTCTAGCACCGATGTTAAGTCTGTTGAATTCTCCCTGATATTTTAAATCTTGAGGTTGATGGCCGATTGACGCAAAAGGCCAAATAATTGTATCGTCACCAATAACAGTATTTCCCTCAATAGCAACATGGCTATGTAACTTAACTCTTCGTCCCAATATTACATTTTTACCAACTGAACAAAAAGGACCAATAACACAACCCTCACCAATATTTTCTTTATTTTCAACAACAGCCGTCTCATGAATTGTGAAGTTTATTGAGCCGATCATAATTTTGCATTCTCATCAGTCGGATCAACCATCATAGCTGTAAAATCAGCTTCAGCAACTAATTCATTGCGTACAAACGCATCTCCATGAAACTTCCAAATATTTCGTCTACTTTGTACAACTTTTACCTCAAGGCTTAAAGTATCGCCTGGTTTGACTAGTTTTCTAAATTTAGTATTATTCATGGACATAAAATAAACTAATGTTTCATTATCTATTGAATTTAAAGTTTTTGCAACTAACACTGCGGCAGTCTGCGCTAAGGCTTCAACAATAAGAACGCCAGGCATAATTGGCTGCATAGGAAAATGTCCCTGAAAAAAAGGCTCGTTGATTGTAACGTTTTTAATTCCTGTTGCAGATTGACCTAATTCAATTGCGGTAACATAGTCGATAAATAAAAATGGAAATCGGTGGGGAATGAGCTTTTTTATGCCCTCGACACTTATGATATCATCGAACGTTTTATTATCTTTTATACTTGCCATAATAGCCTCATATTAATTGCCTTCGATAACTTGATCCAAAATAAGCGGATTATTTAAAAACTCTTCGTTCAATCTATCAATAATTACGTCAGTCACATCAACTTTTTTATCGTAAATTAAACCACGATTAGTTGTATCCAAAACAACTAACGCATTAAACTGGGACATTTGTTCTCGAACTATTGGCAAGACAATTTGAACAAACTTCTTTCTCCATATTGCAAAGTCTTTTTGAAGTTTCTTATCTTTTTGTGCTCTACTCGTCCTAACTTTTTCAACTTTATCGTCAAATGCATCTGCCAAATTTTGAAACTCGCTTATGTCGAGCTCAGAACGTTGCTCCGTAAGAGCTTTTTCCTCAGCGATAAATTGTTTTTCAATTCTTGACGCTTCAGCTAATAATTTTGCCTGCTTTTCTTCAAAAACCTTCAAAAGTGCTTTACCTGGGGCAGATTTTTTAAACAAATCATCTTGCGATAATACTAAAATTGAACTTTTAACAATTTTAGTATTGTCTATCGGGGTCTCTGCGAACACAAGAAAATTAAATAAAAATAAAAATATAAAAAGAAACAGTCTAACCAGATTCATCTAAATAGCGCTCCTAAAATCGGGTTGCTAGATTTAAACTGAAGGTTTCTGTAACATCTACACCTTCGATATAATCGATCGGTTTAGACCAATTAAATTGCAATGGTCCTATAGGAGTACTCCAGTACAAAGACGCGCCCCCACTGCTACGAAAAACTTGTTCAGAATATAAAATTGACGAAACTGACTCATCATTGACTTTCAACGACCACAGAGATCCAACTTCAGAGAAAACTCCACCGTACAACCCGAGCTCTTTTGGAAGACCAAGAGGAAAATTAACCTCTAAACGACTCATTAAATACTTTTCACCACCAAGAGCATCTCCAGTAATGTCCCTTGGACCTATCTCGCCAAATTGAAACCCACGAAAATTTCTTCCTCCTAATTTAAATCTATCAGTGATGCGCGAATAACCTTTAAAGCTATCTAGAATGCCGCCCTCCAATTCTCCAGAAACCACCACGGCGTCATCTATGAAACCTTTATAGAATTTCCCCCGCACAGAATTTTTTAAAAACCCTGTGTCTCCCCCTAAACCAGACAACATACTGGATAAACGAAGAATATAACCACCAGTAGGTTCTATAATCGAGTTACGTTGATCAAAAATGAGTGTTGAGTTTATCGAGGAATCAACATACGTTCCATGGTCACGCTGTAGAACAATTGATTCACTGTCCTGGGAATTAATTTCTAAATTTTCAGCTTTATAAGCAACTAGCATTTTTGAATTTGGGCCAATTGCAAATCCAAATGTCGGGCTTAACGAAATTGAGTTAGATGTATAAGTGGACTCCAATGGGTCCACTTTTTTTAGAGCTAAATTTATGCCGGAAGACACTTCTCTATTCAAAAATGCAGGTTCTGTAAAACCAAAATTGAGTGATTGAGCACTTTTTGCTATCGACACATTAAAATTCAGTTTTTGACCTTTTCCTAAAAGGTTTCGTTCTGTCAACGACAAAGAACCTGTGACGCTTGTATCAGTAGAATAACCAACTCCAAAATTCAATGAACCCGTTGGCGCTTCCAAAACATCAACAATCACAATTGCTTTTTCTACCGAACTTCCATTCTTAACTCTAATGTTAACTTTTTCAAAAAAACCTAACGATCGCAATTTTTCTTCTACTTTACGCAAAACCAAAGGATTGAAGGCGTCACCTTCAGAAATATTAAATTCTCTCCTAATTACCTCATCAAGCGTTTGATTATTACCCCTTATCTCTATCCTCTCTACAAACAATTTTTGATTGTTTTCAAATACTATTTTTAAATCAATTATTCCGACCTGAGCCGCTTTTTGAGTTGTCAGTCTAACTTTAGCTAGCGGTAGTCCTGATGATATAACTTTCTTTTCTAGCGCACTGAGTAAGTTAATTAATTTTTCTTTATCATAAATATCGCCAGTTTGTACATTCATGTAAGTTTGATAAACTCTTTCATCTAAATTCAAGTTTTCAGTATCTAATTCAATTTTTCCTATTCGGTACTTAGCACCCTCTGAAATTGAATAGGACAAAGTAACCTCACTTTTATTTGGTGACAATAAAGCCAAGGACGAAGTTATCCGTATATCAATAAATCCATTACGGCTATAAAATTGTTCTAGAGCCAATTTATCCTGAGACAGAATCGCTTCCGAGTAATTATCAGAATCGGTAATGAATGAAAATATTCCTTTCTTTTGTGATGGAGTAATAGAAAACAACTTTTTATCAGAGAACTCTTTGTTCCCAATAAAAACGACATCTTTTACCTCTAGCAAATTTCCTTCATCAATATTAAATATTAACTTAAGTGCATCATCATCATTTATATACTGGGGACTAATCACTGCATTAAATCGACCTTTGTTTTTGTAAAACTTTGCTAATTTGGTAACGTCCATTAAAACGGTATCCCTCGAATACGCGTTACGAGCAGTTGAACCAACTATCGATAACAAATCTTCATCGCTTGCTACTTTGTTACCTTCGAAGATAATCTCAGAAATTAGCCTGTTTTCAGTAACCGTGACAAGTATATTTGCGCCATCAATATCAATTCCAACCTCAGAAAATAGTCCACTTTTTGTAAGTTTTTTTAGCGCTTCGTTTACTACATTATCTGAAATATCTGACTGAGCCGAAAGCCCACTAATTAGCATAATTGTCTCATTAGAAATCCTTTTATTACCTTGAACCAGAATTTTCGTCGAATCTGCGTTAACTCCGATTGACAAAAAAAATAGAATGAAATTTACAAAAATGAGCCGGTTACATGCCTGGACAAAAAACTTTATTTTTTTCATATTAAGGATCCTTTTTTGCTTTTAATCAGACAAGTACCAGCTAAATATCACCGTACTATATCATTAAATGTCGCAAACACCATAAGACCAAACAAAATAAAAAATCCAATCATCATAAAAAACTTTATGATATAGCTTGGTGGCGGAGCTTTAAAGACCAGTTCATATAGAAACACCATTAAATATCCTCCATCCAAAATTGGTATTGGAAACAAATTTATTAAAGCGATTCCAGCAGAAATTGCTGCTAACAATGAAAGAAAAGATATAGCCCCTTCAACAGCGCTATAAGATAAGGCCTTGGCTATTCCAACTGGACCGCTTAGATGTTTTGGACTAATTGTCATATCTATCATTCTTACCAACCCAACTAATGACATTCTGACAACATAAAATGTCATTTGAACTCCAATAGAGCCAGCTTCAAAAATATTAGGCGTTTTCATAACCGGCGAAAATAATGGACCTCCACGAACTCCAATACGCATTTGTTCAACGATATTTCCATTTTGCGTCTCAGTCGGTCGCATTTCTGGAGTAATGTTACTTTCTATTAACGTCCCATTTCTCCAAAGCACCACAGATACAGGCAAACCGTTAGAATCATTAATAGCCCTTTTTATATCATCGAAGGAAGATACCTTTTTGTTATTGGCTTGAACAAAAACATCGCCAACTTTTATCCCCGCTTTCATAGCTGGCGAAAGCATTTCAATGTTAAAAACTACAGGCTGGAAAAGATATGGCACATCTATAACTAGGACCCTTCCTTGCCTTAGCACTTCAAACTTAACATTTATTGATGGATCCGCATTTGCCGCTATCTCAAAGACTTGATCAAATCTCTCAATCTTTTGGTCCTGGACAGATAGAATTTGATCGCCCTCTACCAATGACTCTGTGTTTGAAGGCAAATCGGCTACGTTACCCACAATAGGTTCATTTGACATAGTTCCAGATACGAAAGCGACGTAAGCAAAAATTACAACAGCTAACAGAAAGTTAGCGAATGGACCCGCCAAAACTGTAATGGATCTTTTAAGAAGACTTGATGACTCAAAACTTGATTGGGTTGTAAAGTATGAATTCCTAACTTTGCTTGTGTCGTCTAATTGATTTTGTAAGACAACAATGTCGTTATCAGATCTAAATTTAACAAACCCCCCCAAAGGGATTAAACAAAGCATCCATTCAGTACGGTTTCGATCAACAACAGAAACCAATTTTGGTCCAAACCCTATACTAAAGCTACTCGCTCCAATACCGCACAAACGCCCAACGAAGTAATGTCCAAGCTCATGTATAAATATCACAAAAACAAATGCAATTATTGCAAGAATTATAGGGACTCCAAAAATCAACTGCTTATATCCTCAATTAGTTTAGTTTAGTCATCTGGGTTATCTGTCTAGTCATCAGATCTACTTCTAAGATATCATCAAAATTTTTTGCACTATGATCCTCGAGATCACTGATTTCATTAGTATCCAGCACCCGTCGTACTAGTTTAATCATATCAAGAAATTTAATATCACCATTAATGAATTTATCCAACGCAATCTCTTTAGCGGCATTAAGCACAGCTCCAAATAACGGTCCTCTATCAACTGCACTATACGCTAAATCTAGCGCTGGAAATTTTTTTCGATCAACTGTGACAAAATGCAAGGAACCAACTTTATCCAACTTTAAATGTTCGACGGGTAAATGTAAGCGTTCGGGATAATTGAATGCGAAACCAATAGCGCCTCGCATATCAGGAACACCTAGTTGAGCAATAACACTACCATCAACAAAATTTACCATTGAATGGACAATAGACTCTGGATGCACCAGCACTTCGATCATATCTATTGGTAAATCAAAAAGATATTTTGCTTCAATCACTTCTAACGCTTTATTAAACATAGTAGCACTATCAATTGATATTCTTTGTCCCATTTTCCAATTCGGGTGAGCCATGGCTTCATCTACTGTAGCATTCTCAATTTTTTTAAGAGACCAGTTTCTAAAAGGACCACCACTCGCAGTTAAAATTATTTTTGCAATTGAGTCAGGCTCTTCATTTTTAAGACATTGGAAAACGGCACTATGTTCACTATCGACTGGTAATAATGTGCTACCACATTCTCTTATAGTCGAATTAAGCAAATCACCACCACAAACTAAAGATTCCTTATTCGCTAAAGCTAAAATTTTACCAGTTTTTGCACAAGCAAGACTTGGTTTCAGTCCAGCAAATCCAACAATTGCATTCATTGTCCAATCAGCACCATGTTCAGCAATTTCAACAAGAGCCTCCGAACCTGCAAGCGGAATAACCATAGAACCAAATAATGCATCCTTAAGTTCTCTATACTTAAGCGGGTTAGTTATAATAGCATAATTAGCTTTGTGAACTATTGAGTTGTTTGCCAGAAGTTCGACATTATTACTTGCACTCAACGCATTTATTGAAAGTTCATCTGATGAAGATTGAAAATTAATTACGTCTAAAGTAGAACGCCCAATTGATCCAGTTACTCCAAAAATATTGATTTTTTTCATTTTATTAACCTCTCAATTTCCAACAGATACATTAATCCACCATACACTAGAACTGAGGCCAATAATCCATCTAACCGGTCAAAAAGACCACCGTGCCCAGGCAATAAGAATCCACTATCCTTTACATTGAATTTTCTCTTCAACCAACTTTCAAAAAAATCCCCAGCTTGAGTTGAAACTGCCATTATAAAACTAAGAACAACAATCGTAGTTATTGTATACTGAACATAACCAGCTAAAGTGACACAAACAGTAATGGCAAGCAAAATACCACCTAAACTGCCAGCCCAGGTTTTATTTGGACTTATCGATTTCCATATTTTGGGTCCACCGATAAAGCGACCGAAAAAGTAACCGCCAACATCTGAGGCGACAACACACAAAATTATGAATATTAAGTCTTGGGAATTATCTGTAACTTTCTCAGAAACAAAAGTATTTTGAAAAATGATTATCGAGGTACTGAGATACACTATACAAAAAAAGTTTAAAAACTTTTTTTTATGAAATATTGTACTTACCGTCGCAGCCACTAATAGTGCGGCTAAAGGATAAAAATTATAAAAGTTCAAAAAAGGAATAAAAAAAATAAAGATTGGAATAAAAATAGAAATTGGCCCCAACCGCGAACTACCACTAGAAAAAATATACAGTACTTCCCAGGCGAGAACAGCCAGGCAAAATGCAAGAAAAAAGGTCGCTAGCAACCCTCCCTGTATTAACACAATAAGTGCAAAGGTAGTAAAAATTAATCCAGAAATAACTCTTTTTCTAAGGTCATAAAATTTACTTTCTTTTTCAGGATAAAAATTCAAATTTGCATAATCTCAGTTTGTTTCTCGTCAAGACTCTTGTCAATCATCCCAATGGTAGTGTCAGTAATTTCTTGAATTTCATCGGACCAAATTTTCGCATCGTCCTCAGACATGCCCCCATTCTTCAATTTTTTAATTTTATCCATCCCATCTCTTCTCACATTTCTGACTGCAACGCGAGCTTGCTCCGCGTAAGTGCCCGCTAATTTTGATAGTTCTTTTCTTCGCTCTTCATTTAGCTCGGGAATGGGTAACCGTAAAACCGATCCATCACTCACTGGATTAATACCTAGTCCTGAAGCAATAATTGCTTTTTCAACAATTGCAACGTTGGCTTTGTCCCAAACATTTACTGTGACCATTCTTGGCTCTGGAACATTTATCGTAGCACATTGATTTATTGGAATTTGACTACCATAAATTTCAACCGAAACACTGTCTAGCATAGCACTAGAAGCTCGCCCAGTTCGTATTCCATGAAAGTCACTTTTCAGCGAAGTTAATGCTCCAGACATCCTTTTGTCTAAATTTTCTATATCAAACTCTTCGTCTTCCATAAAATTTCTCCAAATTTATTTTTCTATTCTCGTAAATTGTCCCTTACCTTGAATAATTCCCAGTAAACCATTGGGCGTAGAAAGCGAGAAAATAATAATCGGCAAGCCGTTATCCCTAGCTAAAGCGATTGCTGACGCATCCATTACTTTAAGGTTTTTTTGTAAAACTGTATCATAAGAGATAGTCTTATAATATTCAGCATCTGAATTTATTTTTGGGTCACTAGCATAAACCCCATCAACTTGTGTTCCTTTAAAAATCGCCTCACATTTCATTTCAGTTGCTCTCAGGGTTGCGGCCGTATCTGTTGTGAAATACGGATTACCGGTACCAGCTGCAAATATAACTACTCGTTTTTTTTCTAAATGTCTCACTGCTCGACGTCGGATGTAAGGCTCACAAATTTGATCCATGGGGATAGCAGAAATCACCCGCGTAAAAACTTTTAATTCCTCTAGTGCGGACTGCATTGCAAGTGCGTTCATAACCGTGGCAAGCATTCCCATATAGTCAGCCGTTGTCCGCTCCATCCCCTGAGCACTACCCTGCAAACCTCGAAAAATGTTACCTCCTCCAATTACCAAACAAACCTGCACTCCAAACTGATGAACCTGACTAATTTCTCTCGCAATTTTTTCTACTGTTGGAGGGTGTAAACCATATCCATTTGGTCCCATTAAAGCTTCTCCAGAAATTTTTATCAACACGCGAAAGTAATCTCTTTCCTCTATTTTCTTAATTTTTGCCATAACTTTTTCTACCTTCTGTGTAATCAATTCCTAGTATTAAATTAAATCTACCGAATGTTATCCAATTAAGAAAAATAATCTACCTATAAAAAAGGCTACCACAAACAGTGGTAGCCTAACATCTTAAACTTCTCATAGGTCAACCACTCATTGTCTTAGCGACTTCGCTAGCAAAATCTTCCTCGTTTTTTTCAATACCTTCACCAACTTCAAACCGAACAAAATCTAGTATTGTCACGCCGGCAGCCTCCGCGGCTTGTCCTACGGTAATATCCTGATCCATCACAAACTTTTGATTCAAAAGAGTTACCTCTTCGAAGAATTTTTTTAACCGTCCTTTAATCATATTTTCGATAATGTTGTCGGGCTTTCCTGACTCTTTTGCCTGCTCAGTTAATATAACTTTTTCACGTTCTATGAGGTCTTGGCTCAAATCACTTTCAGACAAAGAAGCAGGGTTAGTTGCGGCGATGTGCATGGCTATCTGACGTCCCAATTCATTGTGATTTGCAGATAATGAAACTAACACACCTATTTTTCCTAAATTAGGCGAAACCCCATTATGGACATACATCGAAATATTCTCACCCGAAAGTTTTCGCATTCGTCGGACACTAATATTCTCTCCAATTTTTGCAATTTTCTCAGCAACTAAATTTTCTACACTTTCACCGTTAACTTGAAACTCATTCATCTCAAGTAATGTATCGCAATTTTGGGCAACTTCGGTCAATTTTAATACCAATTGCTGAAATTCATCATTTTTAGCCACGAAGTCTGTCTCAGAATTCACTTCCAATGCAACAGCCGAGTCTGAACTCACTTTCAAACTAACTAAGCCTTCAGCCGCAGTTCGCTCAGATTTTTTCGCTGCTTTAGCTAAGCCTTTTGTTCGAAGCCAATCAACAGCCTCTTCCATATTACCATGGGTCGTTACTAAGGCTTTTTTAGCATCCATCATACCGGCACCAGATGCATCACGAAGCTCTTTAACCATTGCAGCAGTTACAGCCATTGATTCCTCCTGTGAAAATTAAATTATTAATAAACTGAATTACGTTACTATCATAAAAAGTGAAATTTATAAGCCAACTTTTTCAATACTAGTGTTCTTTTTCTATCGTAGCATCTGAGGACTTTCCAGCTAAATCTTGGGTTGAGGCATCCGTATCTGAAACCAAAACCTTAACTTCTGTCTCTTCGCTGACAGCCGTTTCTGTTTGCTCACTGGCGTTATCTGACAATGTCGGTGCGGCTACATCTGAAATTGATTCTGCTGAAAATTCTACTTTTTCACCTACATCAACTCCTGCGGCTCCAAGTTGGGACTCCATACCATCTAGTGCCGCCCGAGCAACCAAGTCACAATACAGCGCGATGGATCGTGCAGCATCATCATTTCCAGGAATTGGAAAGTCTATTCCATCTGGATCTGAATTAGTATCTATAATTGCCACTACAGGAATTCCCAATTTTTGAGCTTCTTTTATCGCCAAAGACTCTTTATTTGTATCAATTACGAAAACAAGGTCAGGAGTGCCTCCCATATCTCGTATTCCACCCAATGAGTCTTGCAATTTTCCTTGTTCCCGTTCGATGTTTAAACGCTCTTTTTTCGTCAAACCTTCCGTATTTCCTGCCAGTTGCTCGTCGATTCTCTTAAGACGCGATATAGAATTTGATACTGTCTTCCAGTTCGTAAGAGTTCCACCCAACCACCTGTGATTCATATAATACTGAGCGCTCTTTTCTGCTGCCTCTGCAATCGGTTTTTGAGCTTGACGTTTAGTCCCAACAAAAAGCACTATACCACCTTTCGCCACAGTCTGAGTAACAGCTTGCAACGCAGCATCCAGCAGAGGAACAGTTTGGGTTAAATCAATGATATGGATACCGTTTCTAGCACCATAGATATAGGGCTCCATTAGCGGATTCCATCGTTTTTTTTGGTGACCAAAATGGACACCCGCCTCTAAAAGCTGTCTTAAATTGAATTCAGCTAATGCCATATAAAAATTCCTTTCCGGTTTTTTCCTCGACGAAGTAGAAGGTTTAACCCAACCGGTGGTTTCAAAACACAATTTGAAGCCGACCTCGTCTGTGATATAGACTGTGTTGATAAGCGATAGTAAACCTCTTATCAAGAGTGAAATTTAAACTTTTTCTAAAATTAAAGTATGATTTCTTCAAATTAATGTAATTATAGCGTTCGCAACGAAAGAAATGGAATGAGCAAGATCGTAACAGTTTTTTGTGCAGGTTTAATTGGTTGGGATTCCATTGGCCGAACAAAAAAAATATTTGAGGAAGGTGACGACTTGCCGGGTTCAATTGAAACAAGGATAGGTGGCGTTATCGCCAATATAGCGATCGCTCTCTCAAAAAATTTTCATGAAACTTTAAATTTTGAGATAGTCATTTTAAGCAGCACTGGCAAAGACGAAAGAAGTGATGAATTGATCTCTCTGCTTTCGGAGACAAAAAAGGTCAATTGCGATTATGTAATTAGAAACCCTGGTTCAACAGACAGTTATCTAGCCATCGAGTCAAAAAATGGGCTTTTTGGCGCAATAGCTGCTAGTTGTCAGTTAGAAAAGTCATGTCTAGAGATTTTACGTCCTTTATTAAACACTGACTTGATAAAAAAATTATCAACAAATTATTTTATCGTTGATACTAACTTGACAACTCAAACTATTGATTATTTGACAATCAACTCTGCATTCGACAAAACACAATTCATTATCGCGTGCGCAAGTCCGTTTAAAGCCAAAAAAATTCGAGTACTAATGATAAAACGACATTGCATAATTTATGCAAATCTCGCCGAAGCTGCTGAAATTCTTGAAACCAAACCAACCTGCTCCTCTGAAGCCGCCGAGTTACTTTTCTCTCTCGGAGCAAAGCAAGCGATCGTCACAAATGGTCAACACAAAGTGAGCATTAGAACCAAAGTTGGCCTGGCCACTTATACTCCTACAAAAACGGAAACCTCAAAAGTAACTGGCGCAGGGGACACCTTCCTAGCAGTTCACTTTCTCTCTAAGCTAACAAATAAAAATTTATCTGAACAAGAACACCTTGAAATAGCAACAGATGCGGCTTATCACAAAATTAACTGCTCATGAAAGGCACATATGTTAAACGATATAAAAGACTTAATCTTGGTCTCAGAGGAAATAAATAAAGCCCTAAACCAAAAGATACCAATTGTTGCATTGGAGAGCACTATTATTACGCACGGAATGCCATTCCCCGACAATTATGAAACGGCCATTAAAGCTGAAAAAATTGTTCGATATGCCGGTTGTATACCGGCCACTATAGCGTTAATGAACGGTCAAATAAAAATAGGTTTAACACAAAACGAAATTTATTATCTTTCAAAAACTCAATCAACAAAAAAACTTTCAACCAGCGATCTTGCAATGGGTATTGTCCAAAAAATTACAGGTTCAACAACAGTTGCTGCAACTTTAATATTAGCAGCCTTGGCAAAAATATCTGTTTTTGCCACTGGGGGCATTGGAGGAGTCCACAGGGGATTTGAGAAGGATTTTGACATTTCAGCAGATTTAAAGCAGTTAGCATCTGTACCGATCAACGTAGTTTGCGCCGGTCCTAAAGCAATTTTGGATCTTCCCAAAACAATTGAACTTATTGGAAGCCTTGGAGTACCGATTATTACGTTTCGAAGTCAAGACATTCCTGCATTTTGGTCAAGAAATTCTGGACTGAAATCACCTATTATTGCTAAAAGTGTTAAGGAAATAGCTCACAGCTATCTTGTACGATCTCAACTTGGATTGAACGAATCTCAACTCATTTGCAATCCAATCCCGATTAAAAATGAAATCAAACGGCAAATAATCGAACCTGCAATCAATCAATCGATTGAATTAGCGAAAATACGACAAATAAAAGGACAAGATGTAACTCCTTTTTTGTTATCCAAAATAAATGAAGCTACGCGAGGACAATCCCTCGAAGCAAACAAAGCCTTACTTTTCAATAATATTGACCTTGCCACAAAAATCGCTAACACTTTATGCAAAATGCAGTGATTTGGTAAAATTTGTAAGTAAATGCCCTCAAACATTAAAAAAATTAGAAAGAAACTTTGTGCCAGAAAATAAAATCACTTTTTTCCAAAAAACAAGGAATAATTTCTTAACTGGATTAATTTTAGTAGCACCAGTTACTCTAACGGGTTATTTAGTTTGGGGATCAATAAATTTTTTTGACGAAAAAGTTATTCCATTAATACCATTGATTTATAATCCAGAAACATACCTGAAAACTAGTATTCCAGGTTTAGGAGTGATTCTCTTCTTAATCTTTACTACCTTAATTGGAGCGATTACAAAAGGCTTTTTTGGCAGACAAATTGTAAAGATTGGGGAACTTTTGGTTGCAAAAACTCCTGTTGTCAGGACAATTTATAATGCTGTTAAACAAATTTTGGAAACAGCTTTAAAGAATTCAAATAACTCTTTTCAAAATGCCTGCCTTGTTCAATATCCACGGCTTGGTATTTGGGCCGTTGCATTTATTTCTACCGATACGCGAGGTGAAATTTATTCAAAAATAAAAGAAAATGAATTAGTCAGCGTTTTTTTACCAACAACGCCAAACCCAACCTCAGGTTTTTTATTGTTTGTACCAAAACGAGACGTATTGGTATTAGACATGTCCGTTGAAGAGGCCGCTAAATTGGTAATTTCAGCTGGTCTGGTAGTTCCAGATAATTTAGACGTAGTTAATCAAGAAACCGAATCAGACATTGGATTAGAAAGTCCAAACAACTGATGTTTAAAATTAACCAAAAATCAAACATAAATAAAAATGGTTGAAATTTTATCACAGTTAGCAAATCTATCAAGATGGGGTAGCTGATTATTGAATAACTACACAATACAGTCTTAGAATAATAATATTTTTAAAAAAATATTCATAAAAAGCGTCAATCTCACAAAACCTTGAGAAAATTTTAAAATTATAAAGATTTTTCTTGGCGAACCAAAATAATTTGACTACAATGAAAATACTGCTCGATAGGTTTCTTGCCTGTATGAAACCTGCCTCAATAACTTGCGCCCTCACCTGAGGGCGTTTTTTTTATTAAATCGGATGCGCTAATTATTTGTTGGCTAAGCGAGCCAAATCTGAAACTATTGTATACGCGCCTTTTATTCTTTCACTAACTAATTTCCAATCTCGTCGGATTACTAACTTATTGCCACGAACTTTTATGAGATCACGTTGACCTTTAATGTATTCCATTAAATCAACAGGATTGTTAAAAATGTCATTGCAGAATTTTATTGTCACGCCACGCGGTCCACCATCAAGTTTTGCAATACCAGAGTCTAAGCACTTATTTTTAATTTTTGTAATATTAATTAACATTAAAACTTCTTTTGGCAACTGACCAAACCGATCAATCAATTCGGCCGCAAATGCTTCTATTTCATCAGCATTTCTTATATTCGCTAGTCGCCTATAGAGATTTAATCGTATATCTAAGTCATTGACAAACGTATCAGGAATTAAACCTGATACGTTTAAGTTTATTTCGGGAGACCAAACCTCTTCGCTCTCAACTAAAGTTCCATCGTTCCCATTCTTAACTTTAGATAT
>MDTB01222060.1_pt1 | contig 15783 bp, 16 predicted proteins | sample 811161 | NCBI WGS metagenome assembly MDTB01 (sample SAMN05326650, study PRJNA326480) | marine metagenome | isolation source: seawater | place: Mediterranean Sea | collected 2009 | reverse complement strand
TTTTTTAATGTAAACATCTTACTCTATTTATTTTATAGCATAACCAATTAGCATTAGCTCTTTAGACCATCTAAAAAATTTGATTTTTGACCTGTGAGGAACAAAGAAACTTACTAAAAAACTAATTATGTTTATAAATGGATATTTCCAAGTTATAGGGAGTTGTCTAAATCTGTAAACTTTTATTGATTTAAAATCAGTCATCATTAGGATATCCCTTAATGAGACCTTTGTAAAAGGTTTCACATGCGTATGATCATCAAAATATATTTGATAATTTGCCTCCCAATCCGGAATAAAACATAAAATTTTTCCGCCAGGCTTAAGCACTCTTTTTGCCTCAGTAAGATACTTTTGAGGATCTTGAAGATGTTCCATTAACGATTTACTGTAAACACAATCAAAGTAATTATCAGGAAATGGCCATGTATCTTGTTCAACATTAATGCCAGTTTTAATTTTTAAATTCTGCTTAAATAAATTACCCGCACTATCAGAAATATCAATGCCATAACAATCCAAACCAAGTTTTTGGAATTCATTTAAAAACTCTCCTCTCCCAAATCCTGGTTCTAGAAACTTATCATTTGGCTTAAGGTTAAAATTTGAAAAAATATATTTTGCAAGCTTACCAGGGTATGAATTTAAGGGACGTGAGTCTTCATTATAAATTGTATTAATATAATCTGACATATTAATTAATTATAGTTTTTGTTTGACCGCCATCTATAACAAAACAAGATCCTGTTATAAAAGAGGCTTTATCTGAACAAAGAAAGAATGCTAATTCAGAAACCTCTTCAGGTTTTCCAAATCTCTTCAAGGGGACTTGACTCTCTATCATTTTTTTTACAGCTACCGGATTATCTTTAAGTTTTTTATCCCAAGTACCATCTTGAATAAATATATTGCCTGGTGCAATTGAATTAACCCTAACATCAGGCCCTAGTCTTCTTGCGAGGATCTTAGAATATGATTCTATAGCTGATTTTGCGACTGAATAAGACACAGGTGCTCCAAGATCTTCTATTCCTGCAATTGATGTGATAAAAAGTAATACCCCTTTTGTTTTTTTTAAATCATCTAAAAAAATTCTAGAAGAAAAAACAGGTGAATTAAAATTTGTTTGCCAAGATTCATCCCATTCATCAAAGTCTTGAATATATTTATTCGAACCTGATCCATTTCCAACATTACATATAACTATATCAATATTACCATCTGAATTTTTTAATATTTTTTTTCTTACAAGTGATAGTTCGTCAGTTTTAGTTGCGTCACAATTATAGAAAAAAACCTTTTTGCCTAAGTCTTGTTCTAAGTCTTGTTCTAGATTTTTAACCCTATTCCTTGATATTATATGGACAATATTTTTTTCATGCAAAAATTTATTAGACATACTTAAGCCAATTCCTTTAGTTCCACCTATTATTACAACATTCTTTATCATTGCTTAATTTAATTCTTCAACAACTTCAATAATATTTCCCTCAGGATCATAACAATATACAACTTTAACTTTTCCATCAGGAGAGGTTTGAATCTTATTAATTGCACCTCCTCCATTTTCAGAAATCAATTCAAAACAATCTAAAATGTTTGAAACAGTTAATGCTATATGAGAACAACCTACTCTATTTGATAATCTAGGTAGATCATTGTTTTTATATGGATGTGAATGATACTTTAATAATTCCAATGTTATGTTTTCTTTCAATGCCAATTTAGCACATTCCAATTTAACATTATTTAGACCGACTAGCCTATCAATGTACTCTCCTGTTTCAACTTCTCTTGAAACTTCATTGAAGCCTATATTTAGATAAAAACTTAGACATTTTTCTAAATTATTTACCACTATGCCCGTATGTCTTAAATTTTTAATCATGTAATTCCTTTATACTCTCTTCAATTGCTTCTCTAAAGACTTCCAAACCTTCATACATAGCCTCCTCATTAATCACCAACGGAGGGGCTAATTTTATTGATTCTCTTCCTGTGTGTACAACTAATAACCCTTTTTTAAAGCACTTTTCACTTATAATATCACATAATTTTGAAAGAGGGTTAAATTTATTGTCTCTAAAAATAACTGCTGCCAATAATCCTATTCCATTTATTTCTGAAATATAATCTGTAAAAGTTTCTTGAATGTTTTTAAGTTCTAAATGGAATTTAACTCCTAGTTCTTTAGAATTTTTAATTAATCCATCTTCAATAAGAGCTTCCAGGTTTGCTTTTCCTGCCGCACAAACCATTGGATTTGCTGAATGAGTAGAGCTCATTGATCCAATATCTGGAAGGTCCATTACCTTACTTTTTCCTAATACAATTGAAAGTGGAAGACTTGAACTTGAACCTTTTCCACAAGCAATTAGGTCTGGCTCAATATTATAATGCATATATCCAAAAAGTTCTCCAGTCCTTCCAAATCCTGCCTGCATTTCATCAAATGATAACAGTATATCATTTAGTTTACAGAATTTAGAGATTTCTTGAACATATTCCTCAGGATAAAAGCATGCTCCCCATCCTTGAAATGTCTCCATCATTACCCCACAGATATCAGTTTTTGGATTAATGCCCTTTTCATCGAATAGTTTTCTTAATGAATCGGTCAGGAATTTTTTGGGGTCCTTATCTTTTATTATGTGTTTATACGGAAAAGGAATATGATATATATTAGGATCCAAGTATCCTATCCATTCTTTTTGATCAGGACTCCATCCCATCATTTGAGCTCCCATTGTTCTTCCATGCCAATTTCCTTCAAAACATATTATACCTTTTTTTCTTTTATTATGAGTCAAACCATTTAATCTCATCAACTTTAATACTGCTTCTGTAGCTTCAGTGCCTGCAGAAAGCATAAATGCTTTTTCAAAATAATTAGGTGTGTTTTTTATTAAGTAGTCAAGGTATTCAAACCTTTCTGGAGATGAAAAGGAATAGGTTTGTAGAAGTGGTTTTTCCAGTAATTTTTTTAAAGACTCTACAATTCTTTTGTTTGAGTGACCTGCATTTGCAACAAAGATTGTAGATGAAAAATCAAGCCATTTATTTCCCCACTTGTCATACACTTGAAACCCAAGAGCTTTATCCCAAACGACTGGAATCTGACCATGCATTGACCTTGACTCAGTTTCATAGATTCTTTCTAATAAAGGAATACTTTCAGGTACAGGTATTTTTGTTATAATTTTTCTAAAGTTTGTATTTACTTTTTTAACAATTGTAGGTTTATGTGAAAAATTTGTCCCAGCCATTATTATTTATTTAACGATTTATTATAAAATTCTACGATTGGTGATCCAAATTTTTCAAGTTGATATTCAATAAATTTAAAATCTGAATCATTATCGATTTCGTATGTCACAGGTGTTTCAAAGAGACGAACTTTGTCTCCGTGTAATATATTTTTTTTTAACGTTTCTAACTTAATAATATCAACATATCCATCAGGTATATAGACATCAGGAAATCCTTGACGTGGATCATTTGATGCGTCTGGAGATAAATTATTAAATGATTTGAGGTAGTTAATGTCATCTTTTAAAAACCATTTAAATGGAGACTCTGGAGCCTTATGACAAGATCTCAATGAAGTGCATTGACTGTCACTTTCAATATCATGTAGAGCCTTGGAAATAAGATTTGGATCTCTGAGAGGAGTTGTAGGTCTTAGATGAACAATTTTTATAGGTTCTATGCTGAGATTCTTTTTTAACCAATCAACTGCATGAATAAAGAAGTCAATATCTATAGAAGTGTCGTGAGATAAGTTTTCAGGTCTTAAAAAAGGTGTTTTTGCACCATAATAGTTTGCAATTTTTGCATAGTTTTTTGAATCAGTTGAAACATAGACTTCGTCTATTTCCGGAGTCATTCTTGCAGCAATTATTGAATAACCCATAAGATGAATATTCCCTAGTAGTTTTATATTCTTATCTACTAAACCTTTTGATCTAGATCTTGCTGGAATAAGTGCAATTGTCTTCATATTAACTGCTTGAATTTATTTCTAAAAAATTCATACTGCTTATCAAAAATATCTACACCTTGATCATCCCTGTAAGCTTGTAAAATAATCAATCCCGAATACTCAATCTTAGTTAATTCATAAAGTAATAAATTAAAGTTCGCATTTCCTGTCCCCAGTTCAACTGAGCCACCATTTATAAGTCTGTCTTTAATATGAACATCCGAAATATAGTTTCCATAATATTCAAATTCCTCTTCGATTTTATAACCCAAAGAAGCACTATTTCCAATATCATAATTTACCTTGATGTTATTATTGGGGAAGCTTTCAATCAAAATCTTAAATTCTTTAGGAGGAAGGTCCGTCTCTAAACAAATATTTATTGAACTCTTTTCTGCATAACTAATTAATTCTTCAATATTTAATATAAATTTTTCAAAATATTCAACCTTAAGACTTGACTGATCAACACATGGAATTATTATATTTTCAATTCCTATAATTACTGAAGAATCAATTAATCTTTTTAAAATTTTTTGACTTTTGGAGATTTCATAATCATTGTCTTGATGAAATGGAGCTTCCATAAAATAGTCTGCACAAACTGATAAAACTTTAACTTCTGTGTCTTTAACCTCCTTTATTATTTCTGCTATGCCATTCTCATTCATAAGAGGGTTTCTTTCTACTTCATTATAATCTAAAATAAATTCAATACAATCTAGTGATTTGCTTTTAGCAATCTTGAATTCAGGTTTCCAACTGTCTAAAGGGTGAGCCTGATATCTTCCTTGATATTTAGGGAGAAGTCTCCCTTGCATTACACCAATATTTATTTTTTTAGACATCTAGTTTATAATTAACTGTTTAAAAAATATTCTTGCTCAACAATAGCACATATAATATGACCTATCATTATATGTGATTCTTGAATTTTTTCAGTTGAATTAGAAGGGACTAAAATAACATCACACATCGTTTTCATTTTACCACCATCTTTTCCTGACAATCCAATTACTTTAATATTCTTTTCTTTAGCAGATTCAATAGATTTTAAAATATTTAAACTATTACCACTTGTACTTATTGGAATAAAAATGTCTTTTTCATTTCCAAGAGATATAATCTCTCGACTAAATACTTCTTCATATCCATAGTCATTGGCAATTGCTGTAATATTTGAATTATTTGTTCCTAGAGCTATGGAAGGCAGGGGAGCTCTATCAAAACGAAGTCTTGAAACAAATTCAGCAGCTAAATGCTGAGAATCTGCAAAACTTCCTCCATTTCCACAAAAAATTATTTTTCCTCCATTTTTTATGGATTTTAATATTTCATTTGTTAGATTTTCAATTTCTGATAAAAGCTTAGCATTTTTAATAATATCACTTTTAACTAAAATTGATTTTTGTATTTCATCTTTTATTTTGTTAATCATCTTATAATTAAAATTTATAATAATCCATTTAATCTATCAAGAGCAATCCAAAAACCTTCACCATTATTTTTATGACCTTGCCATATTTCTGGAATGAAACTAGCCTTCGGAGCCTTGTCTATTAGTATTTTACAGAGTCTTTTAAAATCAATATCTCCTTCTCCAATTTGTAAGCCCTCACCATTCACCCCTTTTGCATCCCCCATATGGATATGAGCTGTAAATGGCGCTACTTTATCAATAAACTCATAAAATTCAATATTAAAGTGATTACAAGTTAACATTGAATGTGATACATCTAAACATATTCTCAAATTCATGAGAGTACATTTTTCTTCGATTTCATCTGGTAGAACAAATAAGTTTTGATAGCGTTGCCCACCAAAATGCCATGGAAAGGGAGCCATGGTCTGAGGGATTAACTCAACTCCTTCAGTTGATAATTGAGATAAACTCTCTGAAAATCTTTTATAATAATCATCTTTAAATTTAAAATCAATTGGCTTATCCATTGAAAAACCCCCAATATTTGCAACAATTAAAGGTGTTTTCTGTTCTGGAAAAAACTTATTTAAATCTTTTGTTATTTCGATAACTTTTTGTGTCTCTTGAATAGATTTAGAACGATAATTTTCATCAGGTGAAGCAAGATCCATTAAATTACTCCCTTTAAATAATTCAGGAGCATGAACCACAAAACCAGATTTAGATTTAGTCTTTATGAAATCTTCAATGTCTAGCTCCATATCTTTGTAGGAAAGATGAAATTCAAACAAGTCAGGAGAGACAAGTTTTTGATATTCGTTAAAATCATGATAACGAACAGGTATGCCCCAGTCTAATTTAAAATTATACTTTTTAGACTTGTAAACAAGATTATCAATATCAGATTTAAAAAAATAATCTTCAAGTTGCATATCTCTATTAAGCTTTATTCCAATTAATTGGTCTAGCATTTGTGGAGATAAACCTTGTCCTGGACTAAGAATTTTAATGTCTTTTTCTTTTAGTATATGACCTTTTTTTAGTTCTCTTGATGCGACAAGACTTTTACTTAAATTTTCCCGATTAATCATCTCCCCTTGGCTAATTTTTTTTGTTTTACCATCTCCAAGAGCTTGTTCAATTTCTCTACAACCTTTAACCAGATTCTTAAATTCTTTGTATTCTAAGCTGGCAGCATGATCAGGGCCTTCCATGTTTCTGTCAAGTGTAAAGTGTCTTTCTATAATTTGAGCTCCGAGTGAAACAGCTGCAAGAGAGACATTAATTCCTCTTTCATGTCCAGAGTATCCTACAATGGAGTGGATCTCTCTCAATGAATTAATCCAATTAAGGTTAATGTCTTGAATTGGAGCTGGATATGTACTATTGCAGTGGAGTAAAGCAAAGCTTGCATTTTTCTTGTTTAAAAAATCGGTTGTAAATTTAATTTCTTCAACTGAACTCATTCCTGTAGAAAGTATTAATGGTTTTTTGGTTTCACATAATTTATTTATTAATGGAATGTTTGTTAAATCAGCTGAAGCGACTTTATATGCTTTTACATTGAAAGATTCAAGGACGTCAATACTCTTTAGATCCCAAGGAGTACACATATAAAGAATGTCTCTTTCTTTACAATACTTCGAAAGCTCTCTATGTTCAGCTTGATTCAGTTCAAATTTATCTAGTAAATCTAAAACATACTCTGTTCCTAAATCATCTCCCTGTCTTGATAGAGATTTTGATCTATAGACCTCTTCAATATGTCGCATTTGAAATTTTACAGCGTCCACCCCTATATCAATAGCTTTATCTATCATTAATTTTGCTTTTTGGATACTACCATTATGGTTGTTACCTATCTCAGCAATAATAAAAGTTCTTTTAGATATTTGGAATTTATCTATTTTCATATTAGTGTCTTGCTATCCATGAGCTAAGCCCATCTTCAACGAATTTAAATGGAGTACAAATTAAATCCTTAGTATTGGTCCACCTAAGGAACCTGTTTTTTTGCTCAGGTTTAACATAGAATATAAAATATCCTCCACCTCCTGCGCCTAATAATTTACCTCCTGCTGCTCCATTCTTTATTGCATTATTATATATATCATCTAAATATTCATTTGAGATATCATTTGCAAATGTTTTTTTTAATTCCCATGATTTGTTTAATGTTTCACCAAAAGATATTAGATCTCCTTTTAATAAAGAATTTCTGGTCTCATAGCACAATTTTACATTCTCTTTGATATTATCAATAATTTTTTGATTTAAGGTATTTGATTTTTGAGATCTGTGAATATTATCATTTGTATGATTAGTATTGGTATAACAAAGAATTATATTATTCTCTAATTCAAGAAGAGTTTCTTTTTTAATTCTAAGAGGGTGTATAAGGTTTTTACTTTCATTAAATTCCATAAAATTAAATCCTCCAAAAACAGTAGCATACTGATCCTGCCATCCCCCTGCTATATTTAATTGTAATCTTTCACTCTCATAAGCTATCTCTGATATTTCATAATTATTCCATTTATCAATTCTAAACTCATTGAAGCATCCAATAATTGATGCACAAACAGCAGAGGACCCTCCAAGACCTGAACCTCTTGGAAAGTCTGAATTTATAATTAAATTAAACCCAAAGTCAGGTTTAATAGTCTTAATTACTGATTTAATTAATCCAAAATCATCATCTAATTCATCAAGATGATTAATATTCTTTAGAGATATTTTTTTATTAAGATCAAGAGAATCTATTGTGATTTTTGAATCATTTCTTTTGAATAATGATGAATAGCAGTAAAGAGAAATTGTTGAATTTATAACAGCTCCATTGCTTTTTGAAAAGAATGCTGTAGTATCTGACCCACCTCCCCCAAAACTAATTCTAACCGGTGATTTTGACCTTGCACTAATTACACCTTCTCCTCTCTGTGGAAGGTTGTTAATAGTAAAAATAGATTTTAATTCCTTCTTACTGTCTAAGACAGGAATTGCCTTTATTTCATTATCCATTAATTTATATATTTCCTCATGTGAAGAATTTTCTTTAGCAAAGACAAAGTTCATATTCATACTATTATCAATAATTTGATCTATATCATCGTTAATCAACAATTGTCTTCTAATATCTCCATCAGTTGATAGACCTACAACCTGATTTTTTTTATTACAAATAACTATGAATCCCTTATGGTTTTTATCTATTTGCTTTAAAGCATTTCTTAATGAGGTGCCACTATAAACTATAAAATCTTTTATATTCATTTGTTATCATTTTTAATAATATCATCCTTAATTTCAGAAAAAGATCCATGCATAGAAAAATTAAATTTTTTTGTAATTTTTAATTTATCTAGTAGAATATTATCTCTATTAAAATTTATACCATATCCTCTGCAATTTAATTTGTATGCAGTTTCTAAATCTGTTGTGTTATCACCAATATATATAAGTTGATCTAATTTTATATTGTATTTTTTTATTATTTCACTACCAAATTTAATTGACGGTTTTCTATATGTATTTTCCAAAGGAGGGTAATCAGTTGCTATACAAATATCTTCAAAAATTTTTGAGTTAATGTTAAGCAATTCTATCATTTTTTCATTACATCTATCTACATCTTCAAGACTGTAGTAACCTCTTCCTACACCGGATTGATTGGTATGCAGAAATAATAAGTAACCTTTTTCTAAAAAACTTAAAATTATTTCCCTTGAGCCTGGATTAAGTTTAACGTCATTCGGGTTATGGAGATATGGCTTATATTCAATTAATGTACCATCACGGTCAAATACAATATATCTCATAGTTAATTATTACTAACTCTTTCCAATTGAATACATCGGCTTATCAAAAATATTCCTTCCATCAAATACTAGTTTAGGATCAATTTTTAGACTTTTAAACTCCTGATATTCTGTAAGTATTACATAAGCATCATATTTAACAGATGATGAGTAGTTGACTAAAATACTTACCCTTTCACTAACTTGATTAAAAGTATACCCCCACTCAAGATTAATATCTTTAATTATATTTATTTTTTCAACTTTAGGATCATATATATCTATTTTTGCTCCTAATTCAAAAAGTTTTTGAGTAACAAAAATTGAGGCTGACTCTCTTGAATCATTAGTATTAGCCTTAAATGCCCAACCTAGAATTAATATTTTCTTATCTGTTAAATCCCTTTCAAAATATTTAATTATAGTATCAGCAAATCTAATTTTTTGATAATTATTTATTTTTACAACCTGGTACCAATACTCTGCAACTTCATTTAAACCATAAAATTGACAGAGATAAACCAGATTTAATATGTCTTTTTTAAAACAACTTCCACCAAAGCCAACTGATGCTTTTAGGAAATGTGGACCAATTCGGTGATCCATTCCAATAGCCTTTGAAAGCTCATCAATATTAGCTCCTGTCTTTTCACAAAGTGCTGAGAGACTATTAATAGATGAAATTCGCTGAGCTAACATTGCATTAGAGGCTAATTTCGCAAGTTCAGAGGACCATAAATTCGTAGTTAATATCTTTTCTTTTGGAATCCAATTAGCATAAATATCAACTAAAGCTTTAACCGCTTTTTGACCAGATTTTGTTTCATTACCTCCAATTAAAACACGATCTGATTTAAATAAGTCTTGTATTGCTGTGCCTTCTGCTAAAAACTCGGGATTTGATAAGATCTCAAAATTAATTTTATTAGAGTTTTTTTCTAATATTTCACTTATTTTTTCAGCAGTACGAACTGGTAGGGTTGACTTTTCTATTACTATTTTATCTGATTTAGAGTATTTTGCAATGTCTTTAGCACAATTTTCTACATACTTAAGATCTGCAGCCATTCCAGCTCCTTCCCCTTCTGTTTTAGTTGGAGTATTTACAGCCATGAAAATCATTTCAGATTTTTCAATTGCACCTTTAATATCATTTGAAAAAAAAAGATTTCTACCACGAACCTTTTCAATTATTTCTGATAACCCTGGCTCATAAACTGGAAGGTTATCTAATGATCCATTCCATCTTCTTATTTTTTCTTCATTATTGTCAACAACAATTATATTTATTTTAGGAGAATTTAATGCAATGACTGCCATAGTTGGGCCGCCAACATACCCAGCACCAATACAACAAATATTTTTTATTTTCATATCATTTTTTTAATAGCCAAGATGAAGACTGTATCTTATCACCTAGTCCATCTATTAGACCTATTCCTGATTTTTCACATACTTCTTTCTCTGGACATATATCATTATTTTGGTCACCTCCATTAGCGAAATATAACTTATAATCCATTCCAAATTTCATAGCCAAATGTGATAGGGTGGCACACTGAGTTTTATCTTCGTCAATTGAAAGAATAACTCTATCAACTATACCTATAGCATTTACAATAATTAGCCTCTCATCCTGGTCCATAAATGCTTTGCTTCCTTTCAACTCTCTCTGAAAGTCGCTATTTACTATTACCCAAAGTTGGTCACCCAAAGCTTTAGCTTTTTCAAAAAGCTCTAGGTGGCCTTTATGTAAAGGGTTAAAATATCCTGAAACTATAATTGCTTTTGATTTCATCTTACTCTATTATAATCGTCCTCAATCCTAATAATATCATCTTCACCGAAATAGGTACCAGTTTGGACTTCAATAAATATTAATTTTTTTTTGCCATTATTTTCAATTCGATGTTTTGCTCCAAGAGGTATTAAAATTGTCTCCCCTTTTTTATAATCTCTAACATTACCATCTAAAGTAATTCTTCCTATTCCCTCAACAATTGTCCATGCTTCTGATCGCTTATGATGATATTGATATGAAAGTCTTCCTCCCGGATCAACTTCAATTCTTTTTAGTTTATATGTTGGCTCATCATGCAAAACGAAATAACGACCCCAAGGACGTTCTTGACCTTCAATTGATATCATTTGTCTGTTGAATTAAATAAAACTATATTCTCTCTGTCAGATAAAAACTTAGAGGCCAAGTAGAAACTGATCTTTCGACCTATTAAATCTTCAATTTTATCTTCTAAATTAGATATATACTCCATATTAAGACCTTGACCAATTAAGAATACTTCTATATTTCCTGAATCGTTTCCTTTAGCATAGTCTCCAACTAAAATAATTTGATCAACATCTCCCATACGTTCTAATACAGTCTCTACTACATCTTCTAGTCCTAAATGTTTTAAGACAACTTTTTGAAGTGCATCGAATAAAGGATGATTAGTATTTGCCCTATACTCAACTTTATTATTTACCTTAACTTTTTCTAAATAACCAGCGCCTTGTAAATGGTTTAACTCCTTGCGAATTGAATTTGTTGATTCTCTCATTTCAGTTGCCAAACCATTTAAATAGCCTCTATTAGCCTGAGAAATAAAGAACTTAATTAAAAGTCTAAGTCTGGTTTTAGAAGTAATTAATTCTCCTAACATTTTAATTGTTGTTTAATTTTTTACAATGCTCCGCCCTGTCTGTCACACAAAACAAACAAGGAGAAAATCGATATTTTAAAACCATTTAAGCTGTCTTCAAAGTAAGTAAGACTCCTAAAGTGGGTAATTCTAATTGAATTTTATTTTTTACTAAGTTGATTATTTTACCTTCTTGACCCTTAAAAGGACCTTCTGAAATATTGTAAGTAGATCCTTTTTCTAACTGAGTAATTGAAATACTTTCATAAACACCAGCCAAGGTATTTTCCATTAACTCAATCTCTTTGTCATGAACAATAGCTGGCTTTCCAAGCCAAAATACATAAGATAGTACACCAGGTATAGAAAAAACTTGATTTCTATCTCTGTCCGCTATTTTAACTAGAACATAAGATCGCAATAATGGCTTTATAACCTTTTTCTTTCTGTCTGAATACTGCTTAATTTGTGTAGTTACTGGACAATAAGCTTGAATACCCATTGCCTCAAGAGATTGGGTTACTTTTAACTCAAATTGAGGTTTAGTATATATCACAAACCATTTCATATTCTAAAATATTATCAATTTCTAGTTTAGGGCAAAAAGCATCTAAACATATAATCAAGTACCAAAAGTACTTAATATATGTTTATTTTCAAAAAATATTAATAGATTTTTTTTTTAAAACTTATACTTAGTCTTTTTTCAACTAATTTTGAAAAATGGAAATGGTTAACATATTAGCAACGCTTTTAATATCTACTTCAACTATTTTAATTTTTCAAAAAATTTTTATCTCTAAAAATTATATTGACAAAATTATTGGTAGGTCTTCTCATAATACAATTGCAACAAGATCAGGAGGTCTTTCAATATATATATCCATTTTTTTGGTTTCTAGTTTTTATTATGTTTCTGGTTATACAATGTTTGATTATTCAATTATAGTTCCCCTCTCTCTTTTAATGTTTATAGGCCTTTATGATGATATTAATAATATTGATTTTAAATTAAAATTTATTTTTCAAATAATAGCGGCTAAAATTATAATTGATAATGGGTTAATAATTGATAATTTTCATGGTTTATTTGGAATTTTTGAACTAGGCAGAATAGCTGCTCAAGTATTTACAATATTCATTGTTGTTGCAATTATAAACTCAATAAACTTTATTGATGGAATTGATGGTCTTGCTATTTCCGTTATAATATTATTTATAGCTTTATTTGAATTTTTTTCAAATCAAATAACACCTTTTAAAAATTTCTCAATAATACTAGTAGCTTCTCTATTGCCTATGTATTATTTCAATTTTAAGAATAAAAAGAAGGTTTTTCTAGGAGATTCTGGTTCTCTTTTCCTCGGAGGGGTTATTAGTATATATGTTATTTACATATTATCCAATAATTATATAATTAAACCAGTATATGATATTCATAAAATAGCATTTGTTATTTCAATCTTATTGTATCCAATAGTTGATATTATAAGAGTTTTTATTATTAGGGTTAGCTATAGTAAATCTCCATTTATAGCAGATAAAAACCATATACATCATTTACTTTTGAAGAAGTTCCAGAATCATTTTTTAGTAGTTATTTTGATAATCTTAATTAGTTTATTATTACTAATAGCTTCACAATTGATAAACAAAATATTATAAATTATTTGCTCTAATTTTTTCTCAAGCAAAGAATTTCATAAACCCTTGTACCATCAAGAAAACCGTTGTCCTTTGCAAATTTTAGGTCTAGACATGCTTGATTTTGTCTTCCTTCTTGCTCAATAAGTATTAAGCCTCTCAAATAATGAGCCTTTGCACTTTTAGAATTAAAATTATCAATTAGATCATTTAATAATTTTAAAGCTCCTATATCATCTCCATATCTAATAAGTGAGTTTGCAGCATTCTCTTTATAGATAAGTTCATAGGGATTGATACTGTCAGCCTCAATAAAGAACTCTGCAGCGGATTTATAATTCTCTTCTTCAAAACGAATCATTCCATATTGATAGAATTCATCAGCTTTATACATTTGACTTTCACCAACTTTTAAAGTGTAATATCCTCTTTTTAATCTATCATTTCCTGATTGGATATCTATATCTATATCTGATAATGTAAAATCAGTACTTTCAGGATCTGTAATTTCTGCCATAGCCACTAGATATATCTGATCATAAAGGGGGTCCTTATCTATTGGAACGTCAAGAGATTGATAAACATTTTTTATAGTTACACTATCTTTAATTTGAACAAGCGAATTAATATAATTGGCATAATGTATTGAATTTTTCGGCATATTATCAAATGCTTTTTTTGTATAATATAAAGCACTATCAGGCATATCCAGAACATTGTATGTATACCCTAAGAAAGATTCATGGATAAAAAGATAAGGGTTTGCCTCAATACCCTTTTTAAATAGTGAAACTGCTTCCCTATATTTACCATTATTAGCATAAAACAGACCTTTAATAGTTGGCATTGGTAGTGCTGTAGCAGATAAACTTTTATAATTCATTTCAAATTTATCAATAACATCTAGTGAAGGTGTTGAGTAATCACTCTTATTGAATTGCCTTAACAATATAGCCTGGTGTTGAGATGAGACTAATAATCTTGAAGAAGAATAAATAGAGATAGGTGTCAACACTATTATTAATAAAACTATTAGGTTAGTGTATTGAAAGTTTATCTTTTTAAGATTAAGAACATGAATTGATATCGCTAATAAAAAAAGCAAATGCATCTGCTGAATTGCTCTAGCAAAAGGGAAATTAAAAGAAGAGTCGATTAAATAGACAATAAAGCTAATAATTAAAAAAGCTGAAAATAATTTAGACTCATAGTCTGACTCTTTATCAAGTATTTTTTTTAGTAGATTAAAGCATACAAGAACAATTAATCCAAAGAATAGTATAGCACCTACAAGGCCTGTTTCAGCCAGCAATTCAAGAAAATCATTGTGAGCATGGTAAGGGACAATATAATTTTGCATTTCCTGTTTTTCATACTTAATCGACTCATATTCCCAAGATCCAATACCTTTACCTAATATAGGCTTTTCCCTGAATGATTTTAGTGCATGCCCGTAATATCTTAATCTCTGAGATAAAGAGGTGTCCTCAGCTATATTGTTTAGTGTAGAAAGTCTTGATTGAAATGAGGTTGTATCAAAAATTCTTGACTCTATATTGTTTATAATTAATCCTAGCAGAACTGGAAGAATTAACACCTTGTATAAAATTTTAAAACTACTTGTTAGGCTAACTTTTTTCTCTTTTTTCATTATATATATGACAAAGAGAGATATCAAAATAGAGATTAAAAATAATGAGATAATAGCAGATCTAGTAGCAAATATTGCAGATATTATAAATACTATAAGTAAAATTAAAAAGAAGTTTATTCTATAATTACCTTGTTTAGTAATCTGGAAATAAACTAGAAATGGCATTTTTATTAAAAGTATATATGCTAGAACATTTATATTCCCTGTATATCCTCTATATATTTGACCTCGTTGATTAGGAGATCCTATATTGATAATTTCATATAAGTATGGAAATAAAACACTAACAACCTCAACGATTAAAAGGCTCATAATTATATAAAAGAATACACTTTTAATGTTACTTATTTTTGATATGAAATAAATTAAAAAGATAAAAGATACCATATAGGTAAAAACATCACCTAATATAGAAACAGACTCTGAAAGATTAATAGAATTAATTAGAGTAATTGATGACCATATAAAAAATAAAAAATAGAAAACTGATTCAATATTTTTTAATGACTCTGATAATTCACTAAATATATTTTTCTTAAGTATAAAGGCAACATATATTATTGCTGAAAGGTTTACTAGGTTAAGATATAATACTTGTGGCACAACTTTGTCTGCTGCACCAATATAAGGTACAAATCCTA
>MDTB01107091.1_pt1 | contig 15784 bp, 17 predicted proteins | sample 811161 | NCBI WGS metagenome assembly MDTB01 (sample SAMN05326650, study PRJNA326480) | marine metagenome | isolation source: seawater | place: Mediterranean Sea | collected 2009 | reverse complement strand
TCTTATTTGTGTCCATTATACTGTCTAGGATGTTAAATCGGCGAACGCTTTCATTGGGTGCAGGGGCCAGATTTGAACTGGCGACCTTCAGGTTATGAGCCTGACGAGCTACCGGGCTGCTCCACCCTGCATCAGTAAAGGATAGAACAAAGCACTATCAATTCTACCTGTAAAGCTTAAATGCTAATTATTGTTGTGTACATCGAACGGCTACGCTCACTCAGCTACTTAGATCGAAGAATTTTTATTGATTAGAGATACTCGATTGAAGAGTTTCTCAAGGGCTACAGAAGATTTTATACCTGGAGCGCTTTCTAATCCACTGTTGAAGTCGAAATGATTGGATTCCGATTCGCGGTAAGCCTCTTCAAGATTATCCGGGCTAAGCCCGCCAGCGAGGACCCATTCGTGATTGGGAAAATCTTTCTTGAGTTTTTTAAAAGCAGCCCAATTTCCAGTTTGACCTGTTCCTCCAAAACTGGACTCAGAATAACTATCAATTAAGATAGTGTTAGAAAAAGACAGAAATTTAGTGTTAAATTTCAATAAATCAGCTGTTTGTGGAGCTAGCCAAAGATGTTCCTGACCAATCCTTTCAGAAAGAGTTTCAATGCGAACAAGGTCGACATTTTCAGGGCAGTGAATTTGAAATCTAGTAAAGCCCAGCCCTTGCAGTACTTCAATTTTTTCAACTTCAGGCATTACATCAACACAGATACATTTATCTTGATCGACTGACTGGGACAAGGAAGACAAAGTATCCAAGGATAGGCATCGAGGCGATTTAGGATAAAGAATAAAGCCAAAAAAATCAGCTCCTAATTTATCCGCTAATAAAAGGTCCTCGCTACGGGTTATCCCGCAAATTTTTACACTAATTAACTGCATCGTGAATGACTGAAGAGGTAACAATGATTCGAACAACAGTAAAGCCCTGTTTTTTGTCATTTTCAATGATAAGAAAATTTAGACGATGAACCCAACAAACACTGCAAGCGTATAAGGCTTAAGAATAAGCACTCATCCACTGAGCGCGACAATGTCGATCTTGAATACGCTACAAGATATACCGTTTACAGCATGGATACGAAAAGCTGCTGCTTGTCCGTCAGTTGAGAAGATTTGACATAGATTATCTATCAGATGATAATGAAGAAGCTTTTAAAATTAAAGCAGATCATAAACCACATCAACCTCAGATCTAACGATTTGGATGGCCGTTGTGCGAACAGATTGACCAATGAAAGCGTTCGCCGATTTAACATCCTAGACAGTATAATGGACACAAATAAGACCCTTAAGGGAATTAGCCGAATCGACTCAGCTAGTACGCTTGGTTGGTATGTTCGTGTTTATCGAAACAAACAGACTTATGCTCGATTCATCAGTGATAATAAATTTGGTGGTAAGAACGGCGCTTTAAAAGAAGCACTGCTCCAGCGAGATTGTTTGCAGAAAGAAATTCAGCAGATTCCAAAAAAAGCAAGCAAACGGCGAAGCGTACGCCATGACAAACGCAATAAAACAGGCGTCTTAGGCGTCACTCGAGCCTCAAAAAAGGCTAAAAATGGCCGCAGCTATGAGTGTTACACTGTAACTTGGCGGCCAGAACCAAAGGTACAAAAATCTCGCTCTTTTTCCGTCAAGAAATACGGCGAAAAACGTGCCTTGGAATTAGCGATTGAAGTGCGTAAAAGCGTCGATGCTCAATAGAGTCGAGGTTTTTTCTGAGTGACTGGAGACTTGGGCGCAAAAGGGGTGAGGAAGGCTTTCTTAAAATCATAACCCTCCTTAAAGTCCTCAGGACTATCTGTATCCGTCTTTCCGAGGACATGGCTATCGACTAAATTAAAGACTATGTTACCAAAATCAGAACAAGAATGTACACCCCAGTTCTTAAATAAGAAATAAGCCATTGGTCCGTATTCTTCAAGTGCATAGGAACGGATACCTTCTAGCAATTCTTGACCGGAGATATGCTGAGAAGAAGACAGTTCTGAATCAGAATAATTTTGTTTAATCGTATAATCTAACGCTTGCCTCAAGAAATAGTAAGCGGGACGCTGATAACGACCATCTTGATCTTGGATCGCCTTGATGATTGTATTAAAATCTCTTTGAGCTAGGTCCATAGCACTCCTTACACAGTCAATTACTTTGATTTAAAGCGCACCGACTTAAGCCCTTTTTCTTGGTAAGCTACCTGTCCGCTATTCAGCGTGCCGCTGAAGGTGAGATTTGGATAAACCATGCTTTCGGCAAGCAATAGGCTTCCAGGATTGAGTACTGTATTACAGCCTATTTCCACTCTATCTCCAATGATTGCACCGAGCTTACGCATACCCGTATCAAAGCGCTTTCCACCTAAGTCGCACACTTTAACTGGCTTTTGATCCAAACGTAAATTTGAGCAGATCACCCCAGCCCCAAGGTGAGCAGCTTGACCAATAACACTATCACCCACGTAGCTAAAATGAGGAATTTGAGCACCGTCTAAAATTAATGCATTTTTAAACTCACAGGAATTGCCGAGCAGACAGGATTCACCAACAATAACATTGCCACGGATGAAAACTCCGGGTCTAAGAACTGAGTGTTTACCTATATAACAAGGTCCGCTGATACTACCAAAAGGCGGTAAGTTTACCGTAGGGTGGATGAAAACCGAGCCCTCGATATGTAAATTTGGAGGAATATCACTTTTAGATTCAGAGAGTTTAAATGCTTCTGAATCTAAGCGAGTTGCTGCCTTCTTAATTCCTTGCACCCATAGCCAAGGTGAATCCGACAAAGAAAAATCATCTTTAAAAATAAAGGATTCTGAAAGTGTGAAGAAATCTTCGGCTTTAAGCATAAGCTGAGATCGGTTTGCGAGGAAAGAGTCTATTTAAAACTACGAGTGGCGCTTTTCAATAGACGATAAAGTTGAATGTGCATCATGAGAATGTTCGGGCTCACTGACATTGTCTAACTTATTCTCCATTTCTGGACTCACCGCACCGCCTTCATCACTATTCTCATTCGGTGCAATCGGTTCTGGAGAAAGATTTGCCAATAGCTCATCGGCAGTCCAAGGAGTGGTTCGAGGACTGTATTGTTCCATGTAATTTAGCATCGTTGCTTCAGTCACCTCGGAAGCCGCATTACCCCATTCCTGACGAATGTAGGTTAAAACTCCAGCAATTTGTTTAGCCTTAAGGTTCAAGCCAGACGGGCCAAAAGCGGGCATATTGCCATTATAGGTTTTACCCAGAACGAGCACTTTTCCATTCATGCCGTTTATCAAAATGCGCGCTAAGACTTCTTGGTGACCTGTCACCCATTGGGAGGCAACCAACGGAGGATAGACCCCGATGACACCCTGACCATCGGCTTGGTGACATTGTACGCATTGATTTGTGAATATTTTTTGTCCTATTTCAAATAGAGACTTTTCTGGGATTGAAGCAACTGCATCATGATAGACGTAGTCGGGATCGTAGGCATCCCAACGAAAATCGCCACCGTGATTGACAATATAAATTCCTCCCCAAAAACAAACGCCCGCGAAGAGAAAAATTAAGACAATAGGCAGAAGCGAAAAGCCTTCCGCGGGCAATTCCTTATCCTTCAACAAGGACTCATGCACTTCATGTATAGCTGAATCTGACAATTCAGATTGAGTACTAATGTCTGTTTGTTTATGTTTATTCTCCTCTGTCATTTTGGGTCAGTACCGCTTCTGGTAAACTGTAGTCTAATTGTAAATTTAACAAATATTCGACAATTGCAAGTGCCCTTCTACTGGGAACTATGGCAAAATTAGCTTCAGGGGCATAGGGATTACCCTCTGGAAATACGAGGGCGCCTGCAGGAGGTTCTGAATCGCTTATATCCACCCATTCAAACAAAAAGGGGAAAGCGGGCATAAGCGAGCCCGGAGAAGTGATTTGAAGGGTTGAAGAGATGTATTAAGTGCCAGTTTCTATCCGTCCGCCTAGAGCCAACATCAATTAAGTCGGGACCGAGCCTTAAAGCACCCAGAACAGTCTTTTCCTGCATAATATAATCCCTAGGCACAGTCACCCGTTGAGCTAGGCCTCGCTCTAAATCTGTGCTAGTCGACGCCCGCCGTATCTGTTGAGTGTGGCATTGGACACAACCCAACTTGATATACTCATTTGCACCCTGTTGGGCTAAACCAGAGAGGCGTTGAGGAAAGAGCGGATCCCCCTCCACTTGTACAGCTTCACCGGCATCGTTGAGTTCAAGTGTCTCCGTACTCTGCCCTAAAGATCCAATCTGATTTTGGCTCGATAAAATCATCCCCATAAATGAAGCGGTGAGAACGAGAAAGATACTAAATATTAGTATGGAAAAATGTTTCATTCGTAAGCTTTAGTTCAATGGGGGCTGCTCACCGGCATTCCATTTGGGCAAGGATGCGATAGCAGCATCAAAAATTAAACGAAAAAGATTCATGGCAAAGATCAAATTAGCCAGAGCGATAATCGATAGACCTACAAGTTTTATTCCCATCCAAATCTTTAAATCGATGGCGATTTGTAAAAAAGAAATTTCAGAATTGCTAAATTGAAGGCCCTGAAGAACACCCCCTACATAAAGAGCACTCAAGAGAATCAAGGTACCGAGAGAACTGAGTAAATAGTTTAATCGCAAGCTAGAGCTGCCCTTCCAATCCTGCTTGAGCAAAGTGGGCACCAAGTAATAAAACACTCCAAATAAAACCATGCTAAAAAAGGCGTAAACTAGGTGCCATTCATGCCCGCGATAGATGGTTGTAAAGTGAGTGAGGGTATCAATGCTACTAACGGAGAGCAAAATCTTAATCACTAGATGTGTGAGGAAAGCCCAACAACCAAAGATTATGAACTTTAGCGGAATCGACTGACTGTAGGATTTGGGAATCATTCCAATCGTGCCCAATAAATTAACGCCAAAGATCAAGAGCGGCAAAGCTAGGGAAATTGTGAAGACAATAGATGTAGTAATCAACCAAACGGGAATAGGCGCTCCCATTAAATTACTCGCACCCGACCATGCGGCAAAAGAGACGAAAGTCCAAAAAGCCAAGGCAGCTAAATGATAGGACCGTATGGCTACATTTGACAGCTTGGGGATAAAATAATAACAAGCAGCTAATGCAATCGGAGCCAGCCACAAGTAAAACAGCGCGTTGACATACCAAGAATGAACAATGGTTTGCATAACGCCACGAAGTGGAAACCAATTGAGAAAGAATTGCCCAATAACAAAAATCCACGGAAACCACAAAAGAGCCCCCAAAATATACCATTGAGAGACATAGGAGTAGCGATTCTGCCTATGGCGGAAAGCAACAATACCCCAAACGGCGATCAAGGTATAAGCGAGCAAGAAGATTCCTGATGCGTAGCTCGGAAATTCTATCCAAGTAAAAGGCGTCATATCGCCGATAAAAATGCCAAGCAAAGAAAGTGTCACCGCAATATTCCAAATGACACCAGCAATCAAAAGAAGCCCGCCATGCCTAATCGGCAGGCTCGACAAACGAGCCATCATCCAAAAAGCCACAGCAAAAATTGCATTACCACACCACCCCATAAGCAAGGAAGTATTGAGCATCGCTTGAATTCGACCAAATGTAAAACCCTCGATCGTACATAGAAAGAGTGGATTTACCGTCTTGATGCCGGAAATCAAGGAAAAGACAGAGCTCAAGACAATCCAGACCAAAGCTGAAATGATAAAATAAAATACAGCCTTATTAATTGAATGATCAATTAGCTCTGAAAGTTTCTCTGTATTCACTATATGATTAAAACTGATTAACGATTGTGCGCAATGAGATCTGTCGGAAATAGGTCCCCTTTGCGACTACTTGTTTCGGTATTCTGACAAAGTAAGCTCCATCGCTCGTTCAATCGGAATAATAGCCGTGTCTGCATCTTTTAAAACGAGTTGGCTGAGTTGTTTATTTCCTTCAGCACGAATGCTCTCTGCTTGCTCTAACCGCTCCTGCTTCAATTGATGATCGACGGTGAGAGGCTGATTCGGCAAATAGGTCACTACCAAAATAAAGAGAAAGAGAAGAATTGCTAGAATTCCAAATAAAATGGAAAACCAAGGAATCGTTTTAAGAGCACTAGCAGACATGATAAAAATTATTCTACGTGATTGATTGATTTTAATACATTAGGGTCCTTGATTGGTATCGGCTCAGCTTTAAGCATACTCCGGCAAACCGACCAAATGCAAATACCTCCAAATCCAACTATCGCCGCAATATCAAAAGGTTCAACGAAAAATTGACGGATGCTGTAGCCTAGGCTAGACTCGGAATCAAGAATTTTACTTGGAAGCAAGTTCCAGTACAAATCAATTGCATGAAAGACCAAAATCCAAACTGCAACGAATACTAAACGACTTACAATGATTTTCGTCTTGTACCAAAGTAAGAGCAAAAATGGAATGAGGAAATGACCAAAAATAAGAGCCATACTGACGATCCACCAAGAATTGTGCACCCCATCACCGTTGTGTTCTCGCAAATTATACCAATAAGTTTCTTCGGGAATGTTAGCGTTATAAATAAGGAAATACTGAGAAAAACTGATATAAGCCCAAAAAATGGTGAAAGCCAACATCATGCAAGCCAAGTCATAGCGATGGGCGCGATTGAATAAATCCTTGAGATAGCCCTTAGCTGAAACGACAATACAAAAAATTAAAAGAGCACTCAATGCAGCGCGAACCGAAGCGGCAAAAAACCAAACTCCATACATAGTTGAAAACCAGTGGTAATCTAGAGATTTAAACCAATCAATAGCCGCCAACGTTGAAGCCGTAGCCAAAAGAAACAAGCCCACTGAAGACAAACGCCGTGCTTTGTGCAAATTTTCGACTGAGCCCGAGCTATCCGTATCGAAAGACCACTTTCTGAGAAAATGTGCCAAGCCAATAAAGACGGCAAAATAGATAACCGCACGAATAATGAAGGCGCCCGAATTCAAATATACTGATTTCCATTGATAGAGCGGATCTTCTTCTACCGTACCCAGACCGCCAGGCAAAGCGTTTGTGCCATCGAGCCATTTCCATAAAATGCCTGGTTCGCCAATCATCTGTGGCACAAAGAACAACGGAAGAAACAGCAAGAAAAGCCAAGGAAAGACAGAAAGAAAATGTTCACACTGACGGCGAATAATCGTCGGCCATCGAGCATGAAAAACATACCAAATTTGGGTGATAAAGAGCACTCCAAGGGCTATTGACAACCAGAAGGTAAAGCCGATGAGCCAACTTAAAAACCCCCGAGCGGGATCGGGTGAATCAAGCCCTGAGTAAATGCCAAAGCCTGCAATAGCAAGACCGGCAAGACCGATGAGCAACGCAAAAAAACCGGTTGAATTTATGTTCTGTCTATCCTGTGGGTCACTCATAATACTTATAGTCCTAATTCTGATTTTTCAGCAGTGGAGAGTGCGTCAATTGAAAGATTTTGCGAGCGTTGTAAGGCTCGAAGGTAGAGCACGATCGACCACCGTTGTTCATAAGATAAACGATCTTTCAATCCATACATTAAACCTTTTCCATTGCTGATCACATCGTACAAGTAACCATCCGGCACCGATCTTAAACGATCATCGTGGTAAGAAGTAGCGAGAATACCGTAAGGTTTAGTCACCCCATTGCCATCCCCTGCTGCACCGTGGCAACTTGTACAATAGATCGAGTAGTTCTCTCTTCCGTATTGCATCAATTCATAATCAACTTCGTAAGGAAAAACATTGGAAAATTCCCCGTCGGCAGTCTTGCCAGATAAACGCAAAATATCTGCCGATGAGAGCGCCTCATAGCCAGCATCAAAAACACGGCTCTGCTCATTTGCGTTACCCCGTGATACGGTTAATTTTGGGGGAAGGCGATCATTTTGGCGATTCGCGTAAAAACTATTTTCAGCCTGAGGCTTGTATTTAGCTTGGCGGTCCATGTCATTGAATACTTCAACCGGTTCTTTTTCCGTCAAAGAACCCCGAAAGCCCAAAATAGAAATGCAGACTGCAATAATGAGAATATATAAAGTCAAAAAGATACGCATAACACTTAACTTCTAACCTCCTCTATATCATAGCCACCAATCGAGGCTAAAAATTCGCTAGTTTTTTCTCGGTCAAATTGTGCGTCCTTAGCTTCGATTGCAATCATCAAGCGATCTCCAGACACCTCTAAAAAGCGATCACAGTTAAACAAGGGGTTGTAATGCTGAGGGAGTAAATTCATAATAAACATTCCACCCAGAGTACCAAAAGCAGCTAACAGAATAGTCAACTCATACATGATCGGAAACGGAAAGACTGGGCTGAAGAAAGGCATGCCCCCCACAATTAACGGATAATCAAAAGCGTTCATATACCAAACCATTAATGTGCCAACGGTAAACCCAGTCAGCCCGCCAACAAAGGTGAAAATAGGTACTTTTGATCGAGCCAGTCCTTGAGCCTCAGGCATGCCGTGAACGGGAAAAGAAGAATAAGTATCCCAGTTCTCATAACCTGCATCACGAATTTTTTCTGCAGCATGAAAGAGAGCTGGAGTATCTTTAAAACTTGCGACCAAACCATAGAGTTCTGAGCTCGCATCGGATGATCTGGAAGAATCTACAAATTGTTCAGTCATTAGTGGGCCTCCTTTCCGTGATCAGTACCATGCCCATGAGGATCCGCTTGGGGCATGACAAATTTAATTTCGCCAATGGGCATCAAAGGCAAAAAGCGCAAAAAGAGTAAAAACAGGGTAGAAAATAAACCAAAAGTACCAAAGAAGGTAAAGACATCGACAATCGTCGGTGCGTAGTAACCCCAACTACTTGGAAGAAAATCATTGGCAAGCGAAGTTACCGTGATCACAAAGCGCTCAAACCACATGCCCACATTGATTAAAATTGACATAATCCATACTAAGGCAGCGTTTTTGCGCACCGAACTGAACCAAAATAACTGAGGGGTGAATACATTACAGCAGAACATAATGTAATAAGCCCATGCGTACTGACCGAAGGCACGATTGATGAAAGCAAAACTCTCGTAAGGATTCGCTCCGTACCAAGCGATAAAAAATTCCATAATGTAAGCATAACCAACGATCGAACCCGTACCCAAACAAATCTTACACATATTGTCGATATGCCGTTGAGTAATCAGGTCATGCAAGCCGTAGAGAGCCCTCAAAGGAAGCATTAAAGTCAGCACCATCCCAAAACCAGAGAAAATCGCTCCAGCAACAAAATAAGGAGGGAAAATAGTTGTGTGCCAACCGGGCAACACAGCAACGGCAAAGTCAAAGGAAACGATGGTATGCACCGACAAAACTAAGGGCGTCGACAAACCAGCCAAGAGCAAATAAGCCATTTCGTAGTTTCTCCAGTGATTGCCCGCATTACGCCAGCCCATTGCCAGGACCCCATAGAAGTATTTCCTAAAGATATCGGCACCGTGCGCCATAGACTGCCTCAACTTAGACGAGCCCTCATAGATCCCCGCTTTGAGTCGTTGCACCGCACGATCTCTAAGAATTCCCAAGTCTGGAATCATTCCCATATACCAAAAGAGCACCGAAACCGTTCCGTATGTGGATACGGCAAAAACATCCCATTCGAGTGGCGATCGAAATTGCGGCCAAATCAAATTAGCGTTAGGCAGTGGGAACAGCCACCAAGCAAACCAGACCCGACCGACGTGAAACAAAGGAAATATACCCGCACAAACCACAGCAAAAATGGTCATTGCTTCAGCAGCACGATTGATGGATGTACGCCAACCCTGCTTGAGAAGACATAAAATAGCCGAAATCAAAGTACCAGCATGGCCAATACCAATCCAAAAGACGAAATTGACGATTGCCCAGCCCCAATTGATTGGATTGGCTAAGCCCCAAACACCGACCCCTGTGCTGACCAGCCAAATCAACCCCATCAAAGTGAAAGAAGCGGTGGCAAGAGCGACGAAGAAGCAGACCCACCACCAGTTCGGTGCATTTGTTTCAACAATCCTACAAATTTTATCCGTGACCCAGTTAAAATCACGATTGTTTGTAACTAAAGCCTGCTCTTCCAGATGAGCGGGCGCAACCTTATTCAATAAGGCTTGTTTCCCTGAATCGATATGAGCATCTGTTGTCTGTGAAGCCATGGTCTTATAAATTAATGCGCTGTTTTTGAATGCGAAGGATTTACACTAGACGCCTTTGAGCCAGCACTACCATAACGCTCTTTGTAGGCCTTATAGGCGTAGGGCTTTTTGTAATAATCCGGCATTTTTTTGTTCGGGTTGCGCAAGCGAGCTAAATAAGTCGTGCGCGGACGAACATTCAAATAACCGAGAACGGAGTAATTTCGATCGCTAGCTTTCACCTTAGATACCTCTGAATTTGGATCTGAAATATCACCAAAGCTAATCGCATCGGTAGGACAAACCTGCTGACAGGCTGTTTTAATGCGACCATCGGGGACGACCGTATCTGAACTCGCTCCCGCTGCGCTTTTTTGCTGAATTTTTGCACTCTGAATACGCTGTACGCAATAGGTACATTTTTCCATCACCCCACGCATGCGTACGGTAACATCAGGATTTGCCCGCATCTTTTCTAACTCGGGCTCATCTACAGGCCCAAGAGGCCCTTTATAAAATTCGCCAATCGCTCGCTTATTCCAATCAAAGAAATTAAAGCGACGCACTTTGTACGGACAGTTATTCGCACAGTAACGCGTTCCAACACACCGATTATAAGCCATTGTGTTGAGTCCCTCCTTATCGTGAACTGTAGCATTGACTGGACATACGCTTTCGCAGGGCGCATTCTCACAATGTGCACAGGTCATACCCATGAAAGAAACTTGCACGTCTTCAGGAATCTCTGAAGCCTTATAATCTTGAGCAGAAAAATAGCGATCGAGGCGAATCCAATGCATTTCACGACCGCGAAGAACCTGATCCTTGCCCACGATAGGAATATTATTCTCACTCTGACAAGCTACCACACATGCAGAACAACCAGTACAAGTATTTAAGTCAATGGCCATACCCCACTGCTGTTTTGCAGGGAACAGAGATTCCTTATCTTTCCATACCTTGACCGTTGAATCGGGACTGTTGAATTTCGGGTGCACATAGGCGGAATTTCCACGGTACTGATTAAGCGATTTATCAGCAAGCGACGCATCATCTTTGTACCCATAGTTCGGTGGGGCATGAGACTCGACTCCCATTTGGGCAACAAAATCAGATTGTTTCTTATAATAATCAACCGTACCTTCTCGAACAATGGCACGCCCTTCCATTGACCAATGCTCTTGAGTGTTCGCTAGGTAGAAACGCTGCTCAGTCGCTTCAAGGCGCGCTCCATTGAGAAAGCCCATACCTGACCGAGTTCTCAAGCCATAGGCATTGAAGCCAACATTCTCACCGACCCGACCCACGGTACGGCGACCCATTCCATACGCTAAGACAAGCGTGTAGTTAGCTAGACCAGGAACAACGTGGATTGGCAACTCGATGCTCTTACCATCGACTTCTAATTTAGCGACAACCGCAGTCTCTTTGCCATCCTTAAAGACGGCAGAATTTTTCTGAAGCTCGCCCTTGGTGCTTTTAAAAAATGCTCCACCGCGGTTCATCGCAGAATCAGGCGCAAAGATTGAGACGCCATCTCTAGCTTCAAGCTCTTTGGCTAAACGAGGGCTGATCAAAAGTGCGTTATCCCAAGTCAATTTTGTAATCGGATCTGGGCACTCCATCATCCAACCATTATTAGCAAAGCGACCATCACCAGCGTGGAAACTCGGCACGAAACGAAGCTCAAGAGATTCAGCACTCAGATTAACAACTGAGCTAGATTGCTCGGAGAGCAAGGAGGACAAAGCGGACATATTGATCCCCAGATCTGACTCAATTAGCCTGCGTCGTCGATAGGCGACGGAATCCCATAGCCCCAGTTTAAGAAATTGGCTGAAATCCGTTCCGCCAAGACGAGTGAAGCTCTCTCGGACAAGTTCATATCCATCTTTCGGGCTGTCGTGAACAAGGCTTGAAAGCAGAGTGATCTCATCGAAACTATCGAATAAGGGTTCGATTAAAGGCTGAACTGGAACAAGGTATCCCTCAGAAGTACGACCATCAGACCATTGCTCAAGATAATGAGACTCGGCAATGTGGTAATCCGAAATTTCAGAAGTCTCATTGAAAGCGTAGCTTAAGTGCCAGCTTTCGTTCACTTTTTTCTGCAGATTAGCCCAGTCGAGATCAGCTGGAGCATCAAATGCGGGATTGCCACCGAGAACGATCAAAGACTGAACTGAATTTTGCTTGATTGACTGAACGAGCACATCAATGGGTTGTTCAGAGCTGGTTCGCTCACGCAAGCTGATCGGAGCCGATAAAATTTGATTCAGATAAAAACCAATTGCGTGGGCAACGGCTGGTAAGTGTTCCCCAATGATTAGGACCGAACGCCCTTTTGTCTCATAGAGATCGCGGGCACATTCTTGAACCCATTTTCCATCTGCTGTGGCTCCCTTTGCTAGGACAGATAGCGTCCCATTCAGATCCGAGTTGCGTCCAGAAAGAGCCGATATTTCAACTGCGAGCTGGGCGAGAAAAGCAGTCATCTCAGAAGCACTCAGACGCAGACGATGATCCGCCATTGAGCCCGTAGTCGAGAGATTGCTCTCAACCGAATAGAGACGGTTCATTTTAGAAACCTCGTCCTTATTGTAAACTTTGCGCTTAGCAGTAAATCCACGGGCGTTGGCTAAAGCACGATCTCCTTCACTTAGGAAATCAGCGTCCACCGCTAAAATGCGATCGATCTTAGAGAAATCAATTTCTACAGAATGTGCCGAACCAAACAGAGCACGACTCGCCTCCTCTTCGTTCCTAGATTGACTCGGACTGTACTCTACCCATAAGGCTTGGGGATAGCTTGCCTTGAATGCTTGCTTGAGCGATTCCCTTGTAGGCGAAGCACTGGGTTCAGCGAGAATAGCTAGACCGGCCCCTCCGTTTTCTAAAAACGCTTCTTTGAGAGCAAAGAGACGATCCTTCACCTCATAGGCATTGATCTTCGAACGCTTGTGAGACGAACTTGTCGCTCGATCAGGATCGTACAAATCTAAAATACTCGCCTGATTGTGCGTTGAGGTAGCGCCTCCGAAGGGCTTATAGCTAGGATTACCCTCAATCTTAGTCGGTCGCCCTTGGTGGGACTCAACAATAACCGGGGTGTGGGCACTGAGTCCGGGCACGGAGGTACAGTAATAATTAGCTACCCCTGGAATTAAATTTTCGGGTTGCTCTGCATACGGTAAGATGTGTTGTTTGGGTCGCCGACAGCCTGCCATCCCTAAACCAGCCAAACCAAACGATGCGGCCATAATTTTCATGAAATTCCTACGCCCCACCCCTTCGAGTTCTGAAGCGCCTGCGGGAAACTCTTTTTCGACCCAATCTTTAAAAGCAGGCGTTTCCGCTAAGTCATCGAGACTTTTCCAATACTTTGCACCGTGTTCTTGAGAATTATTTTTCATGCGTATGTTCTATCGATGGCATCCAGAGCAACTTTGGGGAGGATTGACACCCCAATCGTGGACAAAGGCCTCTATTTCATTCAAGGATTCGGCATCCTCAGGACGCTCCCAATCTAAATTATACACTTCTTCAACAGGTCTGAGGTACTCTTCTGGATTTCGGTGACACTCCAAGCAAAAACCCATACTCAACTGCTTAGCGTGGTAGACCACTTCCATTTCATCGACTTGACCATGGCATTCCACACAACTGACCCCTCGATTCACATGAACTGCGTGATTGAAGTATACATAGTCTGGCACCTTGTGAATGCGAACCCAGGGAATGGGCTCACCAGAGTCATAGCTCTGTCGCACTGTGGCCAAGCGAGCATCATCTTTCAGCACCATACTGTGACAGGACATACAAACATTGGTACCGGGAACATTAGAATGTCCCGATTGATCGACAAAACTGTGGCAATATCGGCAATCAATTTCGAGCGTTCCGGCATGAAACTCATGACTGAAGGCAACGGGTTGAGTGGGCGCATAGCCGACGCGAGTGTATTCGGGGCTGAAATAGTAGGTGACACCAACAACGACCGCCGTTTTAATCAACACAATCGCAATGATAACTTTAATCGGGACAGTATTTACCCATTTCGGGAATATATTAGCCATAAGATTACCGTAACTAACTTAAAATATCACTCGAAATGATCTTTGTAGGCTTTTTGAAGCGCAATTCTAATTTACTTGGGCGACGGGATGAAAAGGCTTGGTTTCTATTTCGACTGTAATAACCAGCTAAAATTGACCCTGCTCCCACTAATGCTAACTTGTGTGCTAACTTATGCCCTAACTTATTAAAAAATGATTTTCGGGAAATCGTATTTATCTTGTCCATCTTGATTAATAAAAGAAATATTTGTGACGATTCGCTGGTAATTGCAAATTTTTAATACAAAAAAATTCAAGGTTAGTCCTCCTCACTCCCAGTTTAGGCTCACATACATGTTTTAATTGATTATGCGTAAGGTTTTTTTTAATTATTCTATATAATGTCAATGATGTTTAACGGTAAATTTGTTGTTCTCAGCTTAGTTCTTTTAACTGCAGCTGTCGGTGCCCTCTTCGTCGGTCTCGGACCGAAAGCTTTAAAAACAAGCCCAGGGGTCTTCCACTTAGGAATTCGCTACGCAGACGAACTGAGCGTAGATTTCACTCGACATCCCAAGGGTGGTCCGGGTGCACGCTTGCAGATTTTTGATACCGAAGGCCGACAGGTGCTCGAGCAAGGGGCAATGCGTATCGGGCGAAACTTAATCCCTCTCGATCGAGAGCGATTGATTGAGCATGCCGACTATCTCTTACAGATCGATGCTGAGGGGTATCAGCGCCTCTGCATACCGGCCACGCTATCTGGTCGCAATTTGCAACCCGCTCCTGAACAGTCAATAAAATGGGTTTCACTGGGCTGGAATCATGCAAATTCAGACTCTCCTGAGCGTAGCGATTATCGCTTCGAAGCAAACCTACTCGGAGTTCGTCTCTACCCAAACGATACGGATTTGTGAGCCCCGCCCAAATGTTTGCAATTCAAAATCTAAGCTGAGTCTGCATCGCACTATCAGGCAGGCATGAGCTGGCTTAAATGCTGAATTAACTGCTGAATAAACTGGTGAATTAAGCAGTCGATTAAAAACCCTTTTCTTTTAAGACCGATTGCAATTGACTTTGAAAAGACTGAATATCTTCGTTAGATGGCCGGTATTCAGGATCGTCCCCCGGAATTAAACCGAGCTGCCCTGTGCTGGTTAATTGCCAGCCGAGAGAAACCCCATCGCTGAATCGAACGGTACCGCTTACTAAGGAACCGGGTCGAATCACCGCATCCACATCGACAGATACACCGCCAGCACTTTGGACTTCATCGTTTAGATCAACTTCAGGCGAAGCTTCTTCTTCGCTAGCTTCTGGACTCTCTACAGCATTTGAATAGACGACTCCTAGATCATCGACGAGAAAACGCACATCCATGTAGGTCATACCGATGGAAAATTCTTCTTTCAGTAAATCTTGAATGCGCGCAATCGAAGCTCCTTCGGCGGCCCATTTTTGAACGGATTCTTTTTGGCTTTCTGATAAATCCATATACTAACTATTATTTACTAACTATTATTTACTAGATATTATTTACTAGCTTATTTATTAGCTATTATTTTTGGAAATGATTTTTGT
>MDTB01234027.1_pt1 | contig 15786 bp, 14 predicted proteins | sample 811161 | NCBI WGS metagenome assembly MDTB01 (sample SAMN05326650, study PRJNA326480) | marine metagenome | isolation source: seawater | place: Mediterranean Sea | collected 2009 | reverse complement strand
GCAGTAAGGCAGACAAAGACGCGACGGCTTTCGACATGGAAGACTCACAAGTTATGTTATAACATAATGTCCCTGTGTCTTAACCTGTGTGATAATGTCTGGCAAGATGATTTTAGGGTCGATCAACTGTGTTAACTCGAAGTGAAGCATTAATCAGTTTAACCAACGCCGGCGTTCAGCGTAGCCGGCAATGGCTGGTGCGTGGTGTCGACTTAAAAGTTCATCCAGGAGAGATTGTAACCTTGATTGGCCCGAATGGCTCGGGCAAGTCAACGACCGCGAAAATGGCCTTAGGTCTGTTATCGCTTGATGAGGGCGCGCGGGCGCAAAGTGACGCCCTGGTTGTCGGCTATGTGCCGCAAAAACTTGCAATCGACTGGACCTTGCCGCTGACGGTTGATCGGTTCATGACCTTGACCGGCCGGGTGGCGGCAGATGCGGTATCGGCGGCGATGACGGCAACAGGTGTCGCGCATCTTTGGCAAGCTGATGTTTGCACGCTCTCCGGCGGTGAATTTCAGCGTGTTATGTTGGCGCGGGCAATGGCCCGTAAGCCGGACCTATTGGTTTTGGATGAGCCCGTTCAAGGCGTCGACTTCAATGGCGAAATTGAGATTTATGAGTTGATCCAAAAAATTCGTGAGGACGTTGGTTGCGGGGTTTTGTTGATCTCCCATGATCTGCATGTGGTGATGGCTGCGACCGATCGGGTGCTGTGTTTAAATGGTCATATCTGTTGCCAAGGCACGCCGGTGGCCGTCGCCTCAAGCGTTGAATATCAGCGTTTGTTCGGGCTTCGCTCGGCACAATCCTTAGCCGTCTACCAACATCACCATGACCATACCCATATGCCGGACGGGCGGGTGCGGCATGCCGATGGCTCGATAACCGACCATTGTCATCCGGACGACGGCAGCCATGGTGCGCTGCCGCCGGCCGATCATGTGCGATCCGACAGCGCTCCGCTGGCTGCCGGCCGGCCGGCCGGTGAACGGCCACGAGAGGATCAAGATGCTGGATGATTTTTTCACCCGCGCGCTTCTTGCCGGCATTGGTGTGGCGTTGGTGGCCGGGCCCCTTGGCTGCATTATCGTCTGGCGGCGGTTAGCTTATTTTGGCGATACCTTATCGCATGCAGCGGTGTTAGGTGTGGCCTTGGCAATCATGCTGGATGCCAATCTGACCATCAGTGTCTTTGTGGTTGCGATCTCGGTGTCGTGTGCGCTGTTGGTGTTGCAGCGTCGCGGCAGTGTTTCCTCAGATTCCTTGCTTGGTTTGATGGCCCATTCAGCGCTGGCGTTGGGCCTTGTTGTGCTAAGCTTTCTGACCTGGGTGCGGATTGATTTAATGGCCTTGCTTCTAGGTGATATCTTGGCCGTATCCGTTAACGATCTGATCATGATCTATCTAGGCGGCGGCCTGGTTCTTGGCGTCTTAGCGTGGATTTGGCGGCCCCTGTTCGCCGCCAGTCTCAGCCCTGAATTGGCGGCAGCCGAAGGCCTAGCGCCAGAGCGTGTTAACATCATTTTCATGGTCCTCATGGCTTTGGTCATTGCCATGGCGATGAAGATCGTCGGGGTGCTGTTAATCACGGCATTACTGATCATGCCGGCGGTGACGGCCCGGCGATTTGCCGCCGGTCCCGAGCAAATGGCGCTGCTTGCCGTGGCGATCGGCATTCTGTCGGTTTTCGGTGGATTGTTTGGCTCGCTGCATTGGGACACCCCAACCGGGCCTAGCATTGTCGTCGCAGGTTTGGTCTTATTCATGTTAAGTATGACACCGCTTGGCCGTCGGCAGGCGGCGGTAAGGTCGCCCAAGGGAGAGTGAAACATGATCGTCAGCGCTCAGCGCGACACCGCGTTGACTCGAAATCAAAGCTTGGTCCTGGAAGCCTTGGCCGACGCCAAAGGCCCCCTGACTGCCTATGCCATTTTAGACCAATTGCGCGATCGCGGGATGCGCGCGCCGCCGCAGGTTTACCGCGCCCTTGATAAGCTGGTCGCCGATGGCATGGTCCATCGGCTGGAAAGCATCAATGCTTTTGTTGTTTGCCAACTGCCTGATTGCGGCAGCCGGGAAACAATGATTTTTGCAATTTGCTCGGACTGTAGCCAGGTGACCGAAATCCGCGATGACGGCGTTGGTGATCGTTTTCAAGCTGTTGCGGAGCAAGCCGCTTTTTCGGTGCATAAATCAATCGTTGAGCTGCGCGGTCGATGCGCCCATTGCCGCGCCTCCTGATATGCGATCATCATACCAGCGACGGCGACCGGTTTTTCAGGTAGACTTGCGCAATTGCCTTTGACGGAGTTGGCCATGCCAATTGCACATGAGGGTTACCGCCCGAACCTTTGGGAACGGCTTGCCAAAGCGCCGCATCCCTCGCTGTCATTTCAAGCCTCGCTCTGGCATGCAATGGCCCCTGCAGCACCGCCGATGTCGTCGCTAAGTGGCGACATTGAAACAGATGTTGCTGTTGTTGGTGGCGGTTACCTCGGGTTTTCAACGGCCTTACATTTGGCCGAAGCAGGGGTTGAGACGGTATTGCTGGAAGCCGATGAGCCTGGTTTTGGAGCTTCCGGGCGAAATACCGGTTTCGTTGTGCCAAATTTGATCACCGGCCTGGACCCTGCCGTCATGCGGCAAAATCTTGGAGCAACCCATGGACAGCTGATTTGTGAGACGGTCGGCAGCGGTGCTGAGCTGGTTTTCAACATCATTCGGGACCATAAAATTGACTGTCAGGCCCGACAAAATGGCTGGATCCAGCCAATCCATACCCCTGAAAAACAGCCATGGTTAGCTGACCGCGTGGCCCAGTGGCAGGCCTTGGGACGGCCAGTTGAAGCGCTCTCACGGGATCAGGTGGTGGCTGAAACAGGCTCGGAAGTTTATCACGGGGCATTTTTTGACCCCACCGGCGGGCACCTTAATCCCTTGGCCTATTGCCGCGGTTTGGCCGCTGCGGCAATTAAAACCGGCGCCAAAGTGTTTTGCCGCAGCCGCGCCCGCACAATCAGCCGGCGCGGTGACCGCTGGCAGATAAACTGTGATGGTGGTACGCTCATCGCCAAGCGCCTCTTGCTGACAACCAATACCACCGGCGACAAGCTGGAGGCCAAAGCTGAAGGGACCCAAATTCCGATTACCTTATTCCAGGTCGCAACCCCGCCGCTTGACCCGGAGTTACGGAAAACAATCCTCCCAAATGATCGGGCATCAGCAGACATCCGCAAAGAATTAGTCGCCTTTCGTTGGACCGTTGACAACCGCTTGGTGACGGGCGGGTTGCTGGCGTCGCCATTTGGTGCGACGGCCCGTGGTGCAAGCTATCACTTGCAGCGGCTGCAACAGATGTTGCCGCAATTACCGGCCGTGACGGCGGAATATATTTGGCAAGGCCGCCTGGGCGCGGCTACCGATTTCATGCCGCGGCTGATGCAATTTGGCGACAACGGCTGGTCTGCAATTGCCTGCAATGGCCGTGGCATGGCAATGACCACGGCTCTTGGTCGGCGCTTAGCGGGCTGGCTGGCGGGAACCGCGAATATGCCCCTGCCGGTGCCGGTGACCAAAGCAGACCCGGTGGCTGTGCCATCGCTTGCCTCGCTTGCTTTTTCGGTTTGGTTGCCGTGGAACCGGCGGATTGATCGGGCGGAATTAAAGCGGGCTAAAAAGTCTGGTTGAGCCGCCGCGCTTTCGCTCGCCCTGAGGGATCTGTCGGCCTATAGTTCGCGGGAATTTTTTGTTGCAGGGAAAAGCCGATGTCGCATGTCTTGATCACCGCCGGACCATTTACCTTTAAAGCCCGTCTTGAGCGCGAACGGACACCGGCGACGTGCGCCGCCTTCGAGGCGGCAATGCCGTTTGTCAGCAAGATTGTGCATGTCCGCTGGAGCGGCGCGGCGGTTTGGATTCCGCTGGGTGATCTTGATTTTGGCGTTGGTTTTGAGGATGCGACCAGCCATCCGGCACCAGGCGAAATTATCCTTTACCCAGGGGGTGTCAGCGAAACTGAAATCCTGCTGTCCTATGGACCAACGTGTTTTGCCAGCAAGGCAGGACAATTGGCAGGCAATCCGTTTTTGACCATTACCGAAGGTCTTGAACAGTTGCCGGAACTTGGGCCAATGACGCTTTGGCAAGGGGCCCAAGATATTCGATTTGAGAAAATCTGACCTGCTTATGCGCGGCCCTTGGCAAGGATGTCACCCACGGCGGTGGCCAAAACCTGGCCGCCAATGACGATGTCGGCCTCGTCACTGTCTTCGCTCCAATGATGGCTGATTCCGCCAATGCTGGGGATAAACATCATCCCCGCCGGCATAACATTGGCTAAAATCTGGGCATCATGGCCGGCGCCGCTTGGCATCCGTTGATGCAAGCCTGGTACATGCTGTTCGGCGGCTGCCGAAAGCGCGTCTTGAAACCCCGGATGCATCAGTGATGGGGTGCTGGCAGATAGCTGTTTGGCCGTAATGCTGCATGGATCATCGGCAGCGACGGCGGCAACCAAATCATCAAAAGCGGCGGCAAAGCGGGCCAGTTGCCGGGGGTCTGCGTCGCGGAATTGGAACAACATGCGGGCCCGCCCGGGAACGATCGCCGGTGCCCCTGGCTCTAAACGCAGATCCCCGACCGTCCAAACCGACCGCTCGGCCGCGATTTCGGGGAAGTGCTGGTCAATCGCATGGGCCAATTTGATCAATGCGCGGCCAGCATCGCGGCGCAGCGACATTGCCGTTGTGCCGGCGTGGTTTTGAATGCCTTCAGCGATAATCTCATATTGCCAGGTGCCGACAATACTGGTCACGACGCCAATTTTTTGCGCCATGCTTTCTAAGGTTGGACCCTGCTCAATATGCGCCTCGAGGAAGCCCAAATAGCGGTCCGCCTCGAGAACCGCGCGCGGCAAGCCGGCCAGTCCGGCGCTTGCTAATGCATCGCGCAGTGGGGTGCCATCATGCTTACTTTCAACGCCGTCAATCTCGGCTTCGGTGACATCGCCGATGAACGAGCGGCTGCCGATGAATGACATGTAATGACCTTCTTCATCGGCCCAAGCGGCGGCATCGACGCCGCAGTCCTGCAAAGCCGGATCTTCGGCAACGGCACGCGCCATTTCAATGGCAAAGATTACGCCCATGGCACCATCAAGCCAGCCGCCATGTGGCTGGGTTTCCACATGTGAGCCAAGCAGCAGCTTTGGCCCGGGGGCAGGGCTGCGGCCAATCACATTGCCGATGCCGTCAATCGTTGCCGTCAAGCTTGCGTCAGTCATCCGCTCAACCAGCCAGCGCCGTGATTGCATATCGATATCGGAATAGGTGGGCCGGTGGACGCCGGTTTTATAGGTGCCGAACGTGCGCAAGGTACGCAGATCGGATAACAGGCGATCGGGGTTAATCTTGACCATTGGAAAACCTCTTTCTTGACTGCAGGACGCGCCATCATTGGCAGCTTTTATGATCGCTTCAACGGATAAAATGCAGACCTTGGAAGCGCGCTCTTAGGGCCGCCGTCTCAGGGGCCAGCCGGGCCGGGTCATTGGCCTTCAGCGCAGCGGCGAAAAGCGTGGCGATTTCGCCAACATCCGCACAACCAACGCCGCGGCGGACAATTTCCGGTGTGCCCAAGCGCAGGCCGTTCATATCCCCCGGCACTGCCGCTAAGGGCAAGCCGATGCCGGAGGTTAAAAAGCCTGCTTGGCGCAATTTCAGGGCAGCGTTATGGCCGCCGCCAAAGCGCCGTGCATCGAGGGCAAATTGATGTGATTGGGTGATCCCGCGATCGGTTGCGAAAACCGGCATGTCTTCGGCCAAAAGAGCCTCGGCCAAAGCCTTTGAAACCGCCACCATGGCCTCGGCATAGGCGCCGCCGCAGTCACGCCAATCAAGCAATGTCAGCGCCAAAGCCGCTGATTTGGCGGCATCAAAATTTGCGGTCATGCCGGGAAAGGCGATGGTATCAAGCTTTTCGGCAATTGTGGCTTCATTGCTGACAATCAGACCGCCGGCCGGCCCGCCAAGGCTTTTATAGGTGCTCATGGTCATTAAATGTGCGCCAAGATCAAGCGGGTTGTCCCAGACACCACCGGCAATCAAGCCACATTGATGGGCTGCATCAAAAAGCACATAAGCACCAACTTCATCGGCAATACGGCGGATGTCGGCAACCGGATGGGGAAATAAGTTCAAGCTACCGCCAATGGTGATCAGGCGGGGCTGCAGGCGCAGCGCTTGGGCCCGAAGGGCTTGTAAATCAACCGTAAAACCATTGCTGTTAACCGGTGCCGGGACAACGTTCAAACCATATAGGCCGGCGCAACCGGCATCATGATGGGTCACATGCCCGCCAATACTGGCAGGCGGTGCGATAATGGTGTCACCTGGTCGGCAAAGGGCCATGAAGCTATACAGATTGGCCAACGCGCCGGAGCCGACTCGAATTTCCGCAAAACCGGCTTTAAAAATCTCCGCGGCCAATGCGGCGGTGATAATTTCAATCTCTTCAATGGCCTCCAGGCCCATCTCATATTTATCGCCCGGATATCCAAGCGAAGGGCGACTCCCAAGGCCGCGTGCTAAGGCGCTTTCGGCGGCAGGATTCATCACATTAGCTGCGGGGTTGAGATTAAAACATTCAAGGTCATGAATCGCGGTGTTGCGGTCAATCAAAGCTGCAATCTTGTCGGCAACCAGCGGCGATGCCGCAGCATTGGTGACGGTGGCGACGTTTTGCACTTGATCCTCACTTGGCGACGGCACCCAAGCACGACGGGTCAGAACGGTCATCGGTAATCCTTTTACGCGGTCGGCCTAGGGTGACCAAAAATGTGAACCTAAGATGAAAAGTATAGCGCTGTCATGCGGCAGTGCAAAACGCGCTTTGCCGCGCTTATGAGAATATGTATCGCATCCGGGGACGCCAGCAAGGCTTTGGCATGCTCGCCGCCGGCGGTTAGAAAAAAGCCTTGCATATTCCGCTGAAAAGCCCTGCAATTAAAGGCTTTCCACGCGTATTTTCGCAAAATTTTGATTTTCATCAAACCGCATAGGGGCGCCATATGACCGCCGATCGTTTTTATCATCCTGACCACGCGCTGAATCGTTTTCAAGATCAACGGGCGGCTTTTCTCAGCGGTGATGACAGTCCATCACAATATCTAGCACGCTGTTTGCAAACCATTGCCACCCGCGAGCCGGAGGTGCAGGCCTGGGTCACCACCAATTTTGAGGCTGCGAAAAAGGCCGCCGGCGAAGCAGATCAACGGTATGCGGCGGGCAAGCCTATTTCGGCGGTGGACGGCATGCCGATCGCCGTAAAAGATGTGATCCAGACCCGCGATATGCCAACCGAAATGGGCAGCCCGATTTTTAAAGACCGTGAAACCGGTTTTGATTCGGCGTCGGTTGATGCTTTACGCCGCGCTGGGGCGCTGATCATGGGGAAAACCGTGACCACAGAATTTGCCTTTGTGAAGCCGGGGGAAACCCGCAATCCATTTGATACATCGCTGACGCCAGGGGGCTCCTCCAGCGGCAGCTCAGCGGTCGTTGGGGCCGGCATGGTGCCGGCGGCACTTGGCAATCAGGTCGTCGGTTCGATCATTCGACCGGCGGCATTCTGCGGCAATTACGCCATCAAACCAACCCTTGGCGCCTTGCATATGGGTGAGGGTTTAGGCCTCAGCCAATTGCATCTTGGTGTGCACGCAGCGTCCCTCCAAGACATGTGGGCGGTTGCCAGTGAAATTGCCACCCGGGCAGGCGGTGATCCAGGTTATCCGGGGCTATTTGGTGCGGCCACCTTAGGGCCGCCGCTGCGGCCGGAGCGGCTGATTTTCGTGGAAACCGAAGGTTGGGCGAAATGTGATGACGGCACCCGTGCGGCGTTTCAAAAAATGATCGATCTCATCAAAGCCGCCGGTGTCGAGGTGATCACCCGCGCCAGCAGCCAATTAATTGATGAGTTTGAAGTCAAGATCAGTGATGCGGTACGGCTTTGCCGGGTGATCTGCTCGTTTGAGCTGCGCTGGGTGCTGCGGCAATATCAAGAAACCGGCTTGTTGAGCGATGATTTGGCGATCTGGCTTGATATGGCTGAAAGTTTGACTCTGGATGATTATCGGCTGGCCCTATCGGAACGCCAACAAATGCGCCAATCAATTGCTGGGATTGCCGCCTTTGGGGATGCTTTGATCAGCTTATCAAGTGTTGGCATCGCTCCGGCGATGGATTTTCTGGCCGATTCAGGGGAACCTGAATTCGCCTATAAAACAGGTGATCCAAGTTTCAATGCCGCAACCTCCGCCCTCGGTGTGCCAGCGATTACCATCCCAAAAATGGCAGCTCAGCAGATGCCGTTGGGGGTGCAACTTATTGGTCCCGCGCATGGCGATTGGCGGCTTGCCAATATTGCCAAGTGGCTCGATACCGAAATTCCGGCGGTGGCGGTTTAAGCCGCCACCGCATGGCCATGACGCAAGGCTCGGCCAGGTCGGTTGCCGGTGCCTTGGCCATGGGCCCACACCTCGCGGCCATTGACAAACACATGGGCGATGCCGGCAGCGGCTTGAATTGGTTTTTCAAAGCTGGCGGTATCGATCACCGTTGCCGGATCAAAAACGGTGATATCGGCAAAGTAACCGGTTTTCAGCGTGCCGCGGTCGACCATGTCAAATTGTGCCGCCGATAAACTGGTCATGCGGCGGACAGCTTCCTCTAAAGAGAACAAGCCAAGGTCACGTGAATAATGTCCCAGCACCCGTGGGAAGGTGCCCCAAAGTCTGGGATGTGGATGCGCGTCAAAAGGTAAGCCGTCAGACCCGATCATGGCGTTTGGATGCGATAAGATCCGCTGCACATCAGCTTCATCCATGGAGAAATAAATCGCTCCTGCCGGTTGCAGGCGTTCGGCGGCGTCATAAATATCACAGCCCATTTCAGCGGCGATATCAGTGAGATCACGGCCCCCCGCCTCCGGTATGGCTTGTGACCATGTGATCAGCACCCGCGTGGAGTTGGCCAACATATCGGCCTTCAAGATGGTCGATCCCGCCGCATAGGGATAGACATCGAAGCCGATTGGTTGATGTTGGCAATGGTGGTCAATACAGGCCAGTGTTTCAATGCTGCGGCCACCATTTTGACCACCCATCACCTTGTGATGTGAAACAATCGCGCGGCTATGGCATTCGCGGCCAATGGTGAATGTTTCCTCTAAACTGTCCATCACCCCTTCTGCTTCATCGCGCATATGGGTAACATAGCGGGCACCATAATCCTGCAACACTTTGCCAATTTCGATCACTTCCGATGTTGGTGCTTCGCGTGCCGGGTCATAGAACAAACCTGTCGACAGGCCCGTTGCCCCGGCTTTTAAACCTTCTTCCAGGCGATCACGCATCACTTTGATTTCATCAGCCGTCGCCGCCCGGTCGGTTCGATCCAAGGCCCCAAAACGCAGCGTTGAATGACCAACCAAGAAGACCGCGTTGAGGGCGGGCGGGGCGTCGTCGACGGCACCAATGAAGGTGCTTACCGTCGGAAAGCGAAAAGCTTCTTCATCTCCAAGTAAGGCCAGGCCAGGCTGCATTTCGGTGAAGCTCAATGGTGCCAAGGAAAAGCCACAATTGCCGACCACAACGCTGGTCACCCCTTGGCTAACTTTCATATCCATGTCGGGCTTTGCTAAAAGTGCGTAGTCATCATGGGTGTGCACATCAATGAAGCCTGGCGCCACAACCTTGCCGGTGACATCAATTTTGCGGCCGGCATGCCAATCGGCAAGATCGCCAATGGCGACGATACGGTCATCGGTAACGGCGACATCGGCCCGTTGGCGGCGGCTGCCACTGCCATCAATTACCTCGCCGCCAGCGAATAATAAATCACATTGATCGCGCGCCTGGTCGCTCATATCTCGCCCCTTTGAAAATGAATCTCGCTCCGAACGAAAGTTCCGAACGTCCGTCAGAGACCTATCGGACGCCGCACAATCCTGCTTGTCAAGCACAGCTATGCTTCTCAAAGCGCCGAATCTGGTCTTTAATCTTATTTGTCTGGGCAGTGGCGGGCTACGGGGAGCGGATAAATGTCGAAATATGATGATGCGATCATAATTGATGGTCTGGTGATTGCTAAATTCTCGCGAGCACTTTTTGAAGACATGGCGAAAGGTGGAATCACGGCGGTCAATTGCACCTGCTCGGTTTGGCATGATTTTCGTCAAACCATGGCGAATGTTTCGCAGTGGTTGGCATGGTTTGAAAGCCATGGCGATTTGATCATGCCGGTGCACACCATTGCCGATATCCATGCCGCCAAGGCGGCCGGCAAGGTTGGTATTATTTTAGGTTGGCAGAATACCAGCGCCATCGACAATGACATCGGCAATCTGCGTCTTTTCCACGCCTTAGGGGTGCGGGTCATGCAGTTGACCTATAATACGCAAAACCTCATCGGTTCGGGATGCTGGGAAAGCCGCGATAGCGGGCTGTCGGATTTTGGCCGCCATGCGATTGATGAAATGAACCAGCTTGGCATCTTAATCGACCTCTCGCATGTGGGACCGGTCACGTCTGCCGAGGCGATTGCGCATTCTAAAATGCCTGTGGCCTATACTCATTGCTGCCCGATGCTGAAAGAACACGCTCGCAATAAGACCGACGCGCAACTGCGGGCCGTTGCCGATCGCGGCGGGTTTGTCGGCTTTGCCAGCTATACGCCGTTTTTGCCGAAAGGCGATGACACCACCATTGATGATTGCGTTGCCGCGATGGATTACTTGATTAACCTGATTGGCGAGGAAAGTGTCGGCATTGGCACCGATTGGGTGCAGGATCAAGATGTTGCGTTTTACGATTATTTGACGCTCGACAAAGGGACCGGTCGGCCAACGACCCCGCCCTTTAAAGCGGTGCCGCCAATGCCGAAGGGACTTGCCAGCATGGGTGAGTTCGGTAACTTCATCCCGGCCATGGAACATGCCGGTTGGCAGGAAACCCGGATCCGCCGGGTTTTGGGCGAAAACTGGTTACGGTTTTTAGGTGACGTGTGGGCAGCTTGACCACCGGCCAGCTTGGCGCAGCTGGCCACAAGGTGGTCTGTTAAATGGATTGAGTGTGCGTCTTGGCACAAAGAATAGGCGAATTTGGTCGCCTGGGCATTAAGAGGGATGAAGTATGAAAGCGTGGCAAATTGTTTCCGATGGCGGCATTGATGCCCTGCATTTGGCTGATATTCCAACGCCTGAACCGGGCCCCGGCGAAGTGCGCGTCCAGCTTGCCGCATCATCGTTAAATTATCGTGACCTGATGACGGTCAAAGATCCGGGTGGGCGCAATCTGCCCTATCCAAGGGTGCCAAATTCCGACGGTGCCGGGACCATCACAGCCGTTGGCGCGGGGGTGACGGGGTGGCGTGAAGGCGATCAGGTTGCCTCGTGTTTTTTCCGCGCCTGGAGCGATGGCGTGATCACGCAGGCCGCGATGGATAGCGCCCTTGGCGGCGCCCTCGATGGGGTTTTAAGTGAAGAGGTCATTTTAAGTGCCGATGGCGTGGTGGCGATGCCGAAAGGCTATTCCGCCGCTGAAGCGGCAACATTGCCATGCGCCGCCTTGACCGCATGGCATGCGCTGTTTGAAGTTAACCCGATTAAAGCCGGTGATCGGGTATTGCTGCTGGGCACCGGTGGGGTGTCCATTTTCGCTCTGCAATTTGCCGTCGCCGCCGGCGCCGAAGTGTTCATCACTTCCTCATCCGATGACAAACTTGCCCGTGCCAAAGCCATGGGCGCCCATCATCTGATCAACTATAAAACCACCCCTGACTGGGACCAAGCCGTGCAGGCGTTAACGGCAGGTGTCGGGGTTGACGTCACTGTTGAGGTGGGCGGCCCGGGGACGGTTTCGCGGTCGGTTGAAGCAACCCGCGTGGGCGGCACGGTCGGCATGATCGGGGTGCTCTCGCAAGGTGATTTTAATCCGGCGCGGGTGATGCGGAAGTCAATCCATTTGCAAGGTATTTATGTTGGCTCGCGGCGGATGTTTGAGGATATGAACCGCGCTATCGAGCATCATGCCATCAAGCCGGTGCTTGATCAGCAGTTTGCGTTTGATGCCGCCCCGGCAGCATTCCATGCCATGCAAAGTCAACAGCATTTCGGCAAAATCGTGCTGCAGGTTTAACGCCGCCGGGCGGCAAATACGACGGCGACAATCAGCAAAAAACCGCCAGGAATTGGAACAGGGTCAAAAAGCCTAGGGCGCCGCTTTCGAGCACACCACCGATGATGATCGGTCCGGTAATTTTGCCAAGATTGCGCAAAGCGCCGTAAACACCCATCACCGCGCCAATATTATCTGCCGTGGCGGTGCGGCCGACCAAGGCCGATTGTGATGTGTAAATTGTCATCGCAATGGGATTTGAAGCTTTGTAAAATCTGCGCAGGCCGCTAGCTTTATGGCTAAAATATAGAAAATACGTATTAGAGCAGGGATGAACATGTTTACCCAAAGTTATGCGCATGGTGCCAGCGACCGTTTGCTTTTAGGGCAAACCATCGGTGTGAATTTCGATAATGCCGCAACCAAGTGGGCGGATCGTGATGCTTTGATTGTCCGCCATCAAAACATTCGTTGGACATATCGTGACCTGCAACGTGAAGTTGACGCTGTTGCCGCCGGTCTCTTAGGTCTTGGTTTGCAACCTGGTGACCGCATCGGGATTTGGTCGCCGAATAATGCGGAATGGTTGGTGACACAATATGCCACCGCCAAAGCAGGTCTTATCCTGGTCAACATCAACCCTGCCTATCGTGTCTCGGAATTAGAATACGCGTTAAACAAGGTTGGCTGCAAAGCCCTGATTTTGGCAGCGGCTTTTAAGTCCAGCGACTATGTCGCCATGGTCCGTGAGCTGGCGCCAGAAATTGATGATTGCCCGCCGGGGGCTTTGAAAAGCGCCCGCCTGCCGGCTCTTGAAACGGTCATTAAAATTGCTGGCGCCGCCATCGCCGGGTTTTTTGACTTCAGTGATATTGCCGCACACGGCGGCGCCGCCGAGCGGCAAAAGCTGGTAGAGTTGGTAGCGAGTTTACAATTTGACGACCCCATTAACATTCAATTCACCAGCGGCACCACAGGTTTTCCAAAAGGCGCCACGCTGACCCATTTCAACCTGCTGAATAACGGGTATTTCACAGGTCTAGGATTGAAATTCACAGCCGAGGACCGGTTGTGTGTGCCGGTACCGCTGTATCACTGCTTCGGCATGGTACTTTCAAACATTGCGGTGTTAAGCCATGGCGGGGCGTTGGTTTATCCAGCTGAAGCATTTGAGCCGTTAAGCGTTCTGGAAGCTGTCCACGAGGAGGCCTGCACTGCGTTACACGGTGTGCCGACAATGTTTATCGCCGTCCTCGCCCATCCGCGGTTCAGTGACTTCAATCTGTCATCGCTGCGCACCGGCATCATGGCGGGTTCACCCTGCCCGATCGAAGTGATGAAAAAAGTTGTCCATGAGATGAATTGCTCGGAGATGATTATCGGCTATGGGATGACTGAAACCAGTCCGATTATTACGCTTAGTGATACCGACGATCCGATTGAAAAACAGGTCGCATCCGTGGGCCGCGTTTTCCCGCATGTTGAAGCGAAGATTATAGATGATGACGGCCGCATCGTTGCGCCTGGCGTTACCGGCGAGTTATTGGCCCGCGGCTATAATGTCATGCAGGGCTATTGGGATGACAGTGAGCGCTCCGCCGAAGCTATTGACCGTGCCGGCTGGATGCATACAGGCGATCTTGCAACCATGGACAGCGACGGTTTTTTCAACATTGTCGGCCGGGTCAAGGATATGGTGATCCGTGGCGGTGAGAATATTTACCCGCGTGAGATTGAAGAATATTTATACCGCCATCCCAACATCAGCGATGTGCAAGTGTTTGGGGTTCCGGATGATAAATTTGTCGAGGAGCTTTGTGCCTGGATTACTGTGGTTGACGGCGCTACATTAGATGAGGCTGCGGTTAGGGAATTTTGTCAGGGTCAAATCGCCCATTATAAGATTCCCCGTTATATCCGCTTTGTCGACAGTTTCCCGATGACGGTGACAGGTAAGATTCAGAAGTTTGTGATGCGCGAGCAGATGATCACGGAGCTTGGCCTAACCGTTAAGGCCAGCGCATAGCCGGATCGCAGGCAGGCGCCGGTTCAGGCCTGCCCGCGAGCTGTTATCGTGACCTGACCGGCAGACAATCGCCGCTGCTATTCTGCGGCAGCGGCAATGTCGACGGCAACGTTATCAACTCGAACTTCGCCTTTCGCATTGTCGACGGTCAGGTAATGATCAAAATAGATCAAGGTTGGGCGGGCACCAAAACGGGCCTCGATCCATCCCCACCAGTCATCATTAAACCAGGCTTCTGCAGCCGCACGGCTTTCCCAGAGATAGACGCCGCCGCCGCTGTCTTCGCCGTTCAGGAAATCCTTACGGATTAGGCCTTCGACATCCCGGTAGATTGGCGCGCTTTTACTGGCACCGGCAATCGACGTGGTCTTGTCCGGTTTGGCCCCTGTGCGGGGAATTTGGACAATCGTAATGACCATTGGCAAAGCTCCCTTTTGGTGTTGATGAGTCCTCACGGCTAAAGGATTTCACAGCTTTGGTTGTTTCAATAGTAAAAAATGGTCCTGAAAACTCTTCGGCCAGCAAGAAGAACGCTGGTACCGGCATGCTTAGTCGCCGACAATTGGGCGACAGCGTCAGCCACTACAGGAGCCAGCTTGCACCCTGTGTTTCCCAGTCGGCCAATTGCACGCCGATCAATGTGATGCGGGCGCTCTCTAAGGTGACCAGCAGGTTGCCGTCAACTGTCTGTTGTGCATCGATAATTGCGTCTGAAACAATCAATCGGTCGCCATCATCAGGATTAAAATCCGTAACGATATCGCTGCCGCCATTGCTGCTAAAATGAAATTGATCGCCGCCGCTGACGCCGGTCAGCGTATCCGATCCGCGATTGCCATGCAGGATGTCATTGCCGCTGCCGCCATCAACCATGTCATCGCCCTGGTCGCCGTCAAGTCAGTCATTGGCGGCGCCGCCGACCAGCGTATCATCGCCGCCACGACCAAGCAGATAGTTGCGGCCGTCGTCGCCGGTGAATTGGTCAGTATGCTCGGAGTCTTCTAAATCCTCGATGCTTGTTAATGTGTCGCCAGTCGCATCGCCGCCAGCGGCCAGGCCCGTTAACAAGTTAATGGTCACGCCGGCATTGGAGCCCCAATACAAGGCAAAATCGCCCTCGCGATCGTCACCGAACAAGTGATCGGCGCCGGCACCCCCTTCAAGACTATCGGCGCCGTTACCGCCGCGAATGGTATCGTTACCGTCATTGCCGGCGTTGATTTGTCGCCGTCGCCTGCGATAACTGAATCATCGCCGTCGCCGGCCATGATCGAATCATCACTGGCCCGACCACTGATGGTGTCATCGCCGCCCAGTCCCCACAGCACATTGGCATCGCTAAAGCTGCCGATTAAAAGCTCAGCATGCTCATCGCCATATCGCAAATTTCCAAGCTGGGTTCCGGCCGGGTCACGGCTGCCATAGAGCTATTGAACAGCCAAGGCATCATAGGCGTCGACATTATAGCTGCCCTCTGCCGGGGCGTCGCTATTCTGTGGGTTATACGACATGATGGTATTGCCGGTGTGATCCTCGGCGTCAGGTAAGAAGGGCCCATCTGCTGGGTCATTATCGTAATTACCTGGAT
>MDTB01034966.1_pt1 | contig 15787 bp, 15 predicted proteins | sample 811161 | NCBI WGS metagenome assembly MDTB01 (sample SAMN05326650, study PRJNA326480) | marine metagenome | isolation source: seawater | place: Mediterranean Sea | collected 2009 | reverse complement strand
TAAAAGATAACCACTCTTCAACATTTTTTACTTCATGACTAATTATTTGTAACATTTTACCTCCTTGATATTTTATAAAATATATCAAATCCAATAATTATTAAAAAATTATTAAAAAGTGAAATATTTAATATTATTAAGAAAAAGTATTTTTATTTTTTACGTTCTTTGTCCGACACCAGTCCGACAGTTTGTTCTTAACTTTATGGGATAATTTAATACAGTTTCTTTAGGAAGAGGCCGATCTCAATTGTACTTGGCAACCTTGCCAAGGTTGAAGTCGAGGGTTCGAATCCCTTTGCCCGCCCCAAATATTTTCTATTTTTTAATTTATGCAGTAGATACGCAGTAGTATGCAGTTATAACAAATTAAAATTTTATATTTTTGGTGATGGGCGCAAGCTAGCATTAAATGCAATACATCTTCTTTCTTCTTTATTTTCTCTTATTGGATAAACTGTGTGAAGAACGTAACTTGGAAATAAAAATATCGAACCAATCTCGGGGATTAATGTTAAATGCCCTCTATTTAGAAAAAAAGTTGGAGAATTTACAAAAGTTATTGAGCCATCTTTTTCACTCTTTCTATCTTGAGGAAATTTTAAATACAATACCCCAGAAACATCTCCATTGTGAGAGTGAACTGGATTATACTCTGATTCATATTGCCTAACTACCCAGCAACTATCTAAATTAATTGATTCATGGCTTTTATAATTTGAGTTTACTAAAAAATTATTTATGTGTGGACCAATTATATTTAACAATTCTTTTTCTAGAAATTCTTTTTCTAAATGTATTTCTTCTTTAACCTTCCCAACTAAAGAACTGCTTGCATCAAGTTTTTTTTTCTTATCATCATCATTTAGTAAATTATTTTCTAAATAACTATTAATTTTTTCGATATCTTTAATGTCAAGATTACTTTTATATATAGGTGGGCCAAAAGGCTTTAAAATTTCCATATAATTGTTTTAAATTAATACTGTAATAATATACACCAACTCTAGATTAATAAGCAAAGATTTTTAAGCAGTAGTTCTTATTTAATATTTAAAATTTTGAATGTAAAAAACTAAGTTTTCTAGTATATTAGTTTTGTTTAAAATCTTGCCAAGGTCGAAGTTATGAGCTAAAGTTTTGTATCCAGCTCCAAATTTTGAACTAGTAACAATAGAGAGAAAAAAGTGATTAAAGTTAAAAATTTTTTGTTTAATATTCGTCAAGTTGGAATAGGATATTTCTACCTATCTATTACATATAAATTTCATAAGGCTTTATCAATATTTTCAAGAAAAATTTATGTTTCTGAGTCCTCTATCAGAAGTTGGAGTGATGATGGAGAATATTTAAAAGTTATAAAAAAATTTTTAAGTAACGAAAAAAGTTTTAAAAATTTCAAAAGAAATCACTTTTATAGAGAGGTACTAGAACATGCTAGCTATCAAGAAGGACTTGAGTACATAAAAATAATTAATGAAGAAAATTCAGAATTAATAAATAAAATTAAATCTTTTCAAATAAATGATGTTATAGGAAATCCAGTTGTTTATAATTATGAAAACATAGGGTTTTTTAGCCCAACTACTTTGAGATATTTGAGAGTTGCTAGTGATATAAAAAAAAATTTTGGAAATATTAATGGGAATATTGCTGAAATTGGATGTGGTTATGGCGGTCAGTACCTTGTATTGGATAAAACTTTTAAATTTAATTCATATACAATGTTTGATCTACTAGATGTTAATAAATTAATCGAAAAATATCTAGAACATCATTTGACAAACTCTTATTATAAAACAACAACTATCAATCAATTTGATAACAAAACAACTTTTGATTTTATTATTAGTAATTACGCATTCAGCGAGCTTCCTAAAAAACTTCAGATAAAATATATGGAGAAGTTTATAAAATTGTCAAAAGCAGGCTACATGACTATGAACTCAGGAAAAGATGACAGTATAAAAGAAAATTGTCTATCAATTGAAGATATTAAATATTACCTACCAAATCTAAAAATTATAAAAGAAGAGCCAAAAACTCAGGATAAAAACTATATCATAATTTGGGGCTCAAAATAGAATTATTGATAAAACTAATTATTTTCTTTTAATGAAAATATAATTTATTTAATAATAAAATAATTTCAAATACGATTTTTTAAAATTTGTTTAATTAAAAAATTTAAAAGATCTACAATACTTTGAAAATCTAATTTTTTGATTTGGAAATTTATTTTGAATTTTTTCTTTCTCAAAAATATTATCTGATTTTAATTCTACAATAACTTCTGTATCAAATGCTTTAAATACTTTTGAAGAGTAATTTTGATAATTTATATTTTTATCTATCGTTAATCTCATGCCCCATATTGTATAATATTCCCTAAGATAGCTCACAGTTACTTTTGGTTTACATGTTCCATAATAATTATCAAAAAAACCATCTTTTAAATATTTATAAAACAAATCTTCATTAATTTTTTTTGTTTTCTTAAATCTACCTTCTATACTTGATATTTTAATTTCAAAAAAATATTCTTTATTATTTAGCTCAGGATAATTTCTAATTCTAATTTTTTTTCTTGGGACACAACCTTCCTCGGAGTCTAAATAAATATCATTATTATAATTTTCAAAATATATACTTTGTACAATTCTTGGTGGGTATATTTCTTTTGCCTTATTTTTTTTTATCCAATATATAAACTCATTTATTTGTCTTTGGTTAATGCTTAATTTTTCCTCCAATCTAAAACTCATTGCTTAACTTAATTAGTATCTAAGTTATTTATTAATATTATTGAATTATCATCAATAATTTTTTTTGTTTTAAAATTATTGCAATTAAGTTCATTAATTTCAATATATCCTCCAGAAAATTCATGCTTTTTATTATATGCTGCTAAACATAAATCTGTTTTGTTAATATTTAATTTATAAAAAAAAGCTTCAGAATAGTCTTTAGAAGCAACACCAACATTCACATTATTTATGTAAGAAAAATTAGAATAAAGTTTTGAATTTTCACCTATTGATATTCCTTTATCCCCACAATTCGTTACTTTAAGATTATCTATTTTGTAATGACCGTAAGAGAGATCAAGACAATCATTTAGTGCATTATTTATACTTATTCTATCAACTGTTGATTTTGAAAAATCAAAGTCTATTGCATCTGATGAAGAATTATTTACCTTCAAATTCTTTATGTTACCTGAAAATCTTATGAAATTAATAGCGTCTTCACATTTAGCATTATTTGCAGTAATTGCTAATTCGCTGCCTTCAATATCTATAAAAGTTAAACACCCAGTAAAAATATCTGTGTTGTCATTATTTTTATTGTTAATTTTGACTTTATCCTCAAAATTTATAATCCATTTTGATAGAGTTCCACCACTGAAAAATGCATGAGAGTTTTTTTCAATCCTTTCTAAATAGATTTTTTTACTTTTATAATCAATATCATATATAAAATTTCCATATAGTTTTAAAACACTTTCATTTTCTAATTTATGCTCTGAATAACTAAATTTATCGAAGTCCCATTTTAAGTTTGTAGAATTAAATTTTTTATATCTTTCATAGTTACCTAAGTAAATTAGATTACTAAAATTTTTTAAATCTATAGTTGTTTCAGACTTCATTTCCAGTTTTTGGTTTAAAAGTCTTACTTTTTCATTAATATTTAATTTTAACTCATTGCAATTTGATATCGTTAAATCACAAACAAGATAATTTCCATCTTTGTATTCAAGAACATAACTGAATATTTTTTTATAATCTAAATCTGAAATCGCATTTACAAGTTTGATATCATCTATTTCATTATATGATGAAACTAATATATTTTTATCTTCTGCCTTAGATATAATATTTATATTATCTTTAATATTATTTAGAACTTGTTCCAATTTTGTCTTTTCAATACTTACCCCTCTTTTTGACAAAGTTTTTTTTAGATCAAGCAAGTTTATATTTTCTACTTTAGTTTTTAAATTATATGAACCATTGACTGCAGATTTAAAAAATCTAATGTTATTTTTATCAACCTTTTCTTTCAAAGGTATGTAATTATCATCTAAAATTTTTGACATACCATCGTAATATATTGGAATAAATTTGTTATTATGGACATCAAAATAAAACCTTCTGTCATCCATATTTAATGGATTATCTGCATCTAGCGCATAAGACAAAGAATCAAACAAAGGAAATTGGTCAAAGTATTTCTCAAATACAGTGTTTTTTGTGCTTGTATAATAGTCTAGTTTTTGGCTTTTTTGTTTATCAATGGTATGAAGAAAATTAACTAGATTTAACAATTTTAGACCATAATCTGAAATGAAGAATTTTTCCTTATCTTCTTTTATCCACTTTCCATTATCGAGTTTATGCAAAATGATAAACTTCCTATTTTCAATATTAAGCAAGAATTCATTTTGAAAAAATCTTTCATCGCCAGAGTATATTGCGCTCTCTACAAGCGAGTTATATTCAAGAAATTCTTTGTTTATTACCTCTTGTAAAATAAAATTATATTTCTTTTTATTATAATCCAATTGAACATTCATCGACCTTGGAGATTTTAACCCAAGGGCTTCGAAGAACGTTGATACAAATATTTCATTATCATGGTATCTAGTTACAGGCTTAAATAATATAAATTCAGTGATTCCAAATAAATGGGTTTCATTTATTTCAACTCTAAGACTAGGTAAAATATATGGTTTTTTTAAATTTCCAGTTCGATCCTTGTATACTTCAACATAATGATCATAATAGTCTCCGTGAGCTCTTATTTTTACTTTTAGTTTGCAAGTGAGTTTTTTATCAAAATTTATATTGATTAAAGCATCAACTTTTGGTCGTTTTTTTACTATTCCATTATTTTCATTTATTTGAATCAAGTTATTTAATAGAGATTTAGACCATTTCCTATTATTTAATATTTCAAGTTCTAATCCAATTTTCTGAAAATTCTTTGGATTTAACAACTTGCTATCTTTATATCCAATATCCTTACAAAAAAGTATTTCTTTAGAGGCACATAAATTATTTATATTTAGTAAAATTAAAAAAATAATCAGAAAATTAATTTTTCTTTTTAAGTTGATAAAAAATGACATTTAGAAGTTAAAGTCTGCTTGAATAGAACACCTTTCTTTATCTTTTAATCTTAAAATATCCTTTTCCATTAAATTTTTTTTTGTTGTATATGCCAATCTATAATCCCACTTATTTCTATCTTCATTCACAGTAAAATATTTTAAATTCTTAGAATCAGATAAAAAAGATATCTCATTTTCACTGGTGACATCTAAAGTATTCATACTTACACCCTCATTAAAAGATATTTGGTATGCAGAAAAACCAAATTTTTTCAAAATATAATTATAGAGTTCTGCAAAAATTATTATTAAAATAACTAATCCAAATAATAAAAAACTATAATTTGATTGTACAGATGCTGCTACACCAAGTGTTAATAGTGCAAAAAACATAACCAATTCCAATGGACTTTTAACAGGATTTCTAAACCTCACTATTGAAAGTGCACCAATCATACCCAGGGATAGCGCTATATTATTTGCAATAACTGTTGAAATAACAAAAGCTATATTTGGAAGTAGTAAATAAGTTACTAAATGATGATATCCAACAACCCAATTTTGCCCAACAAAAAGTAGGCTTTGACGTATTAAAAAACCTCCAAGTGTCAACATAACACAAGTTGATAATGGTATAAATATAAATGGAGTTAATAAGCTATCTAACATTTATTTTAATTAATTAAATATCATATAATAAGTTTAAATAATTAATTTAATATTAACATCAATTTTTGACTAAAAGCAAATCAATTACATATAAATGGATTAGTTCTTAATGTGTAAACATTGCTGTATATATTCTGTTCAATTATAGATCTAGATACCTGATTGATATTTCTTATATCTTCAAAAACTATTTTGTAAAATATAATTAATTTTACTATTAAGAGCATTATTAAAGTTCTTGATGGAACAATTTTTAATAACTTTCTCTCTATTTTTTTTAATGAAATTTTCTGAGCTACATCTGTTTAACACTTCATCAAAATCTACAAATTTTTCAAAGCTGTAGATTAAATGTTCAAATTGATAATGAGTATTTTTTGGATACATCCATTCTTGCATTATTGTTAATCCTCCACAAGCACCTATTTCTTGAGCAAGCATTCCTTGTGTTTCTCTATGAGTTGGAAAAAAAATATGACACTTTCTATAAAATTTAGTAATTTCTTGATAATCAAGAAATTTGAAATTACTTTTTGTATTGGTTGGAATAGTTATATTATCTGGATTGAGTTCAATACCTTTTGAGGAATGAAAGTATATATCAATATTATTTCTAAATTTTTTTAATTTTTCAAAAATAAACAATAAAGAAGAAATTGAAACTTCTCTCTCACTTTTTGTTTGATGTTTATAATGATCAATAAAAACTGACACCTTTTCTGATTGTTCAGGATATAGATAATTTTCGTCTACGAACTTGGGCAAATATATATAATGTTTGAACAAAGGCATTGTGTTTGGGTTAAAATAAAAATAATAATCCTCAATAGTTCTTCTTGGATCCATTCCATCATCACCAATTTCTATTATAATTTTTGCTTTATTTCTTAAACGATTTCTATCGAGTTTTTTTTTATGAATAACTCTAATTCCACATAAAATTAAAATATCATAAACTTTTCCTTCAGGATAGTTAGTAATTTTTTCACAATTATAATTTAAATTTTCATTGAGAGCATCATACATTACATCTCTAATTCTTTCGTTCCATGGTGTTGATGTAAATAAAGCGAGGCCAATGTTAAACATAAATTAAATTATTATTAACCTTTTTAAACTATTTAAAATTAATTTATTATTTTAATATATTCTTCTGAGTCTATAATCACTCTTTATATATTCTAGATTGATGATAAAATGAAATAATGAAACTTTTCAACCTTTTTCCCTTAACTGTTATGCAAGATACAATTAGTATTAATGAAAGTGAAAGAAATATATTAATTAAAGAAATAAAGAAAATGTTGCTCAATCAGCATGATGAAAAAAATAAATATGCATGGACAGGAGATACCAAAGGTCATGAGTTTTTATTTTCAAATGAATTATTTAAAAATTTATCTCAAAAAATATCTACATCTATTATTAAATATCTTGTTGCACTAGACATAAATACAAATCTTTTAGATATTTATTATCAAAGAACATGGGCAACAATTACTGAAGATAAACAAAGTATTAATTTTCATACACACTCGCAATCTAATATAAGCTTTGCCTATTATCTCATAAAGCCAATTGACTCTGGAGGCATAATTTTTAGATCTAATGAATTACAAAATGAAATAGCTAAAAACATATTCACAAGTAGTAAACTAGAAAAATCTCTAATTAATAGAGCAAATGCATATAATTCTGATAGATCATTATTTGATTTAGAACAAGACTCAATAATAATTTTTCCATCAAAAACTGCTCATGCTACTGCACCTAATAACTCTGGACAAACACGAATTTCCATATCAGGAGATATTTCGATAATGCTTAAAGATAGTTCCGGTTTCGAACACTTGATGCCAAATTTTAAAAATTGGAAAAAATTTTAAAAACTAAAAATGACTTTTAACCCAGTTGCTGCCCTTAATGTTATAGAGTGTAAGAGTTTAATTTATAATGAATCACCAAAAGCAATTGATTTAGGTTCACAAACTGCATCTATAAATAAAATTTTTATAAAAAAACTTTTTAATCAAGATAAAGTTTTAGATACTCTCCAATATAAAAATTTAATGAAATTGTCAGAAATATCAAATTTTACTACAGAAGACTTTTTCAAAAGTGTAGGTTTTAAAGAATATAAATCCATTGATTTAAATGGAGCGTATAAAAGTTTTCAATTTGATTTAAATAAAAATATCAAAGAAGATTACAACTTTAATCAGAAATATGAGTTAGTAATCAATAATGGAACTGGAGAACATGTATTTAACCAATATTCTCTTTTTTTAAATTTTCATAATCTGACTAAAATTAATGGAATAATGCTAAATATTCTTCCATTTATTGACTGGATAAATCATGGGTTTTACAATTTTAATCCCATTTTTTTTGCTGATTTAGCTGCATCTAATAACTATGAGCTAATTAAACTTTCTCTTGCAAACAGAGATGGTGCAGAACTGAAATTAAAAAAAGAAGATTACCCGATTCTATTCGAACAAATAAAACCTAACCAAAAATCAAAATTTGCAAAAATGATCGAAATAGCAAAGGATAAGATAGGTAAAAATATTTTACTAGTTGTTATTACCAAAAAAACTTCAGATAATGACTTTAGGATACCACTACAAGGAAAATACATAAGTGATGTGGTAAATCTACAAACAGATTATGGGTTACAGAAAAGAGGAAGTGCTGTAGCTGCCAATCAAATAGCAGATAATTTAAAGAGATCTAAATAAATAATTATTTTTCTAAGAAGTTTCTATAATTAAATAATTCAAAATTAAATTCACCAATTATATTTATATATTTTCTGTAAAAATTAGTTTTACTTCTTTTTGTAACACCATGAATTGAATATGGGGAATTTAAAAACATAACAAGTCTATTTTGTTTATATTCAATTTCTTCAATCAAATTTACCTTATTTTTTCTTACTCTTGACTTACCATAGAAACTTGGTTTGTCTTTAAAACTATATGTTGTTAGATTTCCTCCTTTTGAATCATCATCATTATCTTTCATGTATAAAAGTGCTGCATAAAATTCTACAGGATTATCTAAATGTGGCTCAATAACTGAAGTATCTCCACTAGTTGGTGTATTAATTACGAACTGACAATCTAGATTAAAATGATTTTGTTTTTCAAATCTTATTCCAGTACTGTCCCTATTAAATAATCTTTCTTTTTCTACTTTATAAATTTTCTTTATTGAATCTTTAAAAATATTATAAAATTCTTCAACAAATTCATAACTTGTATGAAATTTTATAAACTCTTTCCATTCATTAGATATTTCATTGTCCTTTAGTGAACTAAAAGCGTTATATCTATAAGCAAAATTTTCTTTATAAGTATTTTCGCCTATAATTTTTTCATTTTTGGGGAAGTTGGCATTCAATTCCTCATAAAGTTTATTGGGCAAAGCATTGTCAATTATAATATAGGGAAACTTATCAAACTTGAATTTTATATTTTTTTTATTTTGTAAAACACTATACATTTCATTAAGTTAATTTATTAAAAATATATATTCTTAGATAAACAATAAAGCAAATTAATGGAAACACCTATTGTTATTTATACTGATCATACAGTTAATAAAACAGTTTGTTATAATTTTGCTAAAGGCTCTAACTCTTTTTTGTGCCATGTAAATAATTTTAAAGATTATAACAAAACAATTGCAACTTATGGTGTTTTAAGAGGAACTTATGAAATAATCAGCAAAGTAAAAAACTATTATTATATTGACCATGGATATTTCAACCAGTCTCAAAGATCTTTCAATAACAATCGAACAAATGTAATTAGTTTGGACGGTTATTTTAGAATTGTAAGAAATAATTTTATTCACAATGGTGATGGTAACTATCCTTCAGATAGATTTGAAAGACTAAATCTAAAAATTGTTGATATGAAAAAATCTGGAGATCACATTATTTTATCTGAACCATCTGAAATTATGCAAAAGTTATATAATGTTCCAATGTGGACATCGAACACTAAAAAACTAGTTAAAAAATATTCAGATAGGAAGATTATTGTCCATAACAAGTTCTCTAAAGAACCATTAAATAACTTATTAAAAGATGCATGGGCCTTTGTAAGCCTTCAATCAACAGCTGGTTTTAAAGCGATGTTAAATGGTGTTCCTGCATATTTTACAGACAGTAATTTAAAATATATAGGAAAAATTCAAGATATTGAAAATCCAAAAATAAACTACAAAATATTTAATAATTTAGCTTACGGGCAATGGACTTTAAAGGAAATGGAATCTGGTGAAGCGTGGAAAAGCATATCAAATAATTATTAATAACAATTAAAATATTATTTTATTTGTACTCGAATATTAAAGCTTACAACTATTCTTTCACTATTTGATAAATTCTCATTTACAGAGTGATCTAGATAACTAGGAAATAATACTAGTGCACCCTCTTTTGGTTTAATTCCATTAACTTGAGCATTAAGTAAATTGGGCTTTGTAACATTTGGATGAGAGTAAACTGCCGCAGGTCTTGGATCATAAAATACTATATCACCAGAATTTTCTGGAGCTCGAACATAATAAGCTCCACTTATTGTACTATTTCCGTGTTGATGTCTTAAATTTGCTGATCCTCCTGTATTAACTATTGCCCACATATTATTAATTTTAACAGTTTGTTTTTTTCTCTCCCAATTCATGTCTATCATAACTTGCTCAATTGCTGGCAAGATAAAAGTGATAAAATTTTGTGGAGCTTCATCTTCCAAATCAAAATCTTTGGAGTGCCACCCCTTAACATTACTCTTATTAACTCCTAGTTGATCTTTATTTTGTGCAGACTTAATGTACTTATATATTCTTTCGTTTACTTCTTTATGATTATCAAGAGTTAGTGTCCAAACAGGTGAAGGAAAAAGTAAATTTGGTTTATTCATAATTTCTTTTATAATAATTTAATCTCTCAGTAAACAAATCAAAACTACTTGAAAAAAGAAAAATTTAAAGACTTTTTGATTTGAAATACCTTTTTATTATTTTTATAGTTTTCATTATTCTTAGATTATGACTATCAAAATTTTTTCTTCCTGAAGTAATTTTTGAATTAAATTTTATAAGACTTTTTATATAATTTGGAATCTGAGCTTTTGTTTTCAATGCTTAAATAACCTATTTTTAATAAAGTATAATGAAATATTATTTTTAATTGCAAAATTAATAATATCTTTATCATTTATTGATCCATTGGGTTGAGCCACAATATTACAACCATTTTTCTTTAATAAATTTATACTATCTGTAAAAGGAAAAAAACCATCAGATGCACATACAAAAGATTTATTTTTAAAATATATATATTTGTTTTTAATTGCAAAATTTAATGCATCAATTCTATTTGTTTGCCCATGTCCAAGCCCAACTGTTTGTTTATTTTTTACCAATACTACAGCATTTGATTTTAAGTGTTTAACTACTTTCAAGGAAAATATTAAATCATCAATTTGTTTGAGAGAGGCTTTTTTTCTAGATGATAAATTTAAGAAATTTTTATTTATTGGAGTTATGTCATTTGTTTGATGAAGTTCTCCAAATATAGTGGACCTATAACTTTTAATTTGTTTTTTGACATTAGGAATTTTTAACAAAATTAAATTTTTTTTCATTTTTAATTTTTTTACCGCTTTATCCTCAAAATCTGTTGCAACAACCATTTCAAAAAAATTTTTATAAATTTTATTTGCTAAATTTAAATCAACTTTTCTATTTAAAAAAATTATACCTCCAAATGCACTCTTACTGTCACTTTGATATGATTTCAGAAAAGCATCCTGTATTTTTCTACCTGATGCTACCCCACAAGGATTTGTATGTTTTATTATTATAGAAGTTGGCTCACTAAACTCATTCAAACATCTAAGACCACTATCAACATCAATAATGTTATTATAGCTTATTTTCTTTCCACTAATTTGAAAATGAAAAATTGATTTATTATTATTTGAAAAAAGGAAAGCACTTTGATTTGGATTTTCACCATATCTTAAATTAATTTTCTTACTATTTTTTTTCATTAAGCCAATTAGCAACAATTTTGTCGTATTTTGAGGTTTGATTAAAAACCTTATAAGACATTTTTTTTCTGAATATAATATCTGTTTTACCATTATTCTTATCTAAATTTTTTATTAGTTTTTGATAGTCTGCTATTTCCATAATAGGCGTTATGTACTTATAATTTTTACTAGCAGCTCTTATTAAACTTGGCCCACCTATGTCAATCATCTCTAATAAATTCTTATTCTTATTTTCTTTTAAATATTTTTCAAAGGGATATAAATTAACTATAACAATATCAATCTCAGGAATATTTAATTTATGAAATTGTTTTTTGTGTTTTATATTATCTCGCTTATATAGCAAAGAACTATAAATAAGATGATTAAGAGTTTTAACTCTTCCATCGAACATCTCTTTGGTTTTTGTTATTTTTGATATATCAACACACTTAAATCCCAACTCTCTTATCTTTTTACCAGTTGAGCCACTTGATATAAAACTATATTTATGTAATCTTAGATTTGTACATAAATGATTTAATTCTCGTTTATCAAATACAGAAATTAATGCAAATTTTGTTATTAAATTTTTTCTAATGACCATTTTTTAATAGCTTTTTTATCTGTTATTATTCCTTTAATTACTATTTGTTTAATTGGTTTAGTAATATTATTGTCAACCAATATACTATCTTCAACAATTAGTTCCATTTCACTTTTAAATAGCCAAATATTATTTAATTTAGTTTTTAAAATTATATCTTTTCTACTATTTGTAAAATTAAATGTCATCCCCTCGGCAAGATGGAACCTTATATGAAATATCAATCTACTTACATCTTCCTTATATGAAATAAATGAATCTTCTCCAATTAATTTATTTTTATTTTTAAAAATAATTAATTTTCTTTTAATTATTTTATTAAATTTTTTAAGGTAACCATTGTGTGAACCTTCAAATACCCGCTCTTCTTGCTTTTCTTCACTTCTGAAAACAACTGATTGAGGAAATTTAATATGAGGGTTCCCTTCTTTTATTTCACTTATGTTTGTGTTTTGTAAGATGATTGTTGAATGAGCGGCACTATATCTTAAATATTCTGGATTTTTTCCTGAATTTTCTGAAGCTCCGCAATTAGTAAATATTTTTTCACCAAAACCACTTATTTCAATTGATAATGTTCCGGCACTTAAGTTTGAACTTATTTTATCATTATTAGGTTGAACTACATCAAAAAATATACTTTTGTTTTTATCTGAATAAAATGCAATTCCATTCTGAATATTATCAAAATTTCTTTTCTTATAATAAACATCTTTTTTAATAGAATTATGTATTATGTTTGTATAAATATTATTTGATCCATTAAACAGTGGCAAAGTTCCGTCATTGTGAAAATATTGAGTTAAAACGGATGTCATTTTCAATAATAAATCGTCAAAAACATTTGCTTGTTTAATATTAAAAAATAATAAAATATTTTTTACTTCATTTATATTATTAATAAACTTTGAATGTTCTAATATATTATAACTTTTATGCATACCTAATTTATCAACTTGGCTCTCAATTATAAACTTGATGTAATTCGTATCTTTTACATTAAATTTCTCCAATATTAATGATGATAGTGAATATGCTACTAGGTCATAAGAAGTAAGTTCATTTATTTTTTTTAAATTAAAATCAAAAATAATTCTTTGTAAATGGTTTAAAATTATTAAATCTAATTTATTTTTATCTATAAATTTTGATGAAGAATTTATATATTCATAATTATATAATAAATTTATTAGTCTTTTTGATGTCAAGTCTTCAGACCATGGAAAATTTAATTTATTTTTGTTAATTTTATACCAATCAAATATAGAATCTTTAGATAAATTAATTCCAATATTACCCCCCAATTTTTTTGAAAAATTTAAAAAATCAAAATTATGAATATATTTGTTTTTGATTTTATAAAAATTTTTTTTAAATATAAAAGATCTTACTTGGTTATAATTAGTAAAATCATTTTTTTTAAAATTTAAATCGATAAAAGATAAATTTTTAATTGATTTAAATTTTGATATAATACTAATGAATAAAATTTTTCTTATAAATAAAATCATCTTATTTTCTCTAAATAAGCTGCAAAATAACCATCTATCTTATGGTTATAAATAGTATCTGGTAAAGTAATCATGACATTATTTTTTATAAGTTTAGAGTTTTCCTTATCTTTATTCTTTAATGTAAAATCATATAATTTGAAATTATTTCTAGTTTTCAAAAAACTATTAATTTGATCTCTAGTCTCTCTTTTTAAAAAAGAACAAACCATATATAAAATTATGCCATGCTTGTTTAATAATAGTGATGCTTTTTCCAACATGCTCTTCTGGATTATATTCAATGCTAAAAAATCAGGTTTTTTATTTTTAAAGAATATCTCCGGATTTCTTCTGATAGTTCCTATAGAAGAACAAGGAGCATCAATAATTATACAATCATATTTATTATTGTCTTCAAATTTAGTAAAGTCTTGATTAAGTATTTTTACATTAAAATTAAGTCTATTTAAGTTTGACTTAAGAATTTTTATTCTTTCAAAACTTTTATCATTTAAAACTACATCAAATTTTTTTGATAAAATTTGAAAAGCCTTTCCACCAGGAGCAGCACAAACATCTAGAAATTTTTTACTTGTATTTTTTATTGGTAAATTATTTATTGGAAAAAAAGAAGAATAGTCTTGAACCCACCAATTTCCCTTAATGAATGATTTTATTTCTTTTATATCTTTTTTAATTAACAAAAAACCAGATGAATCAGATGTTTCAAATATTTTTTCATCAAATTCCTTAAGATTTTTATTATTTTTGAAAACTAAATGAATATCAGGTGCTTTATTAAAATTTTCGATAAATTTTTTCTTCTCTAAGAGTGATAGTGATTTTGTCTCTTTTTTGAACCAGTTAGGAAGATCATTAAACTTTATTGTTGTGTTTTTTAACCTGTCTTTATTTCTTGATATATTTTTTAAAAATGCATTAACAAATCCATGATAAATTTTTAGTTTTTTTGCTATTTCCACTGAACAATTTATTACTGCATATTCGCGAAATTCTAAAAAAACAATTTGTGTAATTGCACTGACAAATAAAATTCTCTCATGATCACCTACTTTTTTTAAAGCAAACTCCTTAATAATTCTATCTATATGAATACTATATCTCATAGAATTTAAAGCTACATTATTTATAAAAGAAATATCTTCCTTTTTATGCGTAGCTACTATTTTTTTTATATAAGGATCTTTTAAATTTTTATTTAATTTGAATATAGAGTATAAAATGTTGTGAACATCAAATCTAATTTTTTCTCCCTTAATCATATAATAATAACTATTATTTATTTGAATTAATTATATTATATATATTTAAATAAAATAAATTGAATTATGCGGGGTAATTTAGAAACAATAGTTGGAGCCATGTTTGCTGGTAAAACTAGCGAATTGCTTAAAAGAATTCTTTGGGCGAAACATCAAAATAAAAAAATTATAGTTATTAAACCTAGTATTGATAATAGATATTCAAACGAAAAAATTATAACACATAATGAACTAAGTCATGAATGTTATCCAATGAAGGACTGGAAAACAACACTAAATGAATTCACATTCGATAAAAAAAAAGTTGATATGGTTTTTTTAGATGAAATTCAATTTATGGATACACATGAGACTCTTTCCAATGTTGAAATAATTTTAAATAATGGAATAGATGTTGTTTGTGCTGGTCTTGATCAAGATTCAAGAGGTAAACCATGGGAAACATCTTCAATGCTTCTAGGTTTATCAGATAAAATTCTAAAAATTTATGGTTTTTGTAATGTCTGTGGTCTTGAAGCTACGAAAACGTTTAGAAAAACTGAAGGCGGTGAAAGAACTCAAGTTGGTGC